>Ga0163217_1013213_pt1 | contig 14170 bp, 8 predicted proteins | sample SynspAceP_FD_185933 | JGI IMG/M metagenome (GOLD analysis project Ga0163217, IMG submission 185933) | Saline lake microbial communities from Ace Lake in Antarctica - Synechococcus sp. Ace-P (PacBio error correction) | ecosystem: Environmental > Aquatic > Non-marine Saline and Alkaline > Saline ... | reverse complement strand
AAGGTGCCAGAAATCTGATCTTTAACTCGCAATGAAACGTGACTTCGAGGAGATATTATAAAAAAGATGCCAAACTCGATCAGTTGTTGCGGACAAGAGGTGCGGATTTAATTTCGTCACCTAAAATCAGTTTACGACCATTCCAAAGGATTGAGGCATATAGAATCGCTCTACCAGGCACTTTAATCAAGCGCACTACCATCTAGAGGCGGAATGGATAATGCCAATTTATTTTTCACTGATTTATCGATGGAATTTCACTATTAATGTCAGAAGATTAGCTAACATGATAAAAAGATCAATAGGCGAAAGAAAAAATTTCGCTTCCAATTTAGGTTTGAGTCTTGGTTTGGTTCCAAAGTAGATACCGGTGCTTACACCAGTAGTATTCATGCGGAGAATATTCATGTAGAAGAGGTAGTGGGAAAGCGGATTCTGAGTTTTCCCAGCCATTCGATGGAAGGTCATAAAGCCTTACAGTGGCAAAAAGTCTACTTTGATCAATTCACTGAAAAAAAGTAGTTGAAAAACTCCTTCGGAAATGTAGAAACCAGATACTTTATTTGAGACAACTATCAAACTTGCGGGAGAGGATACCTTTCTGAATTTTTACCTTGTCAGATAGAAACTAAATGCGCAATGCGATTCTTTTTGGAGAAAAAACCCTTAAAAAATTAGATTCCTTGTTGATTGTGGATAAGGTAAATTTAGCCAGAGTCCACCGTATCCATAGCTAAGTTTGACCGTGCTATGGAAATTTCTGCCAATACCAATAATTAGAATGCCCAGCATGACAAATAGCTATCCTTTCAGAAAACCCGATCTTGTATTCTAGCCAAGCGTCTTTTTCAAGCGCATTACTAAGCTGGTTCATGAGGCATGCATTGTTCAACCCACATATTTGTGATCTAATTCTAGAGCAAGTGGGCCGACAATTTTCTACAAAGGAGAAAAACTCTCCAATGTCGATGCATCTATTCCAAGAATTGGAGCCGTTCGTACGTTCTATTGGTACCGCTGTAGTTCGTCAAGTTGAGTTGATGAATACATTCTCAGCCGGTAAATTTCGAAAGCGATCGTCAGAATCGATGCATAAAACTTAGAAGCCTTCAGATCTTACTTTTTTTTTCTTTTTTTTTCCCCCCCCAGTGCAGGTTTAGGAATGCCAAAACGGCAATCTCACTAATTTTTCTAAAGGGGGAGGAAAAGCAAAATTCGTTCGAGCATCTCGGCGGGGCTCCATTCAATTATCTCACAATTGCTGGAAGGCACACAAGGATTGGGAGTTGTTTTGCGAGGAACTAAAAAGCAGTCCATCGTGGATGAAGCCTTTCACGTATTGAAAGCGAGGATCATTTTCAGAATTTATCAAAGGAGGCCAAAGGGCTTGATATCCGCCGCCATTTTATCGTTCTCTCAATGGTAAGGTAGTAGGTGCGCGATGAAGCGACAAGGAGCTGAAGGGGAGTTTCGACTAACGGTGCATCGCGGAGGAAAGCCACAATGTATTAAGTTGAGTAGAGAGAAAAAACAGGCCGCTTTAGGCGCTGCAAAGCATCGGGTGTTGGATTGCAGGGGTGCGAATAACTGTTCAACTCCGGCGCGTGGCACCAATTAAATCTCTTGAAGTAAGATAAGCTCTCCGATATTGGGAAGGACATCGGAAAAGGAGCCTATAGCAGGAATTTAATATATGCAGGTAAGATCATCATAAAATTCATCGAAGACAGTGAGCATCGATAACAAGAAAAGCGTGATAAAAAGAGTTTCTCTTGATTGATCACGTAACTAGAAATTCGGAACGAGACGGTGATGGCAGCATGGCACTATTGTGCAGGCATCATCATGTTCGCAGCATCTCGCGTTACAGACCTATATGCGGGTAATGAAAAAACTCAGATCGTCTCGAAATAGCAATACCAAAGGCGACAGATTTTGGATGTCTCGATTAATCAGAAAAACCCTTGGTGCGTTAGCGTTTTAAGGGCGTATTACTCAAGAGTGGAAAGAATCAGCTGAGACCGTATGGCAACGCGATTGAATTAGCGGTGCATTAGTGCCAAGGAGCTTAGGCAATCCAGCTTCCGGAACGATTCGAAATTATTGCATTCACTACTCGCGAAAAGGAAAATGATCTCCCTTCCGTATCCGAATGATCCTATAAAGCTTATCGCTCAAAAGCATTCAGTCGGCAAGTAATTTGTCATAGGAACTCTCATCCACGCGAAGAGTAGCTACTTAAAGCATTTCTTAGGCCGCATATCAAAACAGTAGACGTTGCGTGGAATCTCGCGAAACGCAGAATCCGTAAACAATGAGAGAAGTGTTTTGAGGGTTGCTTTTACTCTGCAGGTGCAGCACATCGATACTGGGATTTGCATTGAAACGTTGATCGTCGAGCGGATTAGATTTGGAATGAATTTCACTCCGGCGTGGGCAGGGTTCTGTATCGATGAAGGTCCAACTAGGTTGGATACGGAACTGAAGACCCAAAATCGCAGCCGCCTGTAATGATTATCTTCAACCGGGCAAAAGTTCGAAAGTCTGAGCGGGCATACCTTCGGGTTACTGGAAGGGGAGTGCAGTATTCCGTTTTCTGTCCATTAGCTAATCTGTCATGGACACACCCATACATTGAAGGAGTGAATAGTAAAGTTCTCTGGACGGAAAGAACGAATGCTCCTTGCAGTCTCCCGAGGAGCCATTTCTGCGCCTGAGTTGATTTCGGGGAGGAATTGGCAGCAATGCGTTTTAGCCGCAGGTGGGAAAAAGAGTTTAGAGCTATTAAAAATTCAAATGCAAACTTATCGAGCCCATTGAACACTACGAATCCTCTTGGTCTAATATGCATATCTTTTTCTTTACATCGTTGCACTGTTCAGGGCAGGAAACATTACTCGCTCCACTATCACGTTACGGAAAAGGCGGGAGATTAAAGCAATTACTATTCGACGACACCCCTGAGCATAAGTCGGAATTTTCACAAATTGGTGAAGATGGAAGGATTTGATCTACGGAGTTTCATGCGTGTAATGAAAAAATTTCATGGTCCAAGTGGAGATTGTATTCAAGCAAGAGACAGGACTCTCCCAACCTGCAGATATGGCCCACGATTGAACATGAGATCAAGCTAATCATTACCATAGAAAGGGGATGATGCTGCTGCTCGGACAAGGCGCTGAGGCTCCACCCCTGATGAAGCGATCCACGGATCGCCAATTTATATTGCAATCGGAAAAAGTCTACCAAAGAGGAAGAATTAAAGGCAGATTTTGGTAAAAAACTCCATGCCTGCTTTATGGCAATATGTCCAGATGGAAGCCAAGAAGCCGCTGAGAACATGCAAAACGCGTCTGTACAAAGCAGGCCAATCTTGATAGCCCTATACCACTGGCTAGTGACTCCAGCGGGAGATAAATTGATGTAGATCGCTAAATCTAAATCTCAGTAAAGATTACACTCCTGAGAGATTGGCACGCATATTTCGGGACTGAATTGGCGTACGCCGCATTTGCGATAAGGAATATACAGTATTCGGAGAATTATGTTCCGTGTTGGAAAATTGCAAGGACAGATTCAAATTGGTAGGGCACTGGCTACTCGGATAAAACCCCTAGTGCCGATCTACATGAAAGTGAAAGTGGAAAAAATGTCCCGGTAAAAAAAATTGAAAAAGAGTAGGTACACTACCAGAATTCAAATAAAAAGAAAATATCATCACGGATAGCGAATGGTCTTTTGGGCCAAGAAAGTTTGGTTGCACGCAGTTAGTGGAGCAGAATCAGTATATCTCTATGCCGTAAAGCAAAGGCAGACTCGATTGCCAGGAACAGCATTTTAAGTTACGTTTCACTAGAAATCACAAACCCGAGCATGTAAGCGGTCATAGTCCGGGAAGATGCCAACCTGACATATCATTCATCCACTGATGCAGCACATGACCTAATGTGGATCAATGTCGAGCAAAACCAAGAAGCCTGCTTTCGATGTCAATGTTAAGCCACTCCTTACTTAGACGATTGGAGGCTGCGGCAAGCAGTTCACAGCTCATTTTATTTTTTGGTATCATACTGACTTTTTTCCTCAGGTGAAAAGGCCTTTGATGAGAGAAGAAAGCAGCTCCAGAGCTAAATTCTTATGGCGAAGACCAAATTACTTGAGAGCAACATAGTAATATCTCAAGGACTAATTGGAATCAATCGCACGAACCGTCTTTGTGTTTGAATTGCGCAGACATGAGTCGCATATATCTCCTTTGGGTGAAGTCCTCTTTGGAGCGGGAAACAAATCCAAGCGGTAGCGATATCAATTTAGAACGGCCCTACTCTTGCTGAAGCTTGGCAGCAGGCTGTATTTTAATCGCAAATCAGGGTGGCAACAGGAATATTTAATATTTCTGGATCTTGATTTTCTGGACCCCTCTTGAAATGGCACAAATGACAGCTGATTACTTCCACCTTCAAAGACTTATCAAAGCGTGGCCGATTTCAAGCACATTTCCCAGCCCGCTAAGCCGACCACTTCGAAACTGGTTTAATATAAGAAAGCTCGAGAAGAGCTGGATTCCCGAGCCTAAAACTTTATCCAGTGACGCAATTGGTCATTTTGGAGCAAAAAGACAAAACTCTTAGCCCTGCTCTAAAAGCAGTTTATACTCCCACCTAACTTAATTACTAATCTATGGCTAGTAAGTGCAAACCCGAAGAAAGAGGTCAATTTGGGCCTCCAGTCTCGGTTTTATCATGGCTCGGCTGACCGCTGTTGTCTTCGGAAATATTTGGAGATTCCCTTACCTAGATTGTCAAGAATGGGCGGAGCCTTCGTTTTTGTTTATGTTATTCTGCGTCCTTTGATGGTCTTGCCTTGCTTTTCATGAGATTGCTCTTGAAGGAGATTCTGGGAAAAAAACCCAATCGGTGCGATTCGAGATACTGGTGGAAATAAGTTTTGGCAATTAGCAGGAGTAACTTGTGTGTGGTCTCTTCTTTTTTGTTTTTTAGCTATTATTCAGTGATCGCAGGTTGCTGTTGGTTATATTTTCACGGAAATTGTGAATATCCCTGTAGATTTTGAGGTTTTTCAGCAGACTCAATGTATTGTGATTCCATTGACTTGGTTCTTTACTCCTGTGACTATTCTGATTGTTTTGGGGGGTTTCCGGTGGTATCGAAAAAGGCTCTAAAGTTTCTGATGCGGTATATCATCACTTATAATTTTATTGCAGCCGTGATCCGTCACCCTTGAGGGAGCGCAAGCTGGTCTAGATTTATTATTTGACCAGATTTCTCTAAAATCAACGGGTCCGGTAATTACTTCAGGCCATGGGTTCAGCTTTTTTCCCATGTCTGTGGGCTGGGGATGGTGACACCTTTGGTTCCTATTTGGATAAAAAATCTAACATTGTTACAATCTGGAGTTGGATTGCTGAATGATCTACTGCGGTTTGCCTTGATGGCGGATTGATGGTGTTCCCGGACTTATTCGCGTTAATTACCAGGCAAAGATCCGCCTTGCAGCCCAGCGTTATATTTGATGTGCTCAAAAGTATTTGCATGCAATGCCAGGAGGCAATATATTGGTGGACTATTTTTCAGCCTTTTGATGGTCGCAGCCGCTGACTCTCTACGATCTCTATGCTTGAGGTTCAGTTGCTTACTTGATCGATGATTCGAAAGTGGAGTAGAAGAAAGCTACCTGATTTGTGGTATCTCTGCAATGATACTTTCGGTACCTTCCGCACTTCGGCGATAGAAGGTAATTTCTTTGCTGATATTAGCTTTACCTTTTTAAGTAATCCTTTGGTAGGTTTCTTTGGAAATGGATTTATTCTTGGAACTTTGCCGTGAATTGTGATTTTTTGATGCTTGCCTTGTATACGGCGTTGGGCTCAGAAGATTCTGATTAGCAGAACTGAGTTATCCTGTAGGTGCGCCAGCTTTCAAAGGACCATTTAAGCTGCTTGGATTTTCTTATTACAAGTTACGTTGTCCGATCTGTGATTCTTCACTCTTGATTTTCAATCATGGTTGTATTTGGACTCCTCAGCATCTAATTCTTAAAATACTTCATAAAAAAAGGGCGGCTTTTGCCTTTTTTAGAATATAACTCGGACAATTTTTGTGATTTGCTCTTTTTTTATGACATTCAACTACCAATTATTTGGCACCAAAAATTTCTATGCCGCGTACTTGTTGTAGACGACGATTTCCATTCACCTGTTAATTCTAAAGAAGATTTTGAAAAAAGCATCAGCTGTTGTTGTACTTGCGAGAGAATGGTTTAGAGGCACTCAACGTGTTGAACACGATTCAAGGTTTCCAATGTTGAATTCTTAGTGTGATATCATATGCACAAATTGGAACGGCATGGAGTTACTTACAGAATAAAGTAAAAGTTAAAAAAGTGTAGTTTGATCCCTGTAATTGGATTTACCGCTGGAGATCTTGAATACTTCTCAGAAATAGCAGCCGAAATAAGTTGTGATGTATACTGGTTCCAAGCCGATGGATTTATTGAATCTTGTATTGACTAGTTAAATCGAAATCCATCAAAGATTTGAACTGATCCTTTATTTGGCAGGTAATATTTAATTTTTAGGAATTATTCTTCCGTTAAGAATTTCAACAACAATTTACTTACCATGAAAAAATTACTTCTTTCAATCTTTTTCGGCCGGATTATTTTCAGGTCTTGTGGCCAAGATTTTTCAATGGGTCCCAATTGGACTTTCTTCACCAAAGGTCGTGTTCAAGAAAATAACTTTATCCCTGGCGATGCTCAAACTGGATAATCATTGTCGGATTATTGGACGAATAGGTTTTTTGGCGGGTCTTCCTTCAACCTGAAGTGCTTTATACTAAGACCAACGGATTTTCAGATCAATGGTCCACAGCCTTTTTTGGGGGGGAGGTGGACAGGAATTAGTACCTTTAGCCAAGATTTTATGACCTGGATATCCGCTTATGCTTGGCCTGAGGCTTGTTTAATCTCTCAGGTCAGGCAGGACAATGCCAGTATTAATATAGCATTCTAACTTAAATGACGCTACCAATACGCATTTTCAGAATGTCAATTATAACAATGCGACCTTAGGCTATCAGGCTGGTTTGGGATTGGATATGCAATTTCATTTGGATGCAAAAATAAACGAAAGCTCACTTTCCTCAATCACCGAGGAATATTGGAGTATACAAAACCGATCAGCGGATCAACATTATTCTCTCTGTTGTGTTTAAAGTTAATTTTAGAATTGATTTTCAATAAAAAGCCCGAATGGAATTTCCATTCGGGCTCTTTTTAATGAGTTTATCCAAAAACTATTTTCTCCATCATCATTTTTAGGCTTTCGTATCAATTCATGGATGGATCCAAATCTACGACATAGACAACTTCACAGTGTTCCGATTACCAGGTCATTCTCTCGGCTTGAATCACCATTGTCTAGATAGCTACTTTGGAATTTTCACCTTTGGAATAGATTCCAGTAATCATTCCCATCCAATGGTTTACAATAGCAGTCCGATGATCTGTTCCAAATACACAGATCGAGGGATTCACTTTATCTTCGACAATGGATGTTGTTGATTCACAGCGGTAATATTACCCTTCTGGGATCTTCCGCCGCCCAGGTTCTTTCTCGAGTCAAATCCGCATGCTTGTTGTCCATCGCTCGAATTAATAGTTGGCTAAAGAACTGCGGTTCCATTTCTCGGATCGATCGCCATTTCAGCGTAATACGACCAGCTCACCTTCTTGGTGACTGGAAGGGGCAATAGAACTTACCCAGCGATCGGGCCGTAGCAGTCCTCCCAGTCTAGCATAACCTCATGTCTCTGCCCTCGAGAAAGCCCTATCCCTCGAGTGCATTATAGAGGCTGGTCCAGTTTCCCGCCATGCTAGTTCTGCGTGGTTACTCACTCCGCTGCGCCATATAGCAGGATCTCTCTCGCGATACTGTCTCGTACTCCAGACATGCCGTCGTCAGTAGCTCCTCATGCGTACTCTATACCCTGTCATAGTATCGCACGCGTTCCTCGTCTCGCTCGAGCCTTAGTAATCGCCGATTCCGTCTAACACCAATAACGACTCTCACTTAGCTAGGCTGCTCGTACGCGAGGCTTTCGTCTCACACATCACACGACACAGCGTCTGTAAGTGCGCTCGAATCATCTTGTCATTACTATCATTCTGAATTCGTCGCCGACCTCATTATTCTGCTCTTGTCTGCATTGTCTTGGCATGATGTGATCCATCGACCATCGATTCACGATGATCGCGTGCTCTCTCACAGCATTTCAGACATAAAGTCTACCTATATCACCCTTGAATCTCTATCGCAGTGACTCTTGGCCAGCTACGTCAGACATACATTGCGATCACCTCCACACCTGTATACAATGTCCTGATTCATGGTAACTCAGTTCAGCAGTGTTCTTCCCAATAATATCGATTAGGTCAAGCAGTTCCTATCTCATGACCTGGAGTGATCAACTTGCGTTTGTCCGTCTGGTCTTATCGATCGGAAATTACATTCCAAATTAGATCGGTGTAGACGATGTGTTGTCCCGAGTATCTACAGCTTCGACCATTCCATCGCCACCATAAAGTGGTTCCCAAGGATCGGAAGGATCATTTTTTCGAATTACCAAAACCCAAACTCCATTATCACTGCCATGCACCATAGATATTCATTATGGGCCTAGCATGGTTGTCTGTCATGATCGAGTAAAAACTGGCGAGATAGGCATCTCCGTATTTCATGCTAGATCCCAAAATCGCTCCTCCACCGTTTTAGTTCTGTAGAGTCCTCCATCGTCTTCCTTAGCAAAATATGCTTTACTGTCGTTTGGATTGATCCACATAGGACTGATGATCAGAGTGAGGACGTCCCACAGAGTCGGTTCGAGTAAAGTTTTTTGCCCCTCATTCTCGGGTGAAACAAAAATGAACTCCCAAGACGAATCTCTCTATCTTCTTTTCTGTATTCACCCTGATTTCGCCAAAGGAATTAACACTAAAATTGTAAAAGGGGGCTGATATCTGATTCAGATACTTTTTTTCTCAGGATTCCGGCATTCTCTCGATCTGTAGATCTTGCTCCGATCACTGTTCCACGTCAATACATCGCGTGCATTGGATTCGCGCTGCTTCTCCATATAATTTGCGATTTGGCTAGTAGTGATTTTTGCCGGTGGGTGCAGCAATCGGCTTAAATTTCTTTCGCATTAATATGCCATTGTCGTCAATATGCACGATTCGTATCTCATTTCAGTAATATGAGTCTTTCACATCTGCCCTTATCTACAACTTCTTTCATCTCTCATAGAGCCCTCCATGGCGTCTTCTCACTCCCGGGTACGTGGGCATGCTTTTTAACATATCAGTCTCAATCACCCTTAGGGCGCGCTTGCTTCGTACATTCAACCTGGTGCTATCTCCACCACGCTCTAGCTCTGCTCATGGACTCGACGCTTCTAGTTCCTTATGTTGACTAGATTGATTCTGTTCGGTACTACCCTTGTCATAGGGCAACTCTTGCTCGCGACTTATACATCAGGACATGTACCTGAGACCTACATCTAATATCAAAGCTCCAGCATCTCTTTCTTGTAAAACTCCCTTCTGAACAATCTCCTCTCCTCTCACTCCACTTTTTCCAAGTTCATGGTCCATCTCATCACTCTGATCTCAGAAATTCGGTAACGCACCCCTTGTGCCAGATTCCACTCCCACTCCTGTCGTGCTGCAATCTCTGCTTCCCCTGCCTACTGCTGCTCAAAAGACACATCCGTTGTGTATTCAACGTTGCATATATGGGATTCCTGACTATCTATTCCCATTGACTCTCTCGCCTCCTCTCCTCTTCGTTTGTTCCATCATTTAAAGCGTTTCTTCTTCTCCAAGTCACTTGTGCTCTCACCCATTCTGGTATGCTCTTTACTAGAGCGTCTCCACGCTCTTTGTGTTCTTTTATGAATCATATAGCCACCCATGGACCTCGCAAACTCTCATCACACACGTCTGGCTGTGTATTCATTCCGCTCAGGAATTGAATCTTGACATCCATCGAGCCGATCCTTCTTATGCATGTCGAATCTCTGAAGTGCAGCCCCATTCAAGTCTGCCAGGTTTTGCCAGGCGTCAGCCTGGATTTGTAGATTTCCTGCGCGTGCATTTTAGCTCGATCGCTTGGATTATCCTCATCCGGTTCTCTACCAGAGCGATGTCATTATTTGATGCTGGCGATAAAGAGCCATATCGCCGCTTTCTCCCAGTGCGCCTTGATGATCGTAAAGATTCGGAGTTGAAGGATTGAACCCATGTCTCTGATCTTCTCCAGACTTCCACCTCTGTAAGGCAGCTGTCGTCACAATAAAATGTTATCTGATTTCATCGCTCTGTCTGTTAACCTTCTCAGATGTCCATCATATTCTCCAGAACCATGAATTTGGTTTGGCCACATTTTCGGGCCTTTGAAAGTTCTTTGAGTAGGGTCGGGACCGTCATTTTGGATATGCGTTTTCCATTCGATTCACTAGAAGCGCTTTCTTCTGTGTGGCCTTTTATTTGTGCCTTCTGAATCGTCTCTCCTCTAGCGGAGCGCGGTTATTCTGAGATCATCACACCCATAGCCTCTTCATATACCTTATACTTACAGTCTTTATATTCTCTATTCTATCTGCATATACAGTCTCTCCATTCTCTCACACATCAACTCTCTTTATATGACCTTGCGATTTCGCATCTGTTATAATTTCTCTATCTTCCCATGACGGTGCGTGCTTCTCTTCTTGACTAGAATCCTGAGATTTCTCACGTATACTACATCTAACCTGATCTCCTCACATTATGTATGCAAATCCAGTATTGGAAGTGTCTGCCTATTTAGTGATGGGTTACAGGATAACGTAGATATCACTTCAACTCTCAGGAGTTCTATCAGTTATCCTACTGTTCATCGTCTGCGCATCGCTACTGCTCGTCCGCTCTCCGCCTGCATGTACTCGCCATAGATAGCTGTGCCCAAGAGTTAGTCCAGTTTTTCAAGGCTTTTCGAAATATTTACTGAAAACCAGATTTTTCTGGGGAAAAAATTTATACCTTTTGTCCACTATTTCCAAGAAATTCAGGTTTGTAGATTTGGAACTGCTTAAAATTTGTCCGTCAAAAAGAACCCAATTTGCGGTTATTTAAACTTTCAGCGGTCTCTGTAAAAACCTGGCTAAGTCGCCTCTTCCCGCAGTGTGATATAGATATTACGAACTCTTCTTTTGAAAGTCTGCCGATAATTGAGTAAGAAAGAGCTTTGCGTTTATGCCGAGAATCATTTTATCGATCGCTCCAAAAAAAAGATCTGTGGTACTGAAAATTTTTCCTTAGGGATTTTATATAGACGGACTCCTTTCACTAAAAATCTCGGGGAAGGGAATCTTAACAGAAAGGTGTGCTGGAAAGATCGGAAACGGATATCCGAAAAATTTTCGGTCGCTCCTGAAACTTAAGTACAAAGTATGCTCTCATATTAGGAGAATTTCTAGTAAAAACTCTAAGTCGCGAATATTGATTTCTCCTGTATTGCTATATTTGGAGTTATTCGGAACAAGTGCAGGGATAAATCTGCCAGCTTTGCAAATCTAAATCTCCATTTGATAAAGCCTTTTGCTGATTATTCCTATACCGGTGGTTCCAAACTCATCAACTCCGCGTGCCTGACATATTGTATAAAAATTTTGGATTTCATTCAGTATAAAAAATCTATCATTGTCTGTGGGATAGTCACAGCTGCGCGGAGTTAAAGTCAAAACTCGTTACTTTTTTTATGAGTGTCCGTCAATTTTGGAAAGGGAAAAATCCTGCGAAAAGTTGGCTAGGGATGTATTCACTATCGTTCAAAAACTGGCATTTCCCATCTGCTTCCCAGTATAATGTCTGGTCCGTTCGCCCTTTTTTTTTATAGTGATATGAAAAGTATTCTCTGAAGTCCCGGTTACCAAAAGGTTTAGAATTCTGTGTGTTTTGATCCATCAGAGAAAAGGTCTGTCCATCAGGACTAATATCCATTAGATTTAGATTTTTCGAGGTGGATTCTATCACAAGTGAATCATAGATTTCAAACTCTAGATTTTGCTCGAAAGGGGGCAGTTCGAGCTGGTTTCGTAATTTTTTGTCTACAGGAAAAAAAGTTGACAATGATTAAGAGTAAAAGAATTGATATTTCATTTCCTGCACCAATTCGTAGGTTTTGTGATGACGGAGTATATCTTTTCGGATTAGAGGAAATTGAGTGAAAACAGATTTCATCGCCTACAAATAAATATTTATATTAGCCAATGCTCGTCGATTTCTCAATAATGGGACTAATTGTTCTTTTCCATCCAAAAAGAACCAAACACCTTTTCGTTTTTTCACTGCTTAACTGGAACATTTTATCAAAATCTGTCCTGCATTCTGAGATTATCCTTGGTTCAGCGTTCATCATCAGTAAGCCCGCTTAAGGTAATGATCAGAAACAAGCCATCACGGCTACGGAAATTCATCTGTCTATTACACTTATTTCAGTTCATACAGAAATAAAATTCCCTCTTACAATACTGAGTTGAAATTGACCACTCTATTGGCTTCTTTTTAGAGGAAGACTTTTTCAAGCGCAAAGATTAGGTGATAATGGTTTATAGGAGTTATATTCTACAGCCCATATTAAGTCTTGGTCTGTGGTTCTCTCATAAGTCTCTGTTTCATATAGCGTGCTCAGTATTCTCCAAATAGTTTATCATCCTCGACCTTCCTCCTCGGATAGCATCATTACATATATGAACAAACGTGTTATCTCCAGACAGTGCCAAAATTTGAATAAAGCTTCAGTTTTGAACCATATTCTTCCGTAGCACTACCAATTTGGAAGCTTGAGGAAAAGAGTGGAAAGATTGGAAATTTTCCAGATTCTAAGTCTAGTACTTCAACTGCTTTGATTTTTTGCTGAAGCGTCAATCCTTGCTTGACCAAGATCTCCATATCGACCCAAAAGACTCAGTGCCCAAACTTTACTCCCTCTTCACAAAATGAGTTTCATAGAAGGAATTAGGCAATTGTGACTTCCTGTGAAGTCAGATTCGTCATTACCTTCCTCTTATTATGCTTTATATTCGTGCTCAGCTCGTATATAATATCGATAATCATAGTCTTCGCTCTCCTTTGCTGTACTTATCTACGGCGTCACTCTAACTCCATAAGTTTCATTATCATATTGAATTTTTTGCTACCCCTGATCGATTTCCAGTTATGTGTGCTTTCTGGGCCTTCGCCAATTCGTTTATTACTGATGCACGAATCGAAAGCCAGTTGCTATCGCGACAAGATAACATATCAGTGTTTGAAGAATTCGATTAAGTAGGAAAATGAAGATTCGTCAGGATGAGAATTATCCTCAAGAGTGCAAAATTCCCCAAATAAGAATCCACAACACAGGGAATCATATAATTTCGAAATTTCTAGATCTTTGGGCTGTGAAAGTAGAGGAGTGTGGCGGGAAGATTCGGATCTCTCTTTGGCTTGGCAGCTCGAAAATCCTTATAAAGAGGATAAAGCCGAAACGATACATATGTAGTTGGTTTACTCTTATTTCATTTTTATCAATTTGAAATGTTTGTGTAAAAAGTGCTATGAACATTCTTGTTCCATCGCTCCATAATACTCATCGTTTCTAATGGGCAAAGAAGCGGTTTGTCAATGTTCCTATTCGAAGATAGTCGAAAAAACCTTCTTGGGATTAAAAATCTCATTCTGACAGCCATTTTTTTCAGCTGTTGTGATCTTGAAGTAATTGTTCGCGAACTGATCGAAAAACTTTCATGAAATTGATCAGGGTTGGATATAATCTCGCAATCGCAAAAAACTGTTCCTCATGCATCCCTCCCAAAAATGTACACACCAGATTTTTTTCACTCTACATAAACTGCCTGAATGCGGCCCGATCTTCAACTATAGTCTTTCGTGTATAATATAATTCGTTTATTCATATTCTGTCTTTTAGGCGCTTCTGCGTGGCTAATGCACTCATCAGTGCACTCTGACATGTGCTCGTAAACTTTCAATGAAGGCGCCGTCTTTTTGCTACGGTCCTCCGCAAAGACGATGGATAGAGGGTGCTCTCGTCTTTGAAAAAGGCGAGGCT
>Ga0163217_1107948_pt1 | contig 14172 bp, 16 predicted proteins | sample SynspAceP_FD_185933 | JGI IMG/M metagenome (GOLD analysis project Ga0163217, IMG submission 185933) | Saline lake microbial communities from Ace Lake in Antarctica - Synechococcus sp. Ace-P (PacBio error correction) | ecosystem: Environmental > Aquatic > Non-marine Saline and Alkaline > Saline ... | reverse complement strand
CGTGGCCCGTTGCTGTGCCTGGCCGCAGCGGTGGCTGGCCGTTGGGCGTGGGCTGTTGCTGGCGCGCGAGCTGTTTGGTCTGCGGCTGGCGCGGCAGGGGGATGGCGGCCCCGCGTTCGCGCGCGGCAAGGCCAGCGGTTGCTGAATTCAGCGCCCTGCTGCTGTGCTTGGTGCCACTGGCTGGGCCCATGGCGGCGGCCTGGCCGCGGCTTCAGGCCTGGGCTGGTGGTGTTTGGCCTCGTTCTGTGGCTGAGTTCGGCGTGGGGCTACCTAGGCGCAAGGCGCGTCAGCTGAATCCGGATGTGCAGCTGGCCGCGAAGCGTGTCGGTTGGGCGGTAGCTGTGCGGCCAGGCGCCGTCGGCATGAAACCGGCGACACCAGGCGCTCCCCGTCCAGCGGTGCAATCCACGAGAAGTGGTTTCAGGGCAGGGGGAAGGCCTGCGGCCTTGGGGTCAAGCCCGGGTGGATCGAAGGGAGCGGATCTCACCGCCGCCGGATGCTGGCCGCAGGGCGGGCCGCCGCGGCCACCAGTGCGCGAAACTGATCCTTGGCGGGCGTTTGCGTTGTGATCGGTTGGTGGCGCTTCCACTCCAGGGCACGGGCCATGGCCGATGGCGAGTCGCTCACGTGCCGAGCTGGGTGATGTGTGCATGCTGGCAACGCCGTGGGGCGACTTTGCACAGATCCGATCCCAAAGAACAGTCTCCACCGGGTTGTAGTTGCCCGACCCCGTGATGTGGTGGGCGGAAGCTGGTGAAGGGATTCCGTTCGTGCGCAGCAAATCTCGGTTTCGGAGCTTGCCGGCATGGCGGTGGCCGGGTCAGTGGGCTGTTCTCGCTGAGGCCAGGGCTCACTGTTCGGCGTTTAAACCGGCCCGAGCTCCAACACAAGCGTGCTTCGGCTCGCGGTTTCTCGGCACGGCGCGGCTGTCAGCAAGGGCAGCGGCCGTGAGTCGTGATCACGTCGAAGCTCGCCCTGCAGCCCCGGCGCCAGGGTCGGCGTCGCCGCGATCGCGGCCAAGATGTCCACCCGCCGGGCGGGATTCCTGCCGCGGTGACAGGGTGGCGTGTGACGAAGGCGAGCAATGGGCCACCAACGGCTTTGCCGATGAAGAGCGGGTGCCACCATCACCAAGGATCTTCCGCAGTGGCAGTCAGACGGGGCGCATTTCAAGCGCCGGGAGAGGATGGAGTTCCCGTTCATGGACGCCTCCCGCGGCCGCCGGATGGAAAGTCATTCCCCATCGACCTGCTCATGGCCACTGGGTCCGCTCACCAGGCGACTTTACGGACAGGTCACCGCTTCAACGGAAGACCGGTGCCCCAGGGCTGCAGTGGCAAGAGCAGGTGCGAGCCCTGCATCTGGTCGATTCGATTGCGGACACGAGAGGGCGGCAGGCATGATCGCGCTCATTGGGGCTCACCAACGCCTGGCCCATCCGGTGCAGCTGGGCGGCGGTGCGCACGGCGAGGGGCGAGGCCCTGCTGAGCTGCGGCTCGATCGGGTCATCCTCGGCCCGTGGCCGATCGAGGAGCCCCAGCTGGTGCGCCCTGGCGGCCTCAACCCCGGCCGGATCGTGGTGGATCGACGCCAGGAGACGGTCAAGGTGGGCAGCCCGCGGTGGCTGGAGGAAGAGACGATCGAGGCACCGCTTCATTTGCCGCCAGTCGAAGGCCAGTGGTAGGCCGGATATCAGCACCGACTCGCAGATGGCACCCTGGCTTGGCCCAACCTGGAGCGTGCGCAGTGGCGGCGCCAGTTCAATCCCCTGGTGATCGTCCGGTTTGGAGGTGGGATTCCGCTCCCGACTGCTTTCTCTGGCGGGCGCTTGAACCTGGGTCAAGTCGCGTGAGGCGTCGGCCGCGCGATCTACGACGGCGCGTGCGTTTCGCCGAGGGTGCAGGCGGGTGTGGGCCCCGGCCGGTGCAGGACCCCTTCGTCAGCGTTGGGCTGAAGGTCAAATGGTCAAGACAGGCTCATGACTCAGCTGAGGATGAGGCCTTCTAGGGGCCAGAAGGTTTGACAAAAGGATTGGGGCGCCGATACAATGATTGATCTGGTAGTCATCAATTCCTCTCGACTGTTCATTGTGCCTGGTCGCCACAGCCATGTCCTGAGCAAAATCAATCGGTGATGTGAACGAAGCTTTGTCGTTGCCGGAATCTGGGGATGCGTCTGAGTCGCGCGGAGAGGGTGCTCGAGTTTTGTGGAGGGAGAGTCACCTCGCGCCGGGATATTTTCGAGCAGCTCAAAGCCAGGCCGCACTCGGGCCATTAACTCGTTTATCAGAATCTCGAAGCGCTTCAGTCAGCTGGTGTGATCGATGCCTCGACAAAGCCAGTGGCGGCTCTACGGCTTACCGCAGCGATCCCCCAAAGCCATTAACCTGTTGGATCCGGCGAGATCACGACTTGACTCGTTGCTCCGAGAAATTGGTCAGCCAGTCGAAGCGTCAACCGGCTTCGAGATCGAGGTCGTACCCTTGAGCTTCAGTGGCGCCGCCGGGCTGACACCCCGTCCGCAGCGCCCTGCCCTGGCGAGGGGCTGGAGAAACGCAGGCTGTTACCTTGACGGCATTGGCCTGCCCAGGAGCGTGTCGGACCCAGAGGGCCGCAGTTTTCCAGGCCCCGGCGTGGCCAGTCTCTCTTCGCGAACCCCTCCAGCGCGGGGCTGCTCGTTCTGCTGGGGGCGAGCCAGTGCGTTTCCGTCTGGCCCATCAGCCCCTCCGAGCTGCGGGCGATCCCCAGCTGGTGCTCTTGGAGGCCTGGCTGACCGTTGAGCCCGCCACCCTGTTGGGGAAACTTGGACAACTCGAGCAGCGTGGAATCGGCCACCTTGTTCTTTGCTCCTGCAGGCCATGCCGCCTGCAGCCGACTGGTTGCTGCAATTCCCGTGGCGGGTCTGTTTGCAGCAACCCGACCGACCAGGTTGGGCGCGCAGTGGCACGCTCCTGGCCGGGCGGGTGCTCGACTGCGGCCGGCGCAACAGGCGAAGCCACCCTGGAACTCTGCCAAGGCATGGCGGCGATGGAGCGGGCCAGGGTCTTGGGCAGTCGTTGCTGCGAGGGCCTGGAGCAGTGATGGCCGAGCTGCGGCTGTGCGCCGTTGGCTCAGCCACCACCGGGAACCTGTGCTGGCGGCCTTGCTGGGAAGGCCGATGCGGAAATGGCGGCCGCCGTGCCGTTCCTGCTTGGCTTTGGGGACCTCAGCCTGGCTGGGGGCACGGAGCGGGCGAGGTGGGTGCGCAACCGTGCGGTGGGCAGCACGGCGATCACCTGCGCAGCGCACCGCCGAGAGGGGTCTGGCAGGCGATCAGGGCGGTGGCCGCGCAGCGGCTGTGATAGAAGGCGGCAGTGCCCTACCATTCCAGGACGATTGGCGCCCTGGTTTGCTTGAGAGGGCTCAGCCCCGAGCGCCGCCGCGATTTGCTGATGGCCTTTGCTGGCCACTCGTCACCTGTTGCAGCGCCTGCGCAGGAGAGGCTAGCGTGGCGACGAGCTGAGGGTCCTGGCTGCAAACTCCAGCCGGTGCGGCGCCAGCCTGCGCCAGATTGGCTGGCCCTCGTGCAGCTGCCCCAGCAAGGGCCTTGCTGCGGTCGCCGACACCCTCAGCGGCCAGAGCGATTGTGGCTCAACGATCCGGTTGCCTGCTTGCGATTGCTTCGCGGCCTGGCTCAACGCCCGCCCTGTGGTGAGGGCCGGTGCTTGCCAGGACGGCCCGGGCCTGCTCAGCAGAAGCTCCGGTGAGCAATGGCTGGTGCGAACCGCCGAGGGATTCAGTGCAGGTGTTTGGCCTGCTGCGGCGACTTTTGGCCGGAACTTGCGCCGTACCTGTTTGTGCAGAGCTGCTGGCCACCGAGCCTGGAAGCGGCTGCCGCAACCAGCTCAATGCGTCAACGCGTGGAGCGAGTTGGTTCGAGCGGACCGATCCGCTCTACGAAAGCGCGCCGGTCATCTACGCTGGAGGGGATCGATCAGCCCTTGGCTGCTGAACGAACCCGCGACCAGGAATGCGCAACTGGGCTTGTGCAGAGGCAGTACCCTGGCGCTCGAAAGCCGCGAATAGGCCCTCGCCCCCCAGCTCCAGGCCCTGCTGCGCGCTCGCGATTAGTTGGTGGATTGGTCACCCAGGTGGTGGGTCCGGGCGTCGGCTGGTGGGCGCGGCATTTCTGCAGGGCATGGGCCGGCGGCTCAGAAGCTGAATGATTCGGCCCTGGCTTCTGGCCGGGTTCGGGCCTCTGGCGAGTGCGCCGGCCGGAGCGTCACATGGCTCCCATTCCCTTGGTTGGCCGTTTGAGCGTGCCCCGGTTTGGTTTCTTCTTCCAGCCAGCGGCTTGGCCAGCTGTGGCCCGGGTCTCGGGCTGTGTGCTGCTGTCTGGTGGGGCTGCGCCGAGGCGGCCGAGGCCGCACTCGAGCAACGCTTTACGCGGCAATCTACGCCCCTCTATGCCGCACGGTTCACTTGTGCCGCCCGCAAGCCCTGGAGCGAGGGTGGCTGATCACCGCGCGCGTTGTGGTCTTTTACCTCGATTGGAAGGCGCGGGACAGCAAGCGCTGTCTCGCCGGGTAGAACTTCAACGAGCTGCGCGGCTCTGGGGCGCAGGTCAGAGCTGATCCCCTCCCACCGATTCGTTCAAAGTAGGAGACGGGCCGCACGATCCGCCCCCACTACTGGAAAGGGGACATCCCCAGGTGGTGGTGTTTGACCACCGGTTGATGTGGTTCTTCGTGGACAGCGGCCAGGTGACATCGACCATCAAGACAGCCCTGCGCGAGAGGCACGCCTGCGATCCGATGGGCCGGGCGGGCCTTTAGCACACCGCAGCGGTCACGGATCACAGCGAGTGGTTCCCGCCTGGCTGATGGGTGCGCCCAGCCGCAGCAGCGATCGAAACCGACAGCCTCGGGGCGATCGATGTGACGCAGCCATATGGGCGCAGAGACCAGGCTCATCCATTCTTTGGTATGGCGAGCGGGATGCGGGCGGCGATTCGGTGGGGCGTTCGCAGCTCAAGGGCGGCCTGGCGAGGTGAATTTGCAGCTTGGGTTCTGGCTCGCCCCTGAGCAACCGGCCCATCGTCGACCGCGGCGAGGAGGTGGCCAGTGGCGCCCTCGTGGCGATTCCTTTGCGGTCTGGCGACCGGCTATTTCCGGCCCGCAAATGAACGTGAATGTGAGGTGATCGCCACCGGGGATCGAGGCGATGGGCGGCTTGGGCGCAAGACCGCCGGTTGCACCAACGACACGTCAAAACTCAGCCAGTCGATCACGACCCCTTTCCCACCGCCTTATATGGGCGTGGCCGTCGAGATCGACCAGGCCGTTGATCGCCGCGATCGAGCCCTGATCGAGCGCCTTGCGGCGAAGGAAGGCCTTTGCGAGAGGTGTCAAGGTGGGCGACCATCTCCAGGACGCGGTTTTCATCAGCTCGGCAGATTTCTCGGTCAGGCCAGGTGGAGCAGGCCTGGAGGCCGTGGTGTCCTTGCCAGGTGCTTGGAGGAGCGGGCGATCGCGGCGGCGGTGGGCACGGGCTCAAGCCCCCCGCCGGCTTCGGTGAGGCGGTGGCGGGAGCGGCTGAGCCAGCGCTGGGGCTCCCTTTTGGCAGTGCTCCGACAAATTCCAGTGCCCTCGCCGCAACGAACGCTGGCCGTCAGCCACCCACGGCCGCTTTCACGGTTGCTTGGCCGGCTCGCTCTGAGATCGCAACGGACAATCGTTGGCTGGGCAGCGCCCGCTGCGGCCTCGGCGACTGGTGTTGCCGGAGACGAACCGGGCTCCAGTCATTGCGGCGAAGGTCAATTCCACCCAGTGCGAAAGACTCACATCGGCCATTCAGAGTGCATGGGCACACACAGCGGTGCAAATTCGCCGCAGCCAGGGAAAACTTCGAACTCAACGTTTTTCAGCCCATGGCTGGCCACGAACCTGCTGGAGAGCTTGCGCCTCTCTGCGGGGCCTGCAACGGCTTACGCCGCTTCTGAATTTGAGGGGCATTGTGGCCAACACCGCCCGCATCGAGGCGCTTCTTGTCAGAGCTGATGCTGGCACGGGCCTTGACACGGCGATCGGCTACGGACCGGGCCTGCGAATCCGGCCAACCATGCCCACCCAGGACGGCTCAGCCTGCGGGGAGTCGCCCTGTTGATTCGGCCAGATCAGCGCGAGGCGTTCGACCACTGGGTGCAGCCCAAGCAGATGGTGATCAGCGCACCCACCAGGCTCACAAGCGCGGAGGGCATGACCCCCAAAGCCAGGCCCTTGGCAGCGGCCTGACAGGGACAGGAGTTGGGGCTGGTGGTATCTCACCCATGACAAGATCCGTTCGGTCGTTTGTACTTCACCCTTTCATGTCGATTTGCCCGTGTGCTCGCCTTCGAATTGGCTGACTCGCAAGGGGCAGCTGATCGCCGTTGCCTTGCAGCGGACGGGTCGCCAGACCCGACTCATGGCAGGCACCGACTGAGAACGTCCACAGAAACGTATTTACAAGGCTCGAGACCACTGCAGCGCTCAAAGGTTGCCGAGCGTCGATGCACGTCGATGGATCGACATGGAGGACGACACCGGTTGTATCGACATCGATCGGCTCGCGCTCGGAAACGATCGCATCAGCGAAGAACGATACGGATGGTCCCGCTGGATGCCGCTGGCAAGCAGGGGTTCGTCGAGCAGGCCGGTGGGCCGGACTTCCAACCAACCGATCTGCTTTAACGGCTCCGGATTCGGTGTTGTGAAACCCACTACTCACAGATCACGAGCATCCCCGCCATGGCGGCAGGGATCTGGTGCGGGTCTTTTCGCTGAGGATGGGCGCATTTCAACACCTGCTACGACGAGGCTGCGGCGATCAAGAATGAAGCTATCATGGACTGGGCAGCGTGATGCTCAAGCGGTCTTCTGCTCGTCCGCCGGGGCAGGCCCGGCGTTTATCATTCGTCACTGGCCCTGCCGGGTGGCCAGTGACAGGGCCTGAAACGGCTGATCCAGCAGCTTCAACACTGATCGCAGGGGCGGTGGCCGGCCGGGGGGGCGGTGGACGGGGCGGCAGCCGAGGTCGCCGGGGCGGAAGCGCGGCGCGGTCAGAGGATCCGGGTAGTGGCTCCCGCACGGGATTCACCAGGCCAGCGGAGTCGCTCAACGCGGATCCGTCAGGCCAGCGGCGGGCTGGAACAACAAGTGAGCAGCGGCAATGCGCGCAGCAGTGGCAACCGGCCAAGCTCAATCGCCCGGTGGCAACAACGCCAGACCGGTAGCGCAACTCAACCGGTGAGGGCAATCGGGGCAGAACGCCAACTTGAACCCGGGATGTCAACGGAAGTGAGTCGGAAACGGTCAACGCAAGTCAACGCAACAACAAATGGACGGTGAGGGTTGACTCAAACACGTAAAGCGTTGCGGCCAGGTTGGGCCAGGCCGGTTTGGGGCGTTGCCCGGCCTGGAACACGCTGATGGCGGTGTTCCGTTTGGGCTGTGGGGTGCAAGGGTGGCTTACGTGGGGGTCGGGACCCTGGCCACCGCAGCGATCTCAACATGCCGTCGTAACCCGTCTCAGCAACCCAGACCTAAATGTTGTTGCCCACAGCGATTCCAGATTGCTTTGATGCAAGCGTGCGCCGTCCGGACCATTGTGGTCAGCTTGGGTAATGAACACGGTAGAGACCGTACCAACTCTAGCGATTGCAATGCGATTGATCGACGCCAGGAGCCGGCAGGAGTGCGATTGGAGGCGAACTGTCAATGCCGCTGTTCAGGTGGCTTCGGTCGGCTTGATTGAAATCTATCCGGGCAGAGGCTCTCCATGGATGGCCACGCTTACGCTTCCGCTGATTCCGGTTGCGCCAGGGTTTCCGCTTTGCCTTTGTCTTTCACCTGTTCTGCGGTCGGCTTATCAGCGCGGTTCTTCGGCTTGCTCCTTGGCTGGAGTGCGACACGGTTGCGGCCGCTTCCTTGCGTCTTTCCGGTCGCGATGGTCCGTGCCACGGGCGCCGCGAAGCGCTGGTGGAGGGCTGGTGAGGATCCATAAGACCCCATGCCGCATGGAAGTGATGGTGCGGAGCTGTGCTCAAGCCACCTGTGGGACGCGCAACTCGCCGGGCTGCACTCTCCACCGAGGTTCTGGCGAGCATACCGATGAAGGCCGCCGCGGCTATGTTGGGCGACTAATGTCAAAGGAAAAAAACACCAGGGCAAGGCGCCGCCTCACATCAGGCGCAGCCGGAGCCAATGCAGCGGAACCAAGTCTCCGGCCCGTGCGACACCTCTGGATGGAGACTCTGGATCAACTACGGCATTCCCCCGGCAGCGTTGCAAAGCGCGATGGTGTGTGGTTCCGTGCGCAAGCCCGACGCTCGATTCGCGGCACGCCCCTGGGGCAGGGGGAATTGCTCCTTTTGCCCACCCACTGTTGGGGTGCTCGCGATGCCGCGAGGTTCTTGCGCCGTGTTATGGGGCCGGCGGAGTGCTCGGGCCGGGGGACATCTTTGAAACGCCATGGCCCTGGTGATGCGGGCGTTCAACTCCGGCCTTTCCTCGGCCTGGCCCGGCTGCCTGCCGGGCCTTCCATCCCGCAGCCTGGCTTACGGGCCTGCGGATGGGCAGGACCTGATCGAGACGTCGGTCCAGACATTTTGGTGTTTTCTGGGTAAGCAAGGCTGTTATACGCCTGGCCGGTTAGGCCGGTATCGGACATCACGGGCACCACGCCCCCTGACCGTACGATCGTGCTGGCCCCAGCAGCCCGAACAAACCTTGCCCGCGATCGGCGCCGCTCGGGGTGACGGTGGCGGTGGTTGATGCAACGACTCGGCCGGATCAAGGTGCTTCGCTCAGTGAGGGCTGCGATGAAGGGCTGTGTGGCGAGCCCTTCGGCCCAATCCGGGCGGCAACGCACGAGCGACGCCTGGTGGTGGTGCGCGGCCTGAGTGCGCAGCAGGGGGCTGCCCGTACAGTTCAGTTAGTTGGACGTTATTTGTGATACCCATCCCCCATGGAACTTCGGGAGTGGATTTCACCCGCCCAGTCTTAGGATCTCAGGTTGAGGCCGTTGAGGGCTGGCTCTGCCCCTGCTCAGTCGCCGCATTTGTCGTTGCAGCGCTGCTGCAGCGGTGTCGCTGCTGCTGATAGCAAACGGGAGCGGTGCTAGTGACCTTTCCGCTGGCCTGAGATTTTGGCCTTTGACCCCCAGAAGATTCTGGGTCTCGTCGTCGTGGGCCGCTCATGCAGCGGCAGCTGCTGGGGATCGGCAGTTGAGTTGCGAGCAGGCCTCGAGGAAGCGGCATCCCAGCGAGCGGCAGGTGGAAGCGCCATGCTCAAGGAAGCCTGCATGGTCGTTTGGGAGCGACCGAGCCTGGATGGATTCCGCCGGCACCTGCCAGCTCGATCGCCTGCGTGCTGCGGGGACAGGGGTTTAACGCTGCGAAACACCTCTGGATCGTGGCGAGGCCCCGGGGGGGGGGGGGGCCTTTGGGGGTTTTTTTTTGAAGTTTCGTGGCCTTACCGCGGACCTCCAGTCAGCTCATTTAGGAAAAGGCGCACGCTCCATGCTCTGGATTTGGAGCAGGCGGCTGCCGGCCCAGCTGCGCCAATTTTGGTTCGTCCTTGCCGAGACTGCTGGATCAGATTTTTGGGTCGACCCACACTCACAGGGCAAGTGGTGGCGTTGCGTCTCCGCCGTTTTTTTCATGGTAGGCCGCACGAGCTGGAAGTGACCTCCTGGTGGTCCCATTTGTGGAGCGCCCTGGCTCGCATGCTGCCGGGTGGCATTTTTTTAGGTGCGGTGGCGAGTTGAACACGACAGGCGACCGGGGCCGTCTGGCTGGTGCAGGATCGGCGCCGTTGCGAGGAGGTGAGGATTGGCGCGCGTTGGCGGCGCCGGAGCATTGGAAGCGAAACCGCCGCTCTGTGGCGGCGGTTCGACCCGTTGCTCGATTCGTTCAAGCCCCCAGGGGCCGTCCGGAGCCGTTGTGCAACCATGGATTCGCCGTGATCCGCGTGCTCAGCTCGATTCGTGGAGCCTGATCAGCCGCCCGGCCGTTTCATGCCGCTTTGTGTAGGGCGGCCGCGCATCGGTTGGCCGGTGTGATCCCTGGCTGTTGTGTCAGCGTTTGCCCCCCTGTTGCGGGGCCCTCAACCGCGACTGTGGTGTGCGCCCCTGATTCGCAAGCCAGGTCAGCGCCTGGTTGTGGGACTCCCCTCGATGAGCGACCCCAGCAGCAACAGCCCAGCCGTGCATGCCGGCCGCTATGGCTGGCGTTAGCCCAGGCACTGGCTTGCCCCTGGCCTGGCGTGAACGACACAGCAGCAGGCTGGGCAGGCGCGAGCGCCACGTGCCCTGCATGGCGATCGAGTGGTTTAGATTCAGCGTAGCGGCTTGCTGCTTTGAGCAGTGGCTTTACTGGAAGGTCCTGACCCCGAACAGGCCTTTTCACCGGGCTTCAGAGCCAGCCGGCCGATGCTGGAGGAATCTTTTAAGGGGTCTCCCCATCACCATGGGACTGCCGAAGGACCGCGATCCAGAAATCCTGGGGACGTCCCACCGAGTGACGTCGCGAAGGCTGACGCATGCTCTGCTTTCTGGAGCGTGTCCCATGGGCGGTTAAGGATTAGCCTGCCTCACCCGGTGGACACCCGGTCTGCTGTTCAGGATGCAGGGGGATGAGGGGCGAGGCTGATCGCACGATTTGAGCCAAGCGAAGCCGATCTGTCGGTGGCCGATCGTGGCTGCTTGCAGGAATGACTGGTCTGGTGCGCTCGCCGTCCCACCCATCACCGTCAAGTGGCGACTGGAAGGCCCGACCGATGATTCTCGAGCGAGGATGGGGAAAGCGAAGACGACCGAACCTACGAACTGGTGAGTTTCAATGGTCGATAACGGTGATACGCCTTACATTCCCCTTGATCGTTGTTCGTGGTCCGCAAGATGAGCGGGTGGCGAGGACCGTGGTTGAGGTGAGATTCGAGGCGAATTCAGCCGCGCATCGAGAACGAGCTCGATGAACCCGGGAGTGCGGGGTGAACTCCGCGCTGCTCCAACCGTGGATGTCGATACGCTGGCAGAATGCCACGCTGGAGGCTGTTCCAGGGAGGATCAGGCGCTGATCTGGATGTTGACCGCCTCCTCTTGCCGCCCAAAGTGAACTGCGCGCTGATGGAGCAGGGAGCGCGCCGGCCCAGCAGACTGCGTCTGCACGTTTCAGCACAACCCTCAAGGCGCCATCGGTGACGGTGCTGAACGTCTTGATCTGCCCTTTCACCACATCAGTGGCCAAGGCGTCGGCCGCCCTGCGCAAGGTGCTGGCGAGCTGGGCCTTACTCCAAACCAAGTGGCCCATGGTGGGCGGACGGTTGTTCACCGACGTGTGGGCCCGGCCACGACTCGGCCTGTTCACCGTGCTTGTGAGGCCGTTGGACCCCAGGCACCCTGCAGCCGACCACTGCAACGGGCGGAGTTGCGCATGGCCGCTGGTCAGCACGCGCTTGGACCGATGAGATGCGCGCGTTGTAAGGTGGGACGACGGCTGCGGGGCTCGGGTACGCAAGGCACCGATCGTGATCGCCGTTGGCCTCAGCTCCAGCAACCAAGCGCCAGGTGATGCCAATCCACGCTGGTACCGTTGGGGCCGTCGGGTGGGCCTGCCGCGCGGGCTGGCCGAGGCTGGCGAGGTGGTGGCTCTCAGCCGCGCGCCTTGGCCGGGCGGCTGTGGGGTCTACGAGGTGCTTTCGCACGCCACGGCTTTGGTGGCCAGTGTGTGACCGCGGTGATCTGGTCCCGGCCGCCGCTATCAGAACCGCCTGCCGCACCCTGGAGCAAAGTTGCTTGAAGTCTGGAGGGTGGTGGCCGTCGTTCCGGAAACACACCTGGCACGATGAGTTCGCTTTCGGCGCAACGAACACTCTCGGGTGGTAGCCGTGGGAGCGATCGGCGCCATGAGCTGGTTGTGCTCACGTGTGGACGGCTGTATTCCGGCATCCCGCCGATGCCCAGGCCGGCCAATCGAGGAGGGTGGCGGAGTGGGCGAACTGGGCACGCGTCAGCATGTGTGCTGAGGCGGCGGCGTGGGCACCGGCGGCATGACCCAAGCTCGGCGGCCCGAAATCGCCCACTCCCAGCGGAAATGGGTTGCGCTGGGCCGATGGCCTGATCCGGCCCCGGTGCTCGGAGCCTCTTCGCGGCGAAAAGCTGGGCACGGTGTTCCAGCCCAGACCCACCCCCACTGACCTCGCAAGAGTGGCTGGCCATGCCCCTCTTAAGGTGAAGGGCAGCTGCGCTGTGATGCGGCGCTGATGCGCCGCCCTGCTGGCAGGGCGACCTCCCTATTGGCAGGATGGCATCCGCCGTTGAGTGTGATTTTCGCGGCGCGAGGCTGTGCGCTTGGCCAGCGACGGCGGAACTGGGAGGGCGTGCCTGAGCAGGCGAGGAATGAGCAGATCATGGCTGCAGGCAAGAGTGAGGTGCGCGCACTGGGGTGTAGGGTGATTCGGTGTGCACGCGTTCGTGCGTGCCTTATTGCTGCGGCTTAAGAACAACATTGGGGCCAATTCAACGCGCTCAGGTTGACCCGAGCTTGTTCTCACTCGTTCTATTCTGATGGCATTTCAATCTTGCTGTGGGGGACCCGAGGGCTGATGCCTAGCAGGGGAACGCCTCATTGACGCAAGGCCTGAACTCCTTGCCGAGACCACGTTCCGCGTATACTGTGGTGATCCAAGCCTGGTAGCAACTGACCAGCAGTGCTTGATTGCGTCGACTCCAAAGATCTCACGGGACTGAAGGTCATTGCCTGCTCTGGATCGGCTTCCATATCATCGCACACCTGCTGATACTGCAGGGCTTGGGCACTGATTCGGCATCCGGCAGCACTACTTCAAAAGTCCGTACCTCTTTGGAAGCATTTGAACCGTGTCGTATTCATGTTGGATGTGTTCAGCTCACCCAGGGATGTAGTGGGGTGGTTGGAGATTCATATTTTTCACGGAATCCACCGAGGCGTCCACATTGATGATATCGCGATTCGCGAATCGATCGTGAGGCATTCCATATTCTTAGCGTGTCTTTCCAGCAAAAATTGGAAGAAGAAGCCATGGCCCAATGGGCCACCACCCCCCGCTCCGCCGGCGGCTGTCGGTCATTCAACCGATTAAGCATCCGTGGATTAGATTCCAAAATGCCATGTTCAACTTACCGATCCTTAGCCACTTGTTGCACTAGGTGGTTGCACGCATGACGGCGTTAGAATGGATGCTGGAGGATTGATCACGAAACCAATTATTGATCGTGTGCATCATCATCAAACATCCCGTGAGCAAGGGAGGAACACCAGAATCAATGGACAAGAAATAGTTGGCTGGGGAAGGGCCCACGTGGTCCGTCGGCTACTTGGCCAGATCATAACAGAAAAACCACAGCCACATCGTACTCCGAGCAGAGAAGATCGACGAGGGTTGAAGTGCAAGTATTCAAGAGACGTTTTGATCGTGAAGGGACCTTCCGTCTCAGACCCGATTCCAGAGGGCCTTTTCTGAGGTTGGCTTTCGACCCGTCTGGGACTGTCATGCCGAACGTCGCAGGGCTCTGGCAAGGAATTCGTTTGTGAGCAGCCGAATGAGTTTGAGCGCGCCTGAACATTCGCCGCCATTGAGGAGTTGCTCAGTTGCTGGCCGGCGGCATCCGGGCCCTCCCCTTGGGGAGGTCCATAGGGTCGATAGGCGCCGTTGTTTTTGCCGCCTGATTCCAGTTGATTCAGACTGAGATTTCGAATGGCACGAATCCACGGTCATCGGGAGGCAGCTGGTCAGGATTCCGATGCGGAAGCAGCAAAAGGCGTAAACGGCACCAGCGTGAACTCCGCGGCAAGGATGGGGCGACCCAGGGGATACCGGGATTCAAAGGTAGCGGTGATCCAACCGCACCCGTTGAGAGGGCCGGTCTGCTTCCCTTTTCAGCCATTTCTTGCCGTTGTTGTTGCCGGGCACGTTTTCAGCATCATTGTTCCTAGTTGTTTTGGTGGCAAAGTATACATAATTTCTTTGCAGATTGGACAAACAAGGATGTTCTGTCCGATTGCAGTAACGGCCCAAAAGCACACCAGTGGCAATGTGTTCCTGTATTTGCAAGGTTTTCTATAATGGTCTTGTGGTGGATCTCTTAATTTCGTGTGGAACTCACAGGATTTAGT
>Ga0163217_1107164_pt1 | contig 14172 bp, 13 predicted proteins | sample SynspAceP_FD_185933 | JGI IMG/M metagenome (GOLD analysis project Ga0163217, IMG submission 185933) | Saline lake microbial communities from Ace Lake in Antarctica - Synechococcus sp. Ace-P (PacBio error correction) | ecosystem: Environmental > Aquatic > Non-marine Saline and Alkaline > Saline ... | reverse complement strand
CGCCAGTCGATCCGTATTACAGCCACCCCAAGTAGATCGAAGCGCTTCGCCGCCAATCGGTTGAGCGCGCCTTACGCTGATATAGGAAGACCGCCCGATCGTGCTGGTGGCCAAGCTATCACGGGGTTGCCAAAGCGTTACCTGCTGGAAGGTGATCCTATCATTGCCAGTGCCAGAAAACGACCGCGCCTGCTGAAAAGTCGAGCGTTTGGGTTGCCCAAGGATCGAAGTTGGTGACCACGTTTCCAAGAGCCGATTGCCCCGAGGGAATGGGCTGAATGCCTCATACAGTCACAAGAAGTTGCCCTAATCTGGCCACGCAGGGCAAAAAGAAGACGCGGTGATTGCGCCTTGCGTTGGTGGTTCAGCGATTGCGATGAGACGTTTGAGAGGATCAACGAGGAAATCCGCGAAAGCTTCGAACATTGTGGCGGGCGAGCATTCAACTACATTCCGTGCGCTGAACGACGTGATGCGCTATCGAGGCGCTGTTCGCAGGTCGTGGGAGAGAATCCTGAGCTGGCTGGATTTTCACCACGCAGCTAAAGCGCTTTGATTTTCGGTTCAGACCAAACGCAAGCTGTTCTGGGCGTGTGTCGCTTAGGGTTCTGGAACCCAGACAAGGAAAAAGGCGGCTGCCTTGCCACCAACCGCCCTTTCCGATGAGTTTAATTCCAGCGCTTAGTTAGCAGCGGCTGCCAGAACGGCGAGCAGCAGAAGGCGGGATAACGCATCATTGGCGAGAAGACGATGTGTTCCTCAAACGATGACCGGTGCTTCGATGACTGGAACGTCAAGACCACCAGCGAAAGGACCGAAGTTGCGGCGTCAGCGAGAAAGCGGCGTGCAAGAGCGATTTTTTTCAATATTCGCTATTCCCTCCGAAGAAATTGTCTGCCCTACGACTACGGTGAACACGCATACCTAGTAACAGACCCAAGACTTGTACCGGCGTGCCGCTCGTTAAACCAGCATGAGAATCGCAAATTGCAATGGGCCGAGAGAAAAGAGGGGCATAAGGGCTTGGTCGCAATGTCGTCAAATAGCAAACACTTGGGTGCCAAACCTTCGTCAAAAACTAAAGAGTTCTTGGATTGTGTTGATAAACAACGATTGCATCCGCTTGGACGATCGGCGCCCGATCTTGCGTGTGGTCATGGGTTCCGTGGATGCGGTAATAGGTCCAGCTGATGATAGAGCGCATGCGTCCCCAACGGATTGCCGGGGACCGGGCGGAACCAACAGTCCGCCACTCGGGATGCGCTCACGCATGCAGGCGTCGGACGCCCAGCTTGGGCCTTCCACTTTTTTGGGTTCTACGGGGTGCGGCCCAGACGGGTCAGATCCTACGGTCAACGGCACCATGTCGGGTTACAATTTATAGATGCTCTCATCTTCGACCAATATGCAGCGCCCGCGAGGTCGTATCGGACCAGAACGGCGCCATTGCTGGTTATCTCAAAATAGGGCCGCCAATCCAAGCGACGAGCTCGAGATGTTGCGCGCGCACGCTTGTCGTGACCTCCGGTCATCTCGGTCTCGTCGGGCACGGCCTCTAGGTCTGCGCGCCCGCAAGCCCGGCCCCCATTGCGGCGACCACCGACGGCCAGGCAACGCGGCCGCCTAGATAGCGCCTTGGATTCAAAAGCACTTCATGTTAACCTGCTCCGCTTTCAATTGCGATTTTCGCTGCACTGCATACAGAAAATTTCGCGGATTCCGCAATTTCAAACGAATTGTCAGCGTTCCTGGTGGCGCCAAGGTTTCCTTTCAAAAAAACCGCTCCAAACCCGGTAAGCCAGCGCAAAAGCCAAAGAAACACTGCGAGAGAGGCGTTCGATGCTCAGACGAAACTTTTGGCCTTGGAATCATGGCTTTGGGTGGTTGCGGCTCTGGCACGCCGGCCCCCGCCCACGCTCTGGCACCGATGGGCAAACCAATTAGCCCCGGCGATTGTTACGCATCGAGGGACGAGGCGCGCGTTGAAGTTTCGCATAGCTCACGGCGTAAATGCGGGCTTAGGCAAGCCTCCGGTGCGCCCGCGCTCGCGCTCAATGCGAAAACTCACCGCCGCCGCCGCCAAACCCATTGCGCGCGACATGTCGATCCAGAACCGGTGCCTTTTGGCACTCGGATCAGACGGATCGTCGCCTTTGCAGCGGGTCACGCGCGGCGGGGCCTAATCGGGCCAGTTCAAGGGCGAGGTTTCTTGTCGGAGACATTCGAGACCGATCTTGAAGACTCCTACACGCTTGGATTGGAAGAAACCCGGGTTCGCGCTCACCGTCTGCTGGACCAGAATCCACCGATATGGGCTTTCGTGGTTTCCAGGCAAGCAGAACGGTCGTTTGTGGTGGTGCTCAACACCGGATCACCAGTCTGGGCGCGCACAAATCCAAAGCTAGGGCGAAGATTATCAAGCCAGGCCTTTGCCGACCAATCCGCATAAATCTGCTCTATCTCGCCGGTTCGTCACAGCAATTGCAGCCGACCGGTCCAATGCCATCCCGGGATTAGACCGTTTTTCTTGTTCCCATGGATGAAAAGATATCGGCCGCCGGGGCTTTTGCCATGGCAGCGGCATCGCGCACGATCCCGCATCGTTGCGGGATACGAGATCCCCCAGGACAAATGGAACGCGCTAGTCTGGGATTGCGGCGAGGTCGATATGGGAATAACGCCCCTCATGCCGTCACTGCCGGTCGCCGTTCGATCTCTTTATGGCCAGCGGGCGCGAAGCCGAGCTTAAATGTCATAGCTCTCAAGCACCTCGTCGCCATGCAGCACGTGCATTGCAACGCGCTCTTTTCATCACAAACGATCCGCGTCCACGTTCGCGGGCCCATTTATAGGTTTTGAATTTGGAAACAAGCGGCGCTGAAAGCGGGCAAGCCCCACCCATTCATCACCCGGCGTGTAAACTGCCATCGACATGCCTCAGTTCGGTTTTATTATTTTGCCACATGATGCCAGAAAACGAGGGCCGCGGCCTATGATTCTCTGGACAGCAACGCCGCTTTTCGATCTCGGCGTAAACCGATCAAGCACTTCATCGCCCGGGGTAGTTATCGGTCTTGGCGGCATCTTCGGCCCCAAATGTCGCGTCCGCTGCAAGAGTTCACGATTCAAACCCTACAACAAGCTTGCACCGACCGCAAAAGGTCGTCATCATTGTATGAACGGCACGAAAAAGGGGCCCAATGCGTAGGGGGATACACCGTCCATCACCGGGCGCACGATCCCTCATGGGACCACGATCAAGCGTCATGATCTGAAAACAGCAATAGCGGATGCGCAAGCTGCCAACCATTCCGGGAGAGCGTTGCCCCGACAGTTTTTTTGGTCGCCGATCGACCGAACGCCGATGTAGAAGATGATCCTGCATCTAGCAAGAACACGCTGGCCCGTACCCGGAAAGCGCTGTGATGAAACCCAAAACCACCTTGCAGACGCGCGGGCCGCCGAGATCACGCTCTGCCAGCAGGCGCAAGATTCCTGAGCGCGCGCACGTCACCGAACAGCGTTTGCGCGCCCGGCGTCAGCGAGATCGGATGATCACGAAGTCAAAGATGTTCAGCCACTGCGGGAAGAAACGCGGGCCAAGTGCGAACGAGTCTTAACGCCACTTCCACCACGAAAATGCGCCAAGGCATATCGGTAGAGCGCGATGTGGTATCAACGGCCCAGCGCCCGAAATAGATCGCTCAGGCGATGTCTCCATCCCCAACAAGATCGCGAGTTGAACCAAGATCACGCCAATGATGGAAATTTCCGCACTCATTCGGCCGTATCTCAGCCAATTGGCCAATTGTTCGCGGCATGATTCCTGCCCCTGACTGCTGTTAGGGCGCGATATGGTGGGTGCGGTTTTAGGCTGGCAGCAAAGCTCGATATGCGGGGACCAGCGGAAACTGAATCGACCACCTGCCACCCAATTCAGTCGGTAGCCTGCCTGTGTTGCAGGGTGGTTGCATTCGCGCGCTGTAAGGTCACCGGATTGCAGCGAGACAAACGCGCATGCGCCCGAACTTGCGCTTTGCCAGCCTCCGCCACCTTGCGCTCGGCCCAGCGCGGGCGGCGGGTTTCGATGGACAAACGCCATCGGTTTTTGCGAAAACTCGTCCAGGCAATAGCGGGCGGCGGAACAAGTCGCGGGTCTCAACGGTTGAGGTTCTTGACCCGTTTGGCTCTCGCCACCCAGATGCAGCGCTTCCGTCATCGCCAGCCTCAGCCCTTCAACCGCATGGACCTGGCGCATGTGCGCGCCAAAGGCAAGTGCGAATTGTGCCAGAACCTGCGAACAGATCGGTGATCTGCTTGCGGGTCCAACCGCCTCTGGTAATTGCGGCGCGCAACGCGACCTCACCTTCGGGCGTTGCTTGGCAAAGAATGCGCCCGGTGGTGGCACACGCGGCATCCCGTCAAAACAGCCACATGCGGGGCGCGGCGCGTCAAAATTCGGATTCGCCCCGTTGCGAACAAAGCCGCGCGAGGTCAAAAATTCGCGCGCCAGTCGCCAAATCGGTGACCTAGCCCTTCGCGTCGATCTCGCGCGTCGGGCCATATCGACTATCAGACCCGCCTCGCTGAGGCGCCACCGGCAAAACTGACCCTCGCCTTGCGCGATCCAAACGATTCCCGGTCAGGCTTCAGCATCGGCAACGCACCCCACGCAGATCCGTTCGTGCAACAGATGGCAGCAGGGAATCGGCAGACCAGCGTATCAGGACGCGCGGTATGGACCCAACGAGAGCGGCCGCTTTTCAAACGCCGCCCGTAGAGAAACGTCCGCGCGTCTGGCGGGATCGGGGGGACGAGGTGATCAAGGGCGAAACTTCAGTCTCGATCCCATGGGGTCCGCGAGGGCGCCGCCCACCACGACGTCCAACTTCCAGCCGCCACAAAATCATCGCGCATGTTGCAACCGCGCAGCCACCGCAGGCGCGCGTTAATGCGCGGCATGGCGCTTTTGACCGCCATTCTTCGCGACGTATTGTGACAATTTTCCGGCCGCCAACAATGCGGTCACCTTTCAAAACCTCGCCCGCGTTGGCACCTCGCCCGGCAATGGTCCGCGGCCACGTAAATCGGCCCCGCGCGATCCCATCGCCGTGCATGCCTAAGCGATCTATTCGTTTATGTCATTCCGCTGCCTTCTTTCACGCCCAAGAATCCACTGACTGACGTTCCAGAACCGCGCATATTCCGGTGCCGTCTGCGGCCAGCAATTCCTCATGCCGCCCTTGCTTCAACAATTTCGCCAATCTGCCAGGCACGACGAATCCGGGTCCATTTATGGGCAATTCGTGCTCAGCGGTGGGCAATCGCGATTGACGGTTTTGCCGTCATACAACCCGCGGCCAGCGCGTCCTGATGGAAGGCCTCAACCTCGCTGTCCAGCGCAACTTCGTCGCCTCGTCGCACCAAGATCGGCGCGTCTTTCAAGAATCGCCTCGTGCCAAAGCAATTCGTTGGGCGTTAGCCCCCCCGACAGCTTTACGCCGCGCTCGCCCAAAGGCGCGATCATTAGCGGTGCGGCCCTTATTGATCCTCGAGGCCCAGAATAAACTCATGCGCCTTCGGGCCCGTTTCGCCGCCGCGATGCATTGTCCTCGTTCCGAAGCCGTCAGGGCCGCCCCATTACAGAATGTCTGTCGCGCGCGGATCGATTGAACATCCAGTTTCTTGCGTAACCATCCCGATCTCGGTGGCGAAACTGTCCTGTGTCACGTCCGAGACCGCTTGCCATCAATCAATACGCGCCCTTTCTCGGGCGATTCGTAGAGCCTCAACAGCAACGAACCACGAGCGTGGATTTCCCCGCGCCCGACGCCCAATTCAAGGCAAGCTTCTCGCCCGGCTTTACGGTCAGGTCCACGCGCGCACCCCGCCCCGCTGGCGTCCGTATTTGAAGGTCACCGGCGTTTCCAAAGCGCACCTCGCCTTTTGGCCACGACAAGCTCGGTTCGCGTCTGCTGGCATCGGTCAAGGGCATGCGGACGGGTCAGCGTTCGGCATCCCGTTCTTCACCTCACCCAACATTCGAATAGAGCGCCATCAACGTAAAGCTGGACCCATCGGCATCTGCGCAATCCGAATGGCAATGGCGCCCGCAGGCGCAATATCGCCCGCGCTTGCATTGCCGCCTTGCCAAAACAGGGCAACGTCCGCGCGATCAGCAGCCTTGGCCCAAAATCCGCCAACGCCATCAAGACGAACCGAACAACTGCCGCCAAAGCCCAAAAGCGCACGCTTGTTTTGCGGAAACGTCTCCATCTCGCCCAAGGCCGCACTTTCCTCGTGACTGGAATGCGCGAACAACTGGACGGTCTTGATATTGTGTGGATCCGTGTCCACGACCTCCCCGACACCATCGCCCGCATGCCGCCCCGGTCTTTTGAGCGAATTGCGCCACAGGGCAAGAACCAGCTGATCGCACTGAAATAGACGACCAACCAGGGCAAGCAGCAGCAGCGATACCCAGCCGTTGATCGTGGTCAACAAACAGAACGCATCCCAACAGGGACGCCAACGCGAAGGCCACCACCGGTTGATCAATTAACGGACGTGACTTCCGTATCGCCCGCCGTCTTGCATTTGCTTTTGTTGCGATCGGCCCTGCGAAATCATCGTCCAAAAGAACGTGACGGCTTGGCCATCGTCAGCGATGCCAGCGCGACAAAACACAGCGGGCATGACGTTGGGCTGAAACGATTAATTGCACGTTCGCGGCCGCACTCAGGGCCAATCGATTTAGCGGGCGCAACAAGCATAAAAAATATCAAGAAGCCAGTTCAGGATGATCCAGTTCTCCGAGAAAAACAGACCGGGCAGTGCTGAGCGCCGCGTCGATCAACTGTGGCCAAGGATCAGGGCGGTCATCACCTCCATCGTGCCCGCAAGCGCCGACAGGCCGCCGCATCCATAACCAACCGGAACCGAGCCTTCTTGAGCGACCACATGAAGAATGCGCCAAGTCGCGGCGGCGGCGCGTCCATCGCTTGTGCGAACGGCGTCGCGATCAGGCCCAACTGGCCCCAATCGGGCAGCGTTCGACCAACTTTGGCGCCGGGGGTTTCTGTAAGGCTCATTCACTTGCTCGGGTCGTCTCTGTTCCGATGAACCCGCCCGATTGGGCGCTGCCAGAAAACCCGGCATTACAGCCCGCCCTTTTTTAAGCAATTCCGCATGGGATCCATCTTCGGCAATCCTGCCAATCTTCCAGCACTTAGAATCCGGTCCATTACCGCGCGATCGTGCTCAGGACGGTGGGCAATCATGCGATCACACGGTTTTGCCCTCCATCACACCAAGAGCGTTTCTTGAAATCGCCGCCTCGGACCTCTGAATCCAGGCGCGCTCGTCGCCTCGTCCAGCACCCAAGATCGTCGTGCGTTTTTCAAGATCACCCGCGCCAGCGTCACTCGTTGCGTTGACGCCCGACGCTTCACGCCGCGTTCGCCCACATGGCGCGTCATATCCGGTGCGCCCTTGCGGGTCTTGCAATTCAAGGAATGAACATCATGCGCCTTCAGCGCGCTCGGCGGCCTTCAAACATCTCGGCCTCGTCGCATTCAGGGCGTTCCGTATAGAATGTTGTCGCGCACGGACCTGTGCAGCCAAGCACTGTCCTTGCTGCACCATTTCCGAAATTTGGCGCGCAGACTGTCTTGAGTGGAACCAGCGCAATGTCTTGCCCATCGATTCAAGATTGCGCCCGTTATCGGCAATCATGAAACCGCAACAACAGCTCACAAAGTCGCGATTTGCCCGCGCCCGATGTCGCCCGACAAGGAACCGACCTTTGAACCCGGCCTCAAGTCAAGGCCTCAGCCCCTCTAGCCCGCCCATAGCTGCGCCCATAATGATGCGCTCAGAACCTCGCAGCGTGACCCGGCCCTTCGCGCATCTCTAGCGTCTTGGCGCCCGGTGCATCGACCAGCTTTGATCGGCGCGCTGATCCGTCTCCATCCCTTCGGGACACAACCGCCTAACGCGCGAAAGAATGTGCTGACCGACCACATGATTCCAGCCCGTATTGCATTCAACCGCAAGGCGTCAGCGCAATCCGCCCTGCCATAACGATACCCACGCTGGAAATTGAACCGACGCTCCACAGCCCAGAGTCGCCCAGCGGACCCAGGACACAGATTTTCAAAGAACCCGTTCAGGAACAACCAGACACCATATCCATGATCGAAAAACAGCCGCTTCCCGCGCCGAAATGTGCGGACGGTATGCTCGATCCCCTCCTCTGAGAGGACAGCTCTAGGTCGTGATGGCGCGAACATTTTTGCGGAATGGATGTTGGTTATAGGCATCAACAAGCGCCCGTCACCATCGATCGCGCGTCCGAGCTCCTTACTGGCAGGCCAATCCGCTTCACCGTCCAGTAAGCACCAACCACAAATACAAACCAAACCAAACGAGGATTCGGCCAGCGCCAGCACGAGGGTCCGCAACCACGCAGCAGCTTGCCCCGGATCAGGTAGGCAATCGCATCAAGCCAAGGCCGCGTCGAACAACCTGAAACACCGCGTCCCCTGCCGCCCCCGGCGTTCATGCATGATCCGGTTGGCTCGATGCGGCCCGCAAAAGTCGCCCTCGAACCAGCAACCGATTTGGCGCAAACACCTGCGCATTGCGCCCGCCACCGCCACGAGTGCGCCGAAATTCCGGCTAAGATCGCGTTGTTTCAGCAAGAATCGTGCCAAACGCTTGGACCACGGGCCGAAAGGATCAAGAATAACAGCGCAGCATGATTGCGTCAGCTCTGTGCCATGGGTGACGAAAAAACTCTGGCAGGGGCTCGGACGTGTCCAAGCACGTCCACAACCGGCGGCCCATGTAACTGAATCAAAGTGCCAATCTCGATCACTGCCGCTCGCAATCGGACAACACGCCTGCGACCGGCAAACAAGCCTTTGAAGGGCTGCGCATACTCGACAAAAAAACGGCCACATCCGCGTTGGCGGCGGTCACTCGGCACGTAGTCACATACGGATCTACGAGATTTTTGGAAAAACCGGAACATTCGGGGGACTCCTTGCCCCCGGTCATATAGGTCGCCCCTCTAGAGGGAAAGACCCATAATCGCCGAGGCCGGCCAGCATCGCCGCCATGACGCCGTAAACACGCTCCACGCTTTGTCGGAGTCAGCAGGTAAGTCAGCAGCGATCCGCGAAGGTCCGAACAGGCAAACGAACAAGTTGATGCCTGAAAATGCGCTTGGCGAGGCAGCGCGGCTTTCTTGGACCCGGCGGCAGACCGCGGTTGTAGCCAACAGCGACGCCGCAGCGCGATAGCCCAGACTTCGGGGTTCACCCATTGAAACAGCACGCTTGAAGAACGTCCACGCGGTTGTCGCCTGCGGTTTGCGATTTGCGCTTTCGCGGCGGTTGCCAGTCTGTATTGCCACCACAAGATGTCAGGCCAGCTGCCACAATTTTAAGCACAATTGTACAGTGTCGCGTATAGCCAGCAAACAACGCGCCCATTACCAAACGCGGTCAACCCTGGAGTAATGCCAACGCCGGAACGCGCGCCCAGCACATGCGCAAGGTCGGTGCGAAAGCCGAAGCGCGCGCGGAAGCCATCAACAAGAATGACATTGGCGCCGGGCGAGAACAGTTGCCCGCCGAAGACAAAAGCGTATAATGGGTCAATGATCATGGCGCGAGAAAGGGCTTCAATTCTGGCGGCTGCTCAACGCTGATTGTGGATCAGCGCCGTCTTTGGAGGAGGTGAGAGGGTGAATTGCGAGGCGATCCATGCGCCCTCCGCCCGACTTTGAGGGCCTTGCCCAGCGCTGGCCCTCTCAAGTGTGGCAAGTTCTGCGGCGCGCAATGGGAACTTAGCAAGAGCCCCGAGTGCTGCTTTTGGAACAAAGGGTCGGTCTACTGGGCGAGACAGGCTGCTCAAACGGCCGAGCACGCCAGCAGAAATAATGTCACGCGCTGCGCCTCTATTGCACCATAACAAAAATACCTCAAGATGGTGCGGTAAAAAACGTGTTCGATTCCATCTCGTTTCGCATAATAATAGCGAAACCGGATAATTTGTTTTTTTGATAGCTTAAAAGTTAACAACAATTATTTTTTTTCAAGTTTCTACTGCCATCCAACCGCGCAAGCGCCTTAAAGGCGTCCGGATGCGGAGAAGCAATTCAGCTCCGCTCCAGATGGCCCACCAAAACCGCCAGGCATCCCCGCAGAGCCCCGGGCAACACGCCGGCATCAGCACACCGCTTTTGCACCATCGCAGCACCCGCCTGCACCGGGGCCAGCGCACCGAGCAGCTTGAGTCATCTGCTGCCCCGACGCCGGCGTTCTTTCGACAGGGTGTCGATCCGTCGGCAAGCCGCCGCGCAGCTGTCAAGCCCGTCGGGAGGTCAGCCCTATCGCGTCTGATCGCCATGAGGCCACGCAAAGAACCGAAAAAACCGCAAGATGCGCAAGGGTAGTCTTCGCGGATACGCTGCGACCGCATCATTCAATGAAACCGCACCCGCCGCGCGCGTTAAATCAGGTAGGCCCCCAAGCGGGTCCAGCACAATACCCGCTCGGCATCGGCATTTTAAAGCGCGTTCATTATGAAAGTCGCGGCCCGCCGCGCATCATCCTCGATAGATATTTCGAAGAACGCCAACAACGCGCGCCGCCCGTCGGTCGCCACTCCGGCGGAAGGTTGTGACCTCGACCCCAATGCCGGGAGATAAACACGGTGACAGTTCCCTGACATGAGCGATCCCGCGTCGGAAACCGCTTTCAGGCCCGCCAGCTTCGGCCAAGGCCATAGACCCGTTCAGGCGTCGCATTCGGGTTCGCAACTATCCAGATCACTTACCGCGACTCCCAGCACGCGGTTGCGCACCGGTCCGCCCACGACATAGGCCTGATGCCCCGCCTGCGTCAGCAGCGCAAGGACGTCCATGCCACGATTTTGCTAAGATCAATTCGCATCGTCACGCCGCCATTTCCGCCAGTTGTTACGTATTCCGCGCCACGTCTCACGCGGTGCGCTATAAATCCGCATCATGGCAACTCCACCAAAAAGTACGGCGAAAGCCGCTGGGCTCAACGCCACAGGATTACCCAAAGTGCGAGCAGTACTTGCCGCCAATGACAAGCAATCGCGCGAAACGCGCCAGACGGCCCGCCGGTTCCAACGGTGAACGTTGTCGGGCGACAGAGGTGGTCCAGAGAGCGTTCGATCGGAATTACTGCATCGCCTTACGGCAATCCCGGTCGATCCAAATCCGAGAGTGAGAGTCCAGACCGTGCGCTCTGATAGCGGCGCTAGGCCAGCCTGTCCAACTAACAGATACCGACTGGCAACCCGGCGTGAATAGGGACCGCAGCTCATTTGTCCTGCACCTCTGGCGCTATCTCCAGAACAACTTGATGGCTACGGGCGACCTCGACACACGAAACGGTGCGAGCGCTGTCATCCTTCGGTTCGGCTCCATGTGCGAATCATCTCCAAATGGCAGGGCCGACCGCGCCGGCTGGGCCAAACTCTTCTCCTCGCATGAATTCAGTTATTCTCAGGCGGCCAAAGTCCCTGTCTTTACCCACGTTCGCGCCTACAAGGCGGCTAGCGCCCTCATAGCTGAAATAGTCATGCGGTACCCAAGGGTCGCTCCGCGGGCGTCCGCATTGCCAAATCCCGGGGGGGAATATACGCGATCTGCACCTGGATGGTGTTATACAGCGGCCTTGCACCGAGTGCGTTTATGCGTCAGCCCGGGCACCTGTCCGGCCTTGCAATTGTACTGTGCGTGAGGTGCGCCTTCCCTATCCCGCTCGCGCGATTATGTCCATAGATACACATTCGCGCTGTGAGTCGTGCCAAAGCGTAGCGTGCTGGCGAAGCTCCGATACCACCTCAACTGACGCTGGCTGCCACTCGCCACAGGAACTCAAACGTATCAGGCCGCTCTCATGATCGAAGCATCCGCATGCGCGACCGGTGCGGCTGTTTGCGTGGCTCTCATGCAAATCGGACCGAAAGTCAGCACCCGACCTAGTCAAGCCGCTGGCTGAACTCAACGTTCGTCCTCCAAATATGGCCGTCACCTTACTGCGCCCCCTTCCGCTAGCGAGAACACCTGTAGAGCGTTGTTTGGAGGTCAAAACGTGCTAAGCACACTGCTCGCACGTTCTACATCGAGATACATACATGAGAGAGCAATGTTTATCCGCGCACTGGCACGCACGGTCGCGCTAGAACGATGCGCTCTGCATCTGAAGGATATAGGATTGAAGGATGATCTCGTCCCTTGGCGGAATTAGAGTCGACAGGGTTTGAGCGTATCGACTGTGCTCTGTGCGCTGCGTTTTCCTGCAGACATTTGGTGCAGCCACTAAATGCACAGTGAGACGTTGCTGGGCAAGAGTTCAAAATCTCACCCAGCGGCACGGGAGATAATCTCTCTCTCGGACAGAGTGATACAAGGGACCGCACCAAACCCATGTGCTGTTCGCGGTGGCGGCACGACAGTTTGCTCGCGTACATTCGTGCCTGAGGACCGACAGAGACTGAATGCGTAATCACACGAGCGCGCTGTCGCAGGTCGTGGAAGAGAACGAGCGGCTGGATGTGCTCATCGAGCCGCAGCCTAAGGAAATGTTGGCAGGCGCGCTTTGAGTGTTTGGTCAAGACCGAACACGCAGAAGCTCGTATATCATGGTGGTGCGTCTCCGCCTTCTTATGTTCGTGTCACCCCGACTCAAGAGAGTAATCATCTATGGCGGTCTTGCCAGACGAGACCGAGCGTCGCCGCTGCCTTCGCGGCCCGCCGCGAAGGGCGAGGGCTTTCGGCATTCACTGCAACATGGACGCCACCCGCGCGCCAGCTTTCGCCTCGGGCGCGGCACCTGATGCGCCCAAAGCCAATGAGAACGCGTTGGCAACTGCTCAGATTGGGCAAAATAAGTTCTCGGCGCCAGGGCCGACAGCGACCCGCCAGCAATGGTCGTGATGCCTTGATAGAGGCACCATGGTCGTTGCCTTGCATCGATCAGGAATGGCCGAAATATCCCTGTCCGATCATGTCAAAACGGCACACCATCTTCGGCAGCTGATCCGCGTCATAGCTGGCATAGGCACGCACGCGCCCAGCTCGCCATCGGCTTGGGGGCCATAATAATCAGTTCGCGATATCCGCACCGGACCATACACGCGCACCTGGATCGAACAGCTTCCAGCGCGCTTGATCGTTTGACCAATCAGCGCGGTCAGCAAGGCCGCTTCGGCTACAAGCGCCTCGACCGCCGGGGGGTAATCGTGCTGGGGCAAGAACCCTCATCAGAGCACGCCGTCAAGGCGCGCCACGCGCCCCCGAACGTCAGGACTTGCGAGTTGAAAGGGCAGGACGTGTCGTCCAAGCGAGGTTTTCGTAGCAATGGTCATGGAAGATCCGTCTGGGGGCTTTTTGGTGTGCTGTGTCTGTGGCTTAGGCGCTATATAAGAAAGGTGGCGCGCGCCGTCTCCAAGCCCACCTGCGGCGAGGATGCATGATCCGACGCGTTGGCGAGCCTGTGCGCCGCGAAATCCGCTACCGATTGCGCCCCAGGTGCCATGCGCTTTTGGTTGCGCGGGCGGAGGTTTATTGACCCCACCAATCACGCCCTACGCCCGAAATTGCAAACTGCCCGCGGCGGCGTTGATCCGGGCGAGGCATCCGGGGGTTCGGCGCGCTACAACCGCGATAGTGCGCCGAGGAGGAAACCGGGTGGACGATCAGGTTCCGGCGCGGAGCTCGGCCGCGTTCGGCGTTTCACCTATATGCCGGATACGGCTACATGGGCGAGAAGCTTTTGTCTATCTATATCGCCCGCCCAACGCTTTACAGATTCAGCCCGCCGACCGAGCCACATCATACTGCCCATTATGGGTGCGCTTTGGCGGGTGCCGCTGAAATGCTAAGGCAACGAAGGCAGATCGGCATTTCCCCGGGGCATCACGGCAACAGGAGCGTGTGCGTGTAGTCGGCTTTCGCGCCCCTTGCGGTTGAAAATCCAAACACGAGCGCGGGGGACACATCATCCTCCAAACCGCGGCACGCCCAGAAAAGCGGCGCGTATCTTCCGACAAAAGGCTTAGGCCAAGACCTTCAGCCCGTCTCAAGATTCGCAATTGGGACTGCCAATCCCACCGCGCCAAACCTGC
>Ga0163217_1118173_pt1 | contig 14173 bp, 6 predicted proteins | sample SynspAceP_FD_185933 | JGI IMG/M metagenome (GOLD analysis project Ga0163217, IMG submission 185933) | Saline lake microbial communities from Ace Lake in Antarctica - Synechococcus sp. Ace-P (PacBio error correction) | ecosystem: Environmental > Aquatic > Non-marine Saline and Alkaline > Saline ... | reverse complement strand
CTCAATTCTATTTAATTTCAAATAGTGATAAAAAAAATACCAAGAACAACCAAAAACTCAACTGAGAAAAAGACTACAAAAGAAAAGCAATAAAGTCCAAAATCTATTAGATATGGATGTGATACGTTGAAAATGCTATATGATCAATTACCTATTAAACTCGATAGCACGATATAGATTGCCTGAGAAAAGATGAAAACAACCTTTTGGAAATAGAGCCCAAAATAGCATTACTCCGATTTATTTTGGCAAATATAACTATTCAGTCAGATGGAAATGACCCGTAAATGCAGGTTTGGAGTAATATTTACTAAAGAAGTTTAAAATGTTAAATAAAGAAATGTTCGTTTAGGGATGCTTGGCATTATAAAAAATATTCTATGATAGAGTTATGACGTTCTAGAAAAGGAAGCCAAAAAGACAAAAGTTGGCTTGTGGATAGACCCAAACCAATGCTCCATTTGGATTTAGATAAACAACTTATTAAAAATCACCACCTTCGTAATCTGCCAATAATAGTTACGACGTTATTTTTAATTCTCTTCGAGAGTAAGAATAATCCTTCAGCACATTTCCCTCAAATCTGCGAAAAGCCCCTTTTCAGTAAAAGAGCTTCCTTAGATAGGCTTGACACACTTGCAAAGCTTCCTATTCATTTCGTTCTCAACTAGCCCGCTTGTCCCTAAATAATCTGTTAGCACTCAAACTACATTCAAACTAATCTTTAAAGTCAGTCCCGCTTTAACATCTGCTAAACAGGTTAAATTTTGTTTCATAATCCGTTCACCATCCCCTGCATTTGCGAAAAGCTAAACATTCAGGGAAAAGAAGCTCATTAACAAGGTCTTGACACAATCCTAAACTTTAGAATTTCCACTTCACTTACTCCCTGCCGAAAAAAGCAGGAAAACGCTGCGTCCATATTAAAAGTTTAGAATAGCGTCCGCTGTAAAAAAAACCTAGTTGCATTGTGCCACTTCCGCTGTTTTATATTACTTCACAGTATCCCTTAGACCACCTTCCTCACCCTTCCAACTGCCTACCCTTTTGACAGCAAAAACAACAACCATTTCATTGGACGCGGCAGAAAGCCACTTCAAACTTCACTACGCGTTCAGTTCTTCGCTTTTATACGCCTTACCCAACCTGAATATTGAATCACCACTAAGCAACAAAAAAAGGAACAGCGAAGCACTATGGGAAGTAAATCTAAAATGACATCGTATGAAATCTCACAAAAACATCAAAAAGGAGCGGCACCAAAAAAAACAAAAAAGGAAAACACTCCAATATAATAAGTAAATCCACTTCAAAAAAAATAGCAACATAAACTGTCTTGAAGAGTCAGACAGATTTTAATTAATCTTTAATTCTATTGTATGAGCACTTTAAAAAAATCATGTACAGTAATCGGAAAACGTGGACAAGAACCAGCCATTACAAATCTTGAAAGCGGTAAGAAAGTAGCCCGTTTTTCATTGGCAACTAAACGAGTATTTTAAAAGTTACAAAGATGCCAAAGGCGAAAAACAAACAAACTACTGATTGGCACACCATCGTAAGCTTGGCGATGGAAAGACTGCAGAAATTGTCGAAAAATTTGTAGGCAAAGGCAAAGAAATAGGAGTTACGGAAAACTACGAACCCAACCTATTACCACGATGATGGAAACCAACGTTATGGCAACCGAAGTGGAAGCAAGAGAAAATTTTTGCTTTGGAAGTAAAAATGTAAAGAAGCCTTAAAATTTAAGAGGGCGTACCTTGAAGTTTCGCCCTCTTATCTTCATTATTTCACTACATAAAATAGAAAAATTTATGAAAAGCACAAGTTACAAATCAAAGCAGGATTACAACATTTTCACCGTACAGAAATGTTCTATTTCTATTTCCATTATTAAAAAAACCCGTTTACAGAGCGGATTAAAATTATCTTGCCAATGCACGATTGTTTTTGCTCATTACAGATACTTCTGTAATTGCAAAAAAAGTCTCATGAAATCGAACGAATTTATCACCATTGACTTTAAAAAGATTATCCGAGAAAAGCAAATTAGTACAGGCTACGAAGCTTGAAATTAGTTTATTCCGAGGGCAACGATAAACATTTTTGGAAAAAACACAAGGTATCGAGCAACCGATTTTCCACTCGATTGGAACTGCGGTATTTTTTGTAAATGACACGCTGATGTTACCAAGGCGGAATATTAAAATATATAGCTATGCGTATATCTCCCAATTATACAGACCTGAGTAATAAGCTCAAACCGATTTAGAAAATTCTAAAAAGGATTGTGAACGAAAAAATTTGGCGAATGATATTTCGCAAATACGTTGAGAAAATTATTACGAGTTTTGAAACGATGCTAGAAGAAGAAGCATGCGAATCTATATTCTAACATTTCGTATTTCAATATCTGATTTTCTAAAAATAAAACAAGCAAAACACCTCTGATTTTTTGGAGGTTTTTTGATCAATTTCATTCGAAGTCAAGAGAAAAAAAAAACGGTATCTTTATTTCTGCTGACAATCAGCATTTAAATATTCATGTAGGTATCCAATTTTTCACTTTCGCCGATAATTTCATACCCATCGAAAAATAAACATACTGGAAATTCATTTTCCTAAAAAGGCCAATGGCGTTTAGCCATATTTGTATGAAATTTTGCTTCACGCCCTGGCGTTGACGAAAAGATAGCAAAGTGTAACACGCCACGCGATGTTGTGCGCTCCTTTTCGTTTCAAAACACTGATAATCAGCGTTTGAAATTATTAATTTCTTGATCCTCCGACAATTGGCGACAAACCGCCTTCCGAACGCCCATTTTAGGGAAAGGAATTTGCGAAAATCGGCGAATTACTGACTCATTTATTGGGAATTAGATTCAAAAAAGGAAACAGCTAAACGTTTTCAGGGAATTTTCAAGAAACACACTTTCAAATCGCACACCGAGGCAATTGGCCACGATGCTTCGATTTTTTTCTTTCTTACAACGAGATCTCGCCCTAAAGAAAAATGGTCGACCGGAGTATTTTTTAAACAATAGAAGCTTTCCATAAAGGGAAGCGTATCGAATGCGGTAATTGCCATATGCAGATATGGAAAAAACCCAAACCAAACCACAGGGCAAAATGATAGGAATCACTGTTTCAAACAGAGTGCCAACTAAAAAACCCGTTGATTTTAGAGAAGAAATGTCGTGGAAGAAAAGAAGGAAGTAAAATTCAAGAGAAAAGCAAAATTACAACAAACGACTTTAAATTTTTAATTGAGCCTTTATATCACCATCACACCTCAAAAAATTTAGGTGCGTAACTACTCACAAAGTTCAGCAGATTGGGGTTATCTTAGAGAAAGAAAAAACCGAGGTTGGAACAGGAAACAAATGAACACTTTTTCAAACAATATGCGAATGAAATTTCAGCCGAAGAATAGGAAAAGATATCGAAGAAAATGCGTGCGAAAATTGAAGAAAGACGAACCTAAATTTTTATTCCATAACGGTTCAGTCCTCCAAACTACGAATTAAACAGATTACAGAACAGTAGCGGAAATTTAAAAAAAAAAAGTACACTCGCGAGCTTGATGAGGATTTATGTAGCATCTTTCAAGCGGGAAACTTTCACATGGACGACCCATTAACCATCCGATGATATATAAAATACTATGCAAAAATTGAAAACACCAACGAACCTTAAGGAAAACGGATAAAGAGATCAAAGAGACCAACCTTATGCAAACGGAAAAAACTTCAACTCAAAGAACGGAAATCAGAAATAACAAGAAAGGACGATCTGAGGCCAATACTATTTAATGCAAAAGAAATTCAAAATTAGAAAAGAAGCGCCAAAATCAGCAAAATAATAAACGCATCGTACAGGGAATGCAAAGGAGGGTAGTCCAAAGCCATATTCATATTGTAGTGCCGAAAGGGGACGCTTTCCAATTCAGTTAAGGCCTTCCCAGGTGAGCAAAACACAAAGCTTCGGAAGTTGAGTGCATGGAAAGAACGTGAAACGCGGCGTTTTGACCGTGATAAATTTTCCAGAGTGCCGAGAAAACTTTTGACAAGACTTTCAGACTATCAACGGAACTTGCCGAGACCGTATAAGCAGAAAGGATTTATCAGGAACCCGAAAATCTATTTTGCAGCCTTATGAAATTGCCCACCAACGAAAAAGCATCTAGCATTTCAAAAATGGGAAAAGCTGGCATTCCGATGATTGTCAAAGTATTCCGTTGCACAGGTGCAGTTTGTTCAATGAAAGTATTAATAAGCTTAGGCGGGGGAGTGGAAGTGCCATCAAATCCAATTCCATAGGAATCAAAAATTATGCAGTTAGACAATCTCTTAACGTTCTTTTAATTATTGGTTTGGCCAGTATTGTTTTCTATGGATGTATCGTAATAAGTAAAATATGCCTTCATCCTAAATTTAACTAATACTTGGGAAGCTCTTGGATTTATTTTAAACCAAAGAAGCGGATTTGATTTTAATTTGCTCTATGTTTATTTGTTCCTCTACTTTTAATTAATGTAGGGATGTATGTTTTCATTACATAAAACGGACAAGCCCGACTAAAAAATTGGAGAAAGTAAAATATCAGCGTCAATTTGCCTACTTTACCAAAGGAAATTTTAAAATGAAAAATCAAACGTGGGTTGCTTCAGTCTCTGTTCTGCAGAAGTGAAAAAACGGAAAAAGCGTGGTCTATGGTTTCTAAAACAATTTAGAAGAAGGTTTTTGTGGAATTATTCACATTATAAAAGATTTTGAACTTACGGAAAATGCATATCCACTTTTTAAGGACGTGATATCCCCATTTAAGTCAATTCCTTATAGAATATATACATCGAGTAAAATTCCTATAGCCACCCGCGCTATGTAGAGAACGAGGAAGTGTAAAACGAAGTGTCAAAGCTATTGATTGAAAATCTTTTTGAGCAACGGGAATCTGGAAACCACAGGACAACGAAATTTTCAATGATGCCGCGGAGGATTGATAGGCGATTGATTTGGGAAATTGAAAAAACCACCTATCCTCAATTCTGTACCCTTCCGCATTGATAAGCCATTTTATCAATTCTGACACTGATAGCCTAATAAAGTTTTGGAAACAAAATACCACTCAAGAGCTTATGGCAGATGCGTTTACAGTGGCAAGGAGTCTGAAAGGCATGGACAAGCGGGAGTAAAAGCACCTTGGGCAAGATGCGCCTGAAAACGAATTAGTACACAGCGTATTTTCATGGCGATTGTCCGCAGAGAAGTTCCCTTTAAATATAAATAATCCTAAAAATCCTTGCGTGATTTCGATTGTGAATAATCCGAAATTCGAGACTTCGTATTCCCCTGTAATTGCACATTATCCATACGATTACCAAGCAAATGATGTGCAAATTCTAAACCGTCTTTCTACTGATGAAGAGCTCCAAACAATCGATTATTAAATACTGCACCGTATTCCGGCTAGCGTTGCGGATTATAATAGTTCTACCATTTACGTGATGCAGGATAAAAATTGATCAGAACGATATGATGTATGGCGATAAAGCAAGCAATGGCAATCCTTAGTAACCTGGCTTATCAGTTTTTCGGCCAAGGTCAATATCCAGATTACCGGCCAAAAATATACGAACCGTTTTTTTGAGATTGTTAAAGATCCTACCGAAAAGATTAAGTAAGGTCATAATTTAGATTTGATACAAGATTACGACAGGGGAGAAGGAGATACCAAAATTATGAGGCCGGATGGTTTTTTCCGTTTAAAAAGCAGGGCGGAATAATCAACCGTTATGCCCGATGGAAAAGATAAAAAGGTTGCAATTTAAGTTAAACCATAAACGAGAGCTCCCACAAGTTCCAAAGAGTTCCTTAATGCAGATTTTAGACAGCTAATTCCGAGCGAATTTAATGAGGAGGCTCGGTCGCTATTATTTAACAAAGTTCTAAAAAAAAATTGATTTAAAAAACAGCTGAATTAGTGAAAACTGAAAAGCCTCGATAAACCAAAGAAAAGTCAAAAATCGATGATGCTGTTTACTAAATCACTTAATTTTATTAATTGTGCTGAGGATCTAGTTAGACTCTTTGACAAAAGTGCATCTTTAGTAATAAACTTAATTACTGTAAACAAAAATTAGTTATCTTCCCTTAAAGTTTAAGTAAACGATGACAATACATCAGATTTTATACCAATTTAGTCGTAAAAAATATGTATTTTACACTGTTATAAACGAAGTTGCCACACATTGTGAAAAAAACCATCGTAATATTTAAAAATGCGAAAGAAGTCGAGAGCGAATTGAAAAAAAGAATTTTATCCGAAATGGACAGATAAAAATACGTGGCGATTTTTACAAAAAGACAGGAAAGAAAATTGGAATTTGATAGAATATTATAAAAATAGGCCAAAGAAACTATTGGAAAACGGCATCAATAAAAAATGGGGCCAAATAGTATGTAATAAAGAAGGCGAATGGAAAGAATATCACGAAAATGGACAATAAAAAAGAATTGGCAACTATAATAATTCTACGGAACCAATTGGAAATTGGACGAACATACGAAAACGGGAATTTAAAGTCAATAGGCCTCTTATGGAAATGGTTGTGTACAATAAAAGTGGGAAATGGATTTACTATTACGAAAAGGAAGATATTAAGAAAGTAGAACAATACTCAAAAAAAGTATTTTCAAATAGTTGTTATCCAGAAGGGTAATGGCAGAATTTTATCCACGATGAACCAAACTTAAATCTATTGAGAATATCAAAAAGGTAAATCGATTGGAGAATGGCTCGGACTATTACCAAATCAGGGAAATTAAAGGATTTGCTGATTTATGACAAAAAAATCAAAATCAAAAAAAAAGCCTGGTTTAATAAGTTCGAGCATAACAATTTTATGGAGATTTAGACGAAGACGAAAATTTGATCATGGAAGCATTATGCAAAAAATTGGTTCGAATCGCCTTATGGTGGGAAAAGGTAAAAGAAACGGATTTTTATTCAAAAAAATTATTCCAATTGGCAAATTGAAAATGGAAGGAGTTTGTTCGGAAAATGAAAAAAAAGGCGAATGGAAATAATTACTCTGATAATGCGAAAGTTAATTGAAACAGTCAAACTGGTTGCGAATTAAAGAAGAGATACGGAAAAAAACGTGTGGCAACACGTATATAAAACATAGCTATTATAGGCTTTCCGGAGAGGTTTGTGTATATTTTGCAAAGTCGCCAAATTTTTTAATTTGGCTTGGTTGAGATATAAAGATTAAAAAAAAATTAAAAAAATTCGGCTCGTGTATAAGCGAAAGTAGGCGTCTATTATACCGCATGTGTTCATATACAAAGACCGTTGCCAGTAATTTGAAAAAAAATAACTCTAATTAAAGTGAAAATGCAAACAAATTAAATCCAACATCACTACAGGAAATAATGACTTTTTAGAGATGTTCTGAGGATTATATTTCAAAAACTAAAAACAAGATAACAATAAAGGAATCGATACTTATTCATTAGTAAGCAAACAGGTTTAGATATAACCTTTTATTATGTCTTTAACATACATTTAAATAATAATGATTGTAAAATGATGGATATCGGAAAAATTAAAAAGTAGAATTGAAAGCATAATTGATTTCGGTAATATAGACGAAGAAGAAAATCTGGCATCCTATTAAGGGAACATCTATTGAAATATTACTTCCAAAGAAGCTCATTGAAGTGAAAGAAAATGAAAAAATGAGCAGAGAATTTAAAAACGATCGCCTCAAAAATTATTCACCTGGACCCCTTTAAAAATTTAAATTCTGGAAAAAATTTGAAATGGGGTGGTTTAGAAGGAGAAGAAGCCAGAATTAGGATTTGAATTACTGCATTAAACTAAATTATATGACACCAATTTTAAGGGAAGGTTCTTAATTCAAAAAACAAAAAGGTTTTTTCAATAAATAAATTGAAACTGGCTTCAAAGTTATTCTGATTTTACTAAACGACTTTATTGAATTTGTAACAACAACACCTTTCAATCGGATGATGTTCAACTGGTCCGACTTCCAAATTTAAAAGAGACTTACAGCACAACGAATTTGTTGGGAATGTGGGGGGATACAAAGCTTCTCGATACAATTTCGCAATTTCATCGAAATGAAAGTTATTTGACAAAACGAAATTAAACAAATACGAAAAAATTAAAAATTCCACAATCAGATTTAAAAAATGTGCTAACAAAAAAAACGAGGGATTTAGGTACAGAAAAGTATGTTCTTTTCTTAACAGATTACGTGGACTATGATAAAAAAATGACGAGGAAGAACATGTTGATTATCTATATTTATGTTTTAGAAAGATTTCGAAAAATTTTATGTTGAGCGACAAAAATTTTAAACAACACAATAGATTCTTGAAAAGTTCAATGAGTTATACTGGCCATGATGAAAGTAACAGAAACAAAGGAATAATGAACTTATTGTCGTGAAGGATGGAATATTAGATGTCGCCTTCGTAAAAGATCCAAAATGGTAAACAAATTTTAGGAACAAATTATTATGGCAATTTCATATGATTTCAAATCCAATGAAGGCGTATATTGAAAAAAAAAAGTTTTAATTATGAGATTATACACTCAAGTTAGGTCAAAAAATTTGACAAAACACCGGTTATCAATGATTTTTTTCTTTTCCCCCGTTTTTCGTTTTTTTTTTTTTCGATTGACTGTATTGAAAAAATTGACAGAATTGAAAGGCAATTAAAGAAATTTATCATTGTGGATCAACTGAATTGAAAAAGTTTATGGAAAATAAAAAAAATACTTGGCAACAATGTATAAAAAACAAGGGCTTTTTGTTGTAAACCCAAAGTTCTGTTCGTATTAATAAAGTCCGCTAAATATAAAAATTGGCGTTTATAGAAAAAAGATAAAGCCAAAATATTTATCTAAGTAAATAAACCGAAACGAAAAGTGCTTATCACCGGCCCTATGTTTCTTATACGAGACGTTGCACATTTGAAGAGAAAAATTCTGAATGTATTAAAAAGCTCTTGGAATGATTGACATGCAGTCCAAATTGACCACGGATGAAAATAACAATTCGTTAATTTTATCGAATATTAGAGAAAGAATTTATAAAAACCTGAAATTCAAAAATTTTACTGATTTAAGACTTCTAAACCAATAACTGGAAAAACAAATATTTAGTTTTAAAAAAAAAACAACCGAAGTAATTTCCAGCCAATAAAGTGCTGATAATTAGTAATCCCAAGGCCGAATTTTACGAGCTATTTCGAGTTATTCCGAATTTCTGGGTGCTGTGACTTTATCTCAATCTTTTCGATTTAACTATCCAGAAAGGGAATAGCAGGAAATAGATAATGAAAATTGCGCAAGACAAAAGGAACTGCAAAAACGACCGCAAAGCGGAAAAAATCTTAGCACACGGTAATATATTTCAAATTTTGTTACAACCCTACCTTTCGTAGCCTATTCATCGGCAATAATCATTATAAAAGAAAGCATTATCTAGGCTAAAAATCAATGAAAATTCTGAAAAAGATAAATAAGAAAATAAAAATATAGTAGAGCTAGAATTTATAAAAAAGAAGTCAAAATTCATGGCAATAATATTCTTTACAAAAAAGCTTTTGCGGAATTTGAACTCATTAATGAAAATCCCAAGATTATCGAATTGCAGTTCTTACTAATATCATAAACAAGGAACATAGAAAGTTTAACGAACTAAATCAATTTACAAAAAAGCAATTAATACATGAGGAGGTTACAAAAAAAAACTGTCTAATAATTTGCAAAAGTTTTTTTCCCTTTTCCTTTTTTATTATGCAAGAATTATTCGTTTTTTGGTCAAAATTTGGAGTTTAAATTATGCTAATGAAACAAACCGAGAATTAGTTACTATTTTAAAAACAGGAAGTTTAACGAATTACAAAGGCGATTATATTTCTGTTTTCAAAAAAATAGTGATAGAATAACACTCATTAAAAAGTTCAGTAAAAAATACTCAATTCTTGACAACCAAGTATTATTTTGGTAGTTGGATTCGGGAATAAACGTTTCCAAAAGATGAAAAGGATGGAAAATCTTTCAACGTCAACAGAAACTTATTGAACGTAGTGTAAGAAGTCAGCGTAATCTATAGAGAAAAGACAGAGTTATTTTCAAACTTTATTAACGACATTGAACAACCCCAAGAATTTATAATTGAACAAGAAACTATTACAGAACTCAGAAAAAAAACCTGGCGCAACAACGTATTTAAACATAGTTATTACAGGCTTTCCGAGAGTTGGTGTTTATTGAAAAAGTCTGCCAAATTTGTAATTTGGCTTTTTGAGAAAAATAAGGTAAAAAGAAAATTTAAAAATTCGCTTGAGTATGATCCGAAAGGTCAGCGTTCATTTACACACTACGTTCATGTACAAAATATTAAAAATTAAAATATGAAAAAAATTATTAATTTCTTTAAGTCTCATTTTGTATTCATCTATTTCTGCTATTACTATTATGCATAGCAGATGTTTGCGATATAATGGCTTAAAAGTCTTGCGGACTCAAAAAAGAGCTTATAACTTCAAAACAGAGAACATGTATAAAAGCAATGAAAATACATGTGTAGTGTTGTCCATTACTCATTGAAAAATATATCGAGACAGTTAAAAAACTTGTCTGATGCAATTCCGATTAGGAGAATATTTCAAAGAAGCAAAAAGAACTAAAAAGTGCTCAAATTTCAAGAGCTAAAAAAAAAAAATATGTACAAAACATTACGCAGAAGGTTATATTAATACAAATTGCGTGTTGGGAAAGCAATTATGATATTCTCAATTATTTGAATATCAAGAAAATGTTATCTACATTCTTAATAGAGGAAAAACTATACTATGCAGTTGGTTAAATACGACAAAAGTTGTGGAGATTTAAAAAGAGCCGGCTGAATTTGGAGGAAAGAGAAGCAAAAAAACCTATTAGATAAGTACGTTGTTATGATAAAAAATGTTAAAATTAATACTTACGGTTCAAAGAAGAAAAAAGTTGAGTAAAATTATTAAGAGGTCATAATTTAATTAAAACTTTACTGAAATATTGTGCTATTTGAACTATAAAATCAAAACGTTAATATACCGCAGACGGATTTAAAAACTGATATACATATTGAATTTACAAAGTATTTCTTAAGCCGGTATGTTTAATAATCATGTGGATATTTTTCAATTCAATATTTCGTTTCCCCAAAAAACCCCAATTTTTTTTTTTTTTTTTTCCAATTTTTTAAAATTTTCTAAAAGCACCCTGCGGTCACTGACAATGAAAATTTTAGGTATAACGAATAAACAAAATCGTGTTGGCATTTTCATTTCGCAATTTAGAAGGGCAATTCACCATGTTAAAAATAGGTTCTGTGAACAAACTGTTGTATAGATTTCCTTTTCCCTTTTAGTCGAGTCTCGATAGAAAGATTCAGAAGTTCAAATCATAATCCAAAGTAGAATTATTCTCAATTTATAATCACAAAGTAGAGTTCCTCTTTCTTCAAAAATTATATCTCAACGGTTAAAAATATACCTTCATTTCTATCTTAATCCGACTTTACGTTGTTTTCTTTCAAGCAGATAGCGAGCATAATTTTGATAATAATTGCTTTCTGTTATCAATACCTTTTTCAAAAGTGCCGAGTCTCAACAAATCCGATCGCTTTTGGCTTTCATTCCCATACTACTCGACAATGCGAAATGAAATTAATTGAGCGTAGAAAGTTGAGCTTTATACCTATAAATATAGAAAATATTCGAACCATTTCTGTTGACTACCACGAGCGATTACTTTTCTTTTCCAGCTTGGCTTGAGTCAGGCCCAAAATATTGTTCTTTCTCGATTGCATAGAGTAAACACAAAAATTATCTGAACTTGTATTCCTTGTCGTATGGTTCTGCGAAAAAACAGAGCAACGTTTTCGTATCGTGCATAAATGGTATCGAGAGGTGTTGAGCATTAATTGGTTGATGCTAAAAGCAATAGGGACAAGAGGTAAGTTTTCATAATTAATATTTTTTTAATAGTGCTGATTTATCGTTTTTAGAATTAATCTGTAATTGTTCAATACCGTTACTTTAACGTTTTCGCATTACTACGTTAAGCACCTTTGTAATTCCGCCTTACTTGCGGAAAACACGTGGGATATTGATGTCATCCTATATATCGTCCCAGTACTTCTGTAGTAGCTTCTGCCTCGAAAATTCTTCTCTTACATAAATACCGTTCACTACCATCCAGAAAGCGGGAGACGCTTTAAGTTTTGTGGGATGTATGTCTAATATTTTCAATTTCAATTTATGCACGATTAGGTTGAAAAACTGATGAGTCAAATACTGGTGTTTCTGGCAGTTTGTTGCCATTTATAAAATGGCACTTTAGTCAGTCGCATTCTCATCGCGTATTAGCTCTTACAAAAACTGGTCGCCATCCACACCACGTGAATGGTTCGCATCTGTATTTCGATTCTTGAAATATCAATTGCCTTTGCGAGATGCAAAAAACAAGTTTGATGTTCCAAACCTAATTCCTAGCTTGAGTTTTGATTCCCTTTTATAATCCGCTGAATCAATTTTCTGGGTATTCGTGAATAGACTTTCTTCGTTCCGAAGTTCTATATGTTTTCCGAATATTGAATCCTTCCAGTAGCATATATGCTATCCACATACTTTCTTTTCTCGTTCGGGTAAATCAGGTCATAGTAACCCAAGAATCAATCAGTTTTTTTCTCATCATAAATGCTAGGTGCGTTATCTCACGCACTTCTTTCAAAAATCATTTTATGGCATCCAGTTTAGAATCAATATTTCCTTTTGGTTTTCTTTCTAAATCGCGTATCAGGGTCTGTTCAAGTTTTCATTTTTCACTTTCATCATTCGTCCATTAATATCACGGAATACGAAATCAGGAATATGAAAATCCACCAGCCAATACTGCTGCAAATACTATTTTGTTCTTTCTATCTTCATTAATAGTTGGTTTTTAATATGCCCATTTAGGCTTTCAACTTTCATCAATTTTAGTTTTTTTAAAGTTTCTCGAAGTAATAAGTAATCAATAATCCGTGGGATTGTTTGGGAAGTTCGGCTTTAACCATTAATTAGTTTCCGGCTTAAACTAAGTTCCATAAGTGTCGACATGGAGCCTGCGTATTCTATCCAAATATGGTCTGTAGTTGTAAAACTGCTAAGAGTTCTTATTCTCTATAACTTTTTGAATTTGATACTCAAAACTTTTTGAACCAATGAATGATTTAATAGGCGGATTATAAAACCATCCGGCCTTTTTTCTGGCGTATAAGGTTATAATTGTACTATTGCCGAGCCAAAGTGCTTTTCCAAATTCGTTCTAATTGCTTGCATCAATTATAGAAGTAGTTTGCTGAACAGATCTAAATTTGCGCCAGCCGCTCGACCTAAAATCTCTTTTTGGGTAACGAGTTTAGCGAATAATGTGCCATCAGTATTAAATGGCAAACGCCACTTATGAGTGCATTTTTATTGGTTTTGAATAACCATTCCAAACCGAAAAGTTAACTCGAACCAAAGCACACAACCACAACTGCCAAAACGATGGATGAATCCGATTTAATTTTAATACGTTATAAATATTTTTATTAGGGTGTTTTGCATGTTGGCATTTAATCTGCCTTAGGCAGTAAATAATCTGATGTGAAAGATGTGCACGTCGATATAGGGCTTGAATTTCACGGAAACAATAAAAAACCTACCGAACCTAAATTGTAACAAAACTGGTGCCGAAAACCTTGCCCCACATTCTTTTGGGTTGTCTTCCCCCAAAAAAAAACAAGATTGGTCAAAATTATTAATTTATCTCTGTGTATAGTTTGCGTTTACCCCCAAGAAATTTTACATTTGACCAAAAAGAATTGCAAGGTACAAAGGCAATATTAAACCGGCCAGGCGTTTAAACAACTTGAAAAAAAAAAACGGTGTAGGCGAGTTGAAAACGGAATTTTTCAAAAAAAAAAACGGCGTAAGAAACTTATAAACCCAAAAATGGAAAAAAAAAAGGAAAACTTGCATTATTTGCCCCAATTTTAAAAAAAAAATAAAAAACGTTTAAAATTTCTTTTTCCCTTTTCCCTCCTTTTTTTTGTTGTGGG
>Ga0163217_1041774_pt1 | contig 14173 bp, 8 predicted proteins | sample SynspAceP_FD_185933 | JGI IMG/M metagenome (GOLD analysis project Ga0163217, IMG submission 185933) | Saline lake microbial communities from Ace Lake in Antarctica - Synechococcus sp. Ace-P (PacBio error correction) | ecosystem: Environmental > Aquatic > Non-marine Saline and Alkaline > Saline ... | reverse complement strand
AAGGCCAAATTTGAATGGGGGGCAAAAAAAACAAAAACCAGGTTGGGACTTGATTTTTTGGTTTGGAAAATGCCCGTTTTTGCCGCCAAAAGGGGGGGGAAGTTTTTTTTTAAAAACTCCCCAAGGCGGGGAAAAAAACCAAAAAAGGGGGGGGGGCCATGCTTAAATCCCGGGGGGGGGGGAAAAAACAGGGGTGGGCGGTCTTTGTTTTTTTCTTTTTTTTAGGCGGGGTTGATTTTTTGTGAGGTTATATTTTTTTTCCCGCCGGGCCCAAATGGGGGGAATTTGGGATGGGGAAAACGGGGGGGGCGAAAAAAACGTTATGGGAAATTTTACCCAATGGGTTTGGGGTATGGTTTTGTGGCATTTTAGGTTTAAATTTCCCAAAAAACCTAACCCTTAAATTTCTGGGGGGGGTTTTGGCCGGAATTTTAACCCTTTTCCAATTATGGTTTTGGGGCCCCATTTTTTTTAGGTTTTCGGGAACCCCGGGAAGGTTGGTAGGTTATTTTTTTGGGGGGCCCCCCTCGGTTTTATTTGGGGCGAGTTTCTTTAAAAAAACTTTAATTAAAATAAAGGGGTTTTGGGGGGGCAAACCTTTTTTTTTTTTACCCCGGGTTGTTTTTTCGCTTTTTAAAAATAATTTAAAAATTTTTAAAAAGGGGTTCTAAATCGGTTTGGTCCCGAATAGATGTTTCCAACGAAAGGGGGGGCTAAGTGTTAAAAAAATTAAAAGGGGGGGGCTCGGTGAACTTTTTTGTTTTTTAGGGGAAACCCGTTTAATTTTTATTGAAAATTTTTCCGTTTATTTAAAGGATAAAAAAAGGAATTTTCGGGTTAAGCCTTTTTACCTTTCCGTGGGAATAGTTTTTAGGCTTTCATTGATTTTTAAGTTGGTTTAATTTTTTCCAAATGCTTTGGCAAAAAATTTGGGCCCCCAAAACCCCCCCCCGGCCCCATTTTTAAATGGGGTTCCCCAAGGGGGCCCCCCCCGCCGGGTGAGGGGGCTTTGGGGGAAAAAATGGGGTTAAGGGAAAAAAATTGGGGATATGCCCAAAAAAAAATTTGGAATGGGAAAAAACCACATTTTTGGGTTTAAATCCTTGATTTTTTTTTCCCATAGTAAAAGGGGGGGAAATTTAAAAAAAAACCCCAATTTATTAAACGGTAAAAAACCAAAACGCTGTTTAATTTTTTTTTTTGTTCAAACGGGGGCTTTTTTCCCCAAAAGGGGGGGGGTAATTTAAAGGGTTTTCAAACCGGGGCCCCCGCCCGGGACCGTTTGAGTTTTTTTAAAAAAGGGGGGTTTTTAAAAAAACCTTTTGATGGGGGGAAAATTTTTTTTTTTTTTTTCAAAACGAAAGGATTTCCAATTTGGAAAACCCATTTTTTAATTTTTTTTTTTTTGTTTTTTTTTTTCCAGTTTTTTTGGAAACGGCCGGGGGGGGGGGCTGGCCCCCCAAAACTTAATTAATGGGGGGGTTTGGGGGGGCAAAAATTAATTAAAATTTAAAACCAAAAACCCAAAAAAACTTTTTTACCCTTTTCCCCAAAAAAAACCCACTTTGGGAAAAGATTTTGTGGGGGGCCAAGTAAATGGGGGGCGGTACTTTTTTGGCGGGCGGATTTTTCCCAAAAGGGCCGGAACCCCCAAAAATAGGGGAAGGGGGGGGCAAAGCTTAAAAAAATTTTTTAAAAGGGACCTTTTTTTAAAAAAATTAAAACCAAATTAAAAAAAAAAAGGGGGGCCTATTTTAAATTTCTAAAATAAAACGGGGGGCTTTGGTATTTTTTTTTTTTTATTTCCAATTGTTTTTTTTTTTGGGTTAATTTTTGGGGGAACTTAAAATTTTTCAAAGCCCCAGGGGTTTAATTTCCCCCCCAACCAAACTTTTTCAAAGCGAAAAAAGTTTTTAAAAAAAACCCCGCCCGCCAAATTTTTTTAAATTTTTACCCAGGGGAACCTTCCAAACCCTATGGGAAACCCAATTAAAAAAAACCAAAACAGGGTCCGCCAAATTTAGGAAAAAAAATAAATTAGCATAAATCCAAAAAAGAATTGTTAAATTTCCATAAATTTTATTTTTTGTTAAAAAGGGGGGGGAGGGTTTTTTTTTATTTTAAAGTTAATTTTCAACCCGCTTTGGTAAAAAAATTTTTGGCGGGCCTTGGAATTACCCCAAAATTTAAAAAGGGATTAATCAAAGGCCCACCCCCGCCTTTTGTTTTTTTTTAAAATTTTCCAAAATTCCCCCCAAAAATTTTTCCAAGCAAACTTTTTAGGGGTTTTTTTTTTACAGGGGGGGGGTTTTGGGATTTAATCCCGGGGGTCGGAATTTCAAACGGGAAAAAATTTTGGATTGGGGGGGGGCCCATTTTTGACTTATTGAAAAAAACCAAAAACTTGGGGAACCGAGGGGAAAAGGGGGCCAAAAAGTTTTTCCCAAAAAAATTTTTTTTCTCGATTAAATTCCCAATTTTAATTTTACTTTCTTTTTTAAAGGGGCCCAATTGGGATAAATCCCCCACCAAAAAAAAGCTTAAAAAACCGGGATTTAAAAAAAAAAAAACATTTTTTGGTTTTTCTTGGGGGGCTTATTGGGGAAAACCAGGTTTTTTTTTAGATTTTGGTTAAAAAGAAAAAATTTCCCCCCTTGAAGGACGGGGGGTTTTGATTAGTTTTAAAAAAAAAGTAAACCCCCAAAAATAAAGGGCCCAAAAAATAGGAAAAAGGGGCAAATTTTTAAAAAAAAAAAAAAAACTGGGGGGGCGAAATTTTTTTTTTTTTACTTTTTTTTTCCCCCCGGTGGGGGGCATTTTTTCCCCCACCAGGTCCGATAAAAGATTAATTGGAAAAAAAAGGTCCATTTTTTAAAAATGGGTGAAAAAGGAAAAAAAAGGAATTTTTTTCCCATTGGGGGGAAAAAAAACCGTTTTTTTTGTCCGGGGGTTTTTTTGGGGAAAAAAAGGGGAAAACACCAAAAAAGGGATTAAAAAACCCAAAAAAAACTTAAAAAAAAAAGGAAACTTTTTTTTTTAACCAAAAATTTGGAGGGGGAAAGGGAAAAAAAAAAATTGAGGGGGGCCCGGGGGGGGCAAATCAAGGGGGCCGGGGGGAAAGGTGGGGGGGGGAAAAATTTTATATTTCCCCACCCCCCCCTTTTCCGAAAAGTTTATTTTAAAAACCCAAAAAACCAATTTGAATTCAAAAAACGGTTAAATTGATTTTTTTGAGGGCCATTAAAAACTTTTTTGGGGGAGGTTTCAATTTCCATTTTGGAAAAAAATTCCGTTTTTACAAAAAACCCCACCGGCATTTTTTTTTCTTTGCGCATTTTTTAATTTCGGGTTTTTTTTTTCTTTCTTATTTTTTTTTGGGGGGGAAAAGGAAAGAGGAAGGGGGATTTTTTTTCCAAAGGGACCCAATTTGGGGAAAAAAAAAAAATAAATTTTCCCAATTTTTTTTCCCCCCCCACGGGTTTTTCAACCCAAACCCCCAAATTTTTTTTCCCCCCCCCTTCCCATGGGTTTTTAAAAATTTTAATTAACAAAACCTTTAACTTGTGGTTTTTCCGGTTAACAAAAAAAATTGTGATTTAGGGCGGGGGGAAACCCCACCCCATTTTAAGGGCCGGGTTTTTTCTTTAAATGGGGGGCTTTGGGGTTTCCCCAAGCTTTTTCCAGGCCCCCCGGGGGGCCCAAAAATTGAAAATTTTTTAGCAAAAGTTTTTAAAGGGCAAGTTTTTCCTTTCCAAATATTTTTAAAATGGATGGGTCCCCAAGGGTTTAATTTTTCCAATTTTTTCCCAAACCTGATGTTTTTTTTCCAGGGGTTTTAACCCGGGGAGGGGAATTTTTTACTTTGCTTTTTTTTTCCCCCCCCCCAAATTGTTAGGGGATTAACCCTTTTCCCAAGGGGGGCTTTTTAGGGGCGTTTTTAAATTTTTTTTTTCTTTTCAAAATGGGGGGGGGAAAAAATTTAGGTTTAAAAAGCCCGGTAAAAAACCCCCTTTGTTTGGACCCCCCACCCGTTTAAAAAAAACTTTGGGGGGGAATTTTTTAATTTTGGTTTTTTCTTTTTTTGGGGGTCTTTCAAATCGGGGGAAATTGGGTTTTTCCCATACAAAACTTTTTACTTCAGGTTTTTCCAAAAAAAAAAAAAAATTTTTTTTTCCCCTTTATAAATTTGGGGTTTTTTCAAAAAAAAATACGGGGGGGGGGGGGTAAGGGGGTTTTTGGTTGGCTTTTATTTTCCATAACCCACTTTAAAAAAAAAAAATGGGGGGCCTTTTTCGAACCCCTCCGGGGGAAAAAAACTAAATTTGGGAAGGGGAATTTTTTTTTTGTCCTTTTTTTGCCAAAAAACTGGGGGGGAGGTTTTTTTGGTTCAAAAAAAAAAAACCAAAGTGAAAAAACTTTTTTTTTTTTTTCCCCAAGTTTTGGGGTGGGCAAGGTAAACCAAAAAAAAAATTGGGGGGCTTTACTTTAATATAAATTTAAAAAAAAACCCCCGGCCCCCCCCAAAAAAATAAAGTTTTAATTTTAGGGAAGAGGATTTTGTTTGGGCCCCCCGCCCGAAAAAAACGGGAACTTTTTTCCCCCAAAAAAAAAGTGAATTATTAAAAACCCCTCAAAAAAATTTAAAATGAATTTTCCCAAAAAAAAACCTTAAAAAAAGGGGCCTTAAAATTTCGATTTTTTTTTTTTTTCCCGGGCCAAAACCTTAAATTTTTGGGCAAAGGGGGGGGGGGGAAAAAAACTTTTTTATTTTAATTGGGCAGCCCCAAAACCCGGGGGGGACAATTTTAAAAAAAAATTTTTTGGGGAAAATGGGCCCCAAATTTGGGGGGTTTATGGGGGGGGCCCCGTGGGGGCCAGTTCGGGGAAAAAAAATTACTTATCGCTAAAAAAAAACCCAAAAATTTTTTTCATTTTTTTCAAAACCCGGGCCAAATTTTTTTTATATTTTTTACCTTTTTTTTCCAAAAAGCCCCCAGGGAAACCAAAAAAACTTTTTTGCCAAAAAAAAAAAAAACCCTTTCAAACTTTTTTCGGGGGAATTGAAAAATTTGGGGTGGGCTTTAAACTTTGGGGGGCAAAAAAACTTTTAATGGGTTCGGGAAAAAAAAAAGGGGCCTATTTCATTTTTTAAAACGCTAAATTTTTAAAACGTTAATTTTTTTTACCCCCCGGTAAATTTAAAACCAAAAAAAATAAAAGGCCCCCGGGAATAATTTTTTAATTTTGGGGGAGGGACCAGTTTTTGGATTTTAAAAAAAAACTTTTTTTTTCCTTGTTCTTTTGTATAAGCGGGGCCGGTTATTTTAAAAACCCAAAAATTTTGTTTTGTTTTGGGGGGGAAAAAAGGGTTTTTGGGAATTTTGGGGGGGATTTTGATGGGGGGATTTGGGATGATGATTGAAAATTTTTTGGGGGGGGGAAAAAAAGGGCCCAAGTATTTTTTTTTAAAAGGGGTTTTTGATGGGAAAAACTATTCGGGGTTTTTGGTTCAGGGGAAACCTTTAAAAACGGGGGGGGGAAAGGCGTTTTTTAAATTTTTTGCTTTGGGGGGGGAAAAGATATTTGGGATGGGGGGCACGGCGGAAATAAAAAAACCCCCAGGCCGGGGGCACCAAGATTAAACAGCCAAAAGGGGGGTTTTATGGGGGGGGGCCTTTTTACTGCCTTCAGTTAGTGGGGGGGCAAAAAAATTCTTTGGATCTTTAAACGGGATTGGGGGAAAGGGAATTTTGAAATTAATTTTTATTTGGGGTAATTTAAAGGTGTGGGCCGATTTAGGAAAAATAAAAGAAAATTTTTTTTTTGGCCCAGTTTGGACAAAAAAAGGGGGGGCCGAAGTTTTTTGCCCATTTTTCTTAAAACCCCCCCAAACCCCCCAACCGGAATTAAAACCCCCAATTCATTTTTTTGATAAAAAAACCGTTTTAAAAGGTTTTTTCAGGCGGGGGGGTATTGTTTTTTCGGAAATTATGGAATTTTCAAAATGTGGTTAAAAGGGGGGGGGGACTTAAAAAAAAAAAAAAAAAAACCGGGGGGAATTTAAAAAAAAAAAAACCAAAAATTTTTCCCAAACATTAATTTATTTCTTTTATACTTTTTTGTAAAAAACCCTCCATTTTAAAAAAATTTTTAAATTTAAATTGCTTAAAGCCCCGGGCTTTTTGGAAATATTTGCTTTTTGGGTTCGGGGCTACAAATAAAAAAAAATTTTTTCCCAAACGGGGGGGGATTGGAAATTGGGGAAAAACCGATTTAAAATTTCGGGGGGGGGAAACTCCCCCAGGGGGGGCCAAAGGTTTTCCCGGGGCTTTTTTTGGATTGGGAAAACTGCATCAAATTTTCCCCATCATTTTTAATCCTGGCTATTTTGCCTTAAAGGGGCCTAATAAAATTTGGGGGGGGCTTTTTTTTGATAAAATTTTTGGGAACATTTAAAAAAGGGCCAAAGTTAAAAAAAACCAAAGGTTTTTTTTTTCCCAAAAATTTTTTTTTTTTCCAATTTTTTCCCCCAAAGGGAACCCCCCGCCCCAAAAAAAGTTTTTTTTTCCTGTTTTTGGGGGGGGGATTGGGGGGGAGTTTTTGCCCCGGCCGGATTTGTTTTTGGAAGGGGGGATTTGAAATTATTTTTTTTTTTCCCCCCCTTGGTTTTTAAATTAAACCCTTTTAAAAGATGGGGTTTTTTTTTTTGTTCTTTTCTTTGGGAAAAATTTTTTTTTCCCAAACCAAACTAGGGGGAAAAAAAACAAAGGTTTGGTTCGGTTTTCCACAAAAAAAAAAAAAAAAAAAAAACAGTGGAAAAAAGGGGGGGGCGGCCCCGGGGCAATCCTTTATTTTCGGGCCCAAAAAAAAACCCAAATCAAAACCCAAATAATTTTCCCCAAAAAAAAAAAAAAACTTTTTTTTTTACTGTTTATTTCTTTTAGGTAAAAATTTTTAAAAAGCCGAGGGAAAAAAACCCCCGAATTAAAATTTTATTAATTTTTTTTTCCCAAAAAGGGCCCAAAAAAGCCGGGGGTGGGGCAAAAAAAACCCCCGTTTTTTTTTTTCGAAAAGAGTTTTTTTTTTGTAAAACATTGGGAAGGGAGGGGGGACTAGGGGGCGTTTCCCCAAAATTCCCCAAAAAGGGGGCCATTTGGGGGAAAAAAAAAATTTTTTTTTTTAACAATTTATTTTATTTTTTTTTTTTTTATTGAAAGTTTTTTTTTTTTAAACCCGTTTTAAGTTTGGGCCAAATTTATTAAAATTTTTTTTTTTTTTTGCCCTTTGATTGGCTTTTACCATTTTTCCGAGGGTTTTCCACCGTTAATTATTTTTTTTTTTTTCTCGGGTTTTTAGTTTTTTCCTTGGTTTTTTTAAATCCGTTCGGAGTTTTTTTTCTAAAAAATAGGGACCCAAAGGGGTTTCAAGGGCCCTGGAAGGGGGGGGGGGGAAAAAAAAACCAAAAAAAAAAAAAACAAAAAATTCCCCGCAGGGCCCCAAAGGGGGGCAAAAAAAAAAAAACAAAACAAAAGTTTTAAAAAAAAAAAATTTATTTTTCTTTTATTGAAGCGGTTTTAAAAAATTTTTTTTTTTAAAACCGGAAAAAAAAAAAAAAATTTTAAATTTTTGGGTGGGGGGGAAGGGTTTATTTTTTTTTTTTTTCTTTTTATAGGGCGGCCTTCAAATCTTTCCCCCCAAGGTTATTTTTCCCCCGGGAAAAGGTTGGGATTGAAGGGGGGGCGAATTGAGAAATAAATAAAAAAAAAAAAAATAAAGGGGGGGGGGGGCCCAAGGGGGGGGGGGGCCCAACCCTCTTGTTGTTTTAATTAATGTTGTAATCTGTTTTTTAAAAAAAAAATTATGAATTAATTTTTAACCGCCTTTTTTGGGTTAGGGGGGGGGCCCCCCTTTTTTTTTCTTTTAGATTTTTAAAAGGGGAAATCTGTTTTTTTCCCCCCCCAAATTTTTTTCGGGTACAAAGTTACCTTTAAACTTTTTGTTTTTTGGGGGTGGGGGGTTTTTTTTATGGGGGGCGAAGGGCTTTGGGGGAAAGGTTTAAAAAATTAGGGCCGGGGGGGAAAATTTTTTTAAAAAACCCCCCCCCTTTTTTTGATTAATTTTAGTTTTTTTTCCAGTAGGGAGTTTGGTTTTTTCGGGGGGGGGGCCCAAAAAGGCCCAAAAAAAAACCTAGGGGGGCCCAAATTTGGGGGGGGGGGGGCCAAATGTTCAACTTTTCTAAAAAAAAAAAAATTTAATCTTTTTTTAAAAGTTTCCGAAAACCCCCAAAAATAAAAAAGTTCTTGGGGGATATGGCACCCCTTTTTTTTAGGGAATTTTTTTTTAAAGAAAATTTAAAAAGAAAAAAAAAAAAACAACGTTTGGATAAAAAAAAAAATTTATAATGGGAGGAAGAAAAAAAATATTGTTATTAAAAAAATTTGGGGCTTATTTATTTCCTGTCGTTTTTAAAAAATTTTTTTTATGGCTTTTTTTATGGTTTTGGGAGTTTTCCCCCCCCCCCCGGCCCCCCATTTTTTCCCCACAAATTTTCCCAAAAATTTTAAAACGGGGCTAAAAAAAAAACATTTCCGGGGGATTAAATTATTTTCGTTTTCCTTAAAAAAAAAAAAAAAAGGGGAGATGGACCCATCTGTTTTTAAAAAACCATAATTATTAAGGGGGGAAAGGGGTCCCGGGGTGGTTTAATTTTTTCTGGGGGAAAAAAAAATTTCCCGGCTTTAAGTGGAAGGTTTTTTTTTTAAATTTTTTTTTTTTTTTTTTAAAAAAAAAACCCCCACCCGCCAAAAAAAAAAAAAAAAACCTTTTTTCCCGAATAATAGTAGTTAAAAGAAAAAAAAAAAAAACCATTTTTCAAAAAGGGGAAAAAAATAAACTGGGGAGGGTTCTTTTTTTTTAAAAAAAAACCCCTAAACAAGGGGCTTAAAAAAAACCACGCCGCACCTTTTTTCTGGAAAAAAAAAAAACCAAGTTATATTTTTTAAAAAAATAATTTTTTTAAATTGGGGGGGGGGAAGGGCAAAAAAAATTTTTTTTTTTTTCTTGGGCATTTTTTTTTTTCGGGGAAAAAATAAATTTTTAAAAAAACTTTTGGGGGGGCGCGGTTTTTTTTCCATTTTTTAGTTCCCCTTGAAAAAAAATGAAAAAAAAAAAGGGCTGGGCCGGGGCCTTTAAATTTTTAATTTGTCCCCTTTCCCCAGGGTTTTTTTCAAAAAAAAAAACAACGAAAAATTTAAATAAAAATTTTTTATTTGTGGCGATCCCCAAAAAAAAAATTTTCAGTTTTTTCTTTCGGGGGGGGGGGGGGGAACCCCCCCGGGAACCCCCCAAAATTTCCCCAAAAACTTTATTACCCCCCAAGAACGGGTGGTGGTTTTTTTAGGTTTTTTTTGTTTCCTTTTTAAATTCCTTTGGGGAAAACCAAATGGGGGGGGCATTTCCTTTTCGGGGGGGGGGCCCCCCCCATGGCGGGGGGGAACAAACAAGGGTCCCGGATGGCTTTTTTTTCCTCATTGGGGGGCCTTTTTTTTTGAGATTCTTTTGTGCCAAATTTTTTTTTTCATTTGGGATCTTAAAAAAGGTTATAAGCCGGAAAAAGTTGTACTAGGGAAAAAAATTTGGCCCCGAGGGGGGGGGGGGGGGGGGGGCCAATTTTTGGGCCCAAAAACCGTAAGAAAAAGGGGGAAGGATCCCCCGGGGCCGGGTTGTTTTTTTTCATTAAAAACCCCCCCAAGGCGGACCAGTGCCGGGGGGGGCTTGGGGCATAAACTTTTGGGGCCTTCCGGCCCCCCATGCCTTTTGTTTTCTTTGGAATTTTTGGGAAAAACTTTGGGGGGGCCCAAAAGGTTTTAAGGAAGGGGGAGGGGGGTTTTTTTAACGGGGATTCTTTTTTTTTAAAAAAGGCCCCCCCGGCGCTTTAACCCAAAAAAAAAACCCAAAAATTTAGTTTTTAAAGGGGCCCCTTTTAAATTGGGCCCAGTAAAACCCGATTCCCATTTTTTTTAGGGGGAAAACCGTTTTTTTTTCTTGGGGAAAAACCCCAAGCCCTTTGACTAAAAGATTTTTTTTTTCTTTAAGTTTAAAGGCCACCCAAAACCAAAATTAAACCTTGGGTCTCCCCCCCCACATTTCCCCTTTTTTTTGGGGGCCGGGTTAAAAACCCCTTGTGGACCTGTTTTTTTTTTTTGTGGGCCAATTTTTTGGTTTGTTTTTTTTTTTTTTTTTTTTTTTTTGGGCCCAATTAAAAGCCCAAAAAAAACCGGGGTTTTTTTTTTTTTTCGGATTTTTTTTCTTGAGGTAAAATTTGTTTTGGGGCCCGGTGGGAACCCCGTTGAAAGGCCAAATTCCGTTTTGAGTTTTAAAAACCTGGCCCCAAAAAACTGGGTTTTTCCATTTTGGGCCAGGGGGGGGGGGAGGGCCCCCCCCCGCAAAAGGGGGCCGGGCAAAGGGGGGGCAAAAGGGGGGGGCGGGGGGCCCTTCCTTTTTTTTTATCCCTTGTTTTTTTTTCCCCCGCCCCTTGTTTTTAAAAACCTTCAAATTTTTTTTTTTCCAAAATTTTCCCCGCTTTTCCAAAAAAAAAACCAAAACATAACTGGGAAATTTTGGGAGTAAATATTTTAAAATTAAAAAGGGCGGGTTTTTCCCCCCGGGGATGGATAAAAAATGGGGGGCCTTTTTTTTTGGGAATTGGGTTTTTTTCTATTCCCCCCGTGGTTTCGGGGGGTTTTTTCGGGTTGTAAGGGGTCAATTTTTGGGGCAAAAAAAACCTTTCCCACTTTTTTTTTTTTTCTTACATCTGAGCGGGGGCCAGGGGCCCCGCCTTTTGGGGGTTCTTTGCGGGGGGGGAAATTTTTAAATGGGCTTTTTCAGCCCCCGCCGGGAAGGGGGTAAAAAAAAAAACGAAATTTTAAACGGTTTTTTTCTTGTTTTTGCTGGGGATTTGTTGGGGCGAAAAAAAAAAAAAAAAACCCCACGGGGCCTTTTTGCAAAAAGGGCCCCAACCATTTTTCCCCCCCCCCCAAAAACCCCCCAAAAGGTAAGTTGAAAGGGGGGAAATTTGGGGATATTTGTTTTTAAAAATTTTTGGGCCCCCAGGGGTTTTTTTTTTTTTTTTCCAAAACCCCCGGTGGAGGCGGGGGGGGGGAAAGCGGAGTTACCCGGGGCCAAAAAGCTGCTGTTGGGTCCGGGGGGCCTTTTAATTTTTTTTCCAAACTTTTTTTTTTTTCAAAGCAAAAAAGGGAAACCAAAAAGGTGATTTTCCCTTTTTTCTTTTTTTTTTTCCCCCCCAGGGGGGGGAATTTTTACCGCCCCGTAAAGGGGGGGGCTCCGGCCTTTTCCCCCAAGTGGTTTTTTAGTTTATTTTCGTGATTTTTGCCCCTTTTTTTCCCCCAAAAACTTTTTTGGGCGGGGCAAAATGCGGTTGAGGGTTTAAGGTTTTCTTTTTAAAACCTCCCATTTGATGGGCCCGGGCCTTTTCATTTTACGCCAAAATAGGGGGCCAAAAAAAAAGTGGCTTTTGGGGGGGGGGGGGCTTTAAAGGGGGGGGGTTCTTTTTAGGGGGGAAGTAAAATTTTTTTTTTCCCCGGGGGCCCGGGCTGGACCGCTGGGCTTATTCAAATATAATTTTTTTTCCAAAACTTAAAGAAAGGAATGCGGGGGCGATTTAAATTTGGGGGGCTTCGGCTTTTTGTTGGTTTGGAAGTGGGCGGAATAGTTGCCCAGGTTTGGCGGGTTTTTTTTTTTCTTCCCCGGGGCAATTTTTAGTTTGGGAAAAATTTTGGGGGGCTGGGGGGGGGGGCCCCGGGCGTTTAATGGGGTTTGGGGGGTGGGCCTTTTTTCGGGAACTTTTTATACAAAAAAACTTTTTGGTAATTTTCAGCCCCAAGGGGGCCCCCGTATTTGCGGGATTCCCTTAAGGGGGGGGGGCATTAAAAAATGTAAAAAAAATCCCAGTTTTTTTTGGCTTTTTTTTTTTTTCAAAAAAGGGAACGGGGAAAACGAGGTTTTTTGGGGTTTTTTTGGCCCCCCGGGGGGGCCCCAAACCATTTGGGGGGCCCCCCCCGCCCCCCATTGCGTAAAATTTTTTGGGGGCTTTTGGGGGGGGGCCCTTGGGGGCTTTATTGGAAAAAGTTGGTTGATTTCAAAAATCCCCCTTGGGCTATAAGACAAAGGGGGCAAAAAATTTAAAGGGGCCCGGGTCCCGCTTTTTTTTGGGAGGGCCCCAAAAAAGGGGTTACCCGTTTTTTTAAAAAAAAAAGCCGGGTTTTTTAGTTTGCTCCCCCCCAAAAATTTTTTTTTTTTTTTTTCCGGGCAATTTGTTGGTTTTTTGGGCCCCCCCCGCGTGAAAAAAAAGGGGACCCCCCGGGGGGGGGGGGGCCCCCCCAACGGGTAAAAAAAGGGGGGGGGGCCCCAAACTTTTTTTTTCAATTTTTTCTTTTTTGGGCCTTCCCCGCCGTTAAAAAAAACATTTTTTCGGGGGCCAAAAAAGTTAAAAGGGTTTTGGGGCTTTTTTCCCCCAAATTTTTGGGCCGTGATTTTTTTTGTGGTTTTTTTTGTTTGGGCGGTGGAGGCTTGAGGGAAGCGGGGCAAAGTTTCCCCCGAAGGGGCTTTGTCCCCGGGGGGGGAACCCCCCCCCCCGGGCCTTTTTTTCCCCCATCCCGGGTGGCGTTTTTCCCCCCGTTTCACCCCATTTGCTTTTTGGTGGGAATTTTTTTTTTTATTGGGGGCTTTTTTTAAACCCCCGGGGCCCTATTTGGGGATTTGGGTTTTTTTGCCACATGGGCTTTTTTTTTTTGGGGGCAATTTTAGGGGGCGTTGAGGTAAAAATTTTCCAATTGCCCCTTTTTGGGGCTTCCCAAACCCAAAATAAAATTTTTAAATCCCAATAAGGGGTTTTTTTTTTTCCCGGGGCCCCCCCGGCCCCGGCCCCCGGATTAAAGGTTTAAAAAACCAAAAAAAAAACCCTATTGGGGGGGGGCAAACCTTACCGTAAAGTTTGGGGGGGCTGACGATTTTGGCCGAGGGGCCGGGGTTAAATTGAGTAAACCCCCCCCCAAACCGGCCCTTTTTTGTTTCGGGGGGGGGACCCCAATTTTTAAGGGGAAACCCGGCGATTAAAAAAGGAAAACCCCCCCCCACATTCGGGGGGGGCCAAAATAACCCCGGGGTTTTTTTTTTTTTTTTTTCCCTTTTCTTAAAAAAAAAAAAAAAACCCCAATTTTTGCCCGGTGGCTTTGTTTGGGGCCCAGGGTGAATTTTTAAAAGGATGTTGCCCCGTTTTTGTCTTTTTTTTTGGCGGGGGGCAAGGGAAAAAACCTTTGGGGGCTACCGATAGAAATTTAAATTTTTAAAAACCCTTTTGGAATAAAAAAACTTTTTTTTTGGCCCTTTTTGGGGGGGGCCAAAAGTTTGCCGCTTAAGCGGGGGAAATGGGGGGGGGGTTTTTTCCTTTTTTTTGGGTTTTGCCCCCAAAATTTTTTTGACTTTTTTTCCATTTAAGGTTAATTTCGGGGGGCCATTTTTTTTTCCCTTTTCCCAAAACCCTTTTTGTTTTTTTTCCCCCAAAAGGCTTATCCCCAGGGGGGAAAAACGGGGCCACAAAATTCCCCCCGGGAATTAAATTTGGTTTTTTGTTAAAAGGGGGGGCAACTTTTTTTCCAAATCGTTAAAAAAAAACGGAAAAAGGGGGGAAAAAAAACCCTGGGGTTTTTTTGTTTCCCCCATTGGGGGGGACCGTTATTAAACAAAATTTTCTCTTTTTTTTTTTTCTTTGGGGGGGGGGGGCTTTATTTGGAAAGGGGCCGGGGGGGGGGGCCCCATAAGGGGCCCTTTTTTTTTGAATTAAAACCTTTTTTTTTTTTTTAGTGGGGGAAAAGGCCCCGGGAATATTTCCAAATTTTTTCCCCCGGGGGGGGGCCTTTTTCCCCCCCCTGGGCCCCAAAAAAAACCCCAAAAAAAAATTTTGGCCTGTTTTTTTGTGTTTTTTCTTTGGGGGGATTTCCCTTTCCCCCCCAAAAAAAAAAAAACAAAAGGTTGGGGGGCTTTTTTTTTTTCCAGGGAAAAAAACTTAAACGAAACCCCCCCCCAAAAAAAAAAAAAAACCCCAAACTGGGGAAACGTTTAAAAAACCCCCCCATTTCCAAAAAAAACCTTTTTT
>Ga0163217_1027871_pt1 | contig 14175 bp, 11 predicted proteins | sample SynspAceP_FD_185933 | JGI IMG/M metagenome (GOLD analysis project Ga0163217, IMG submission 185933) | Saline lake microbial communities from Ace Lake in Antarctica - Synechococcus sp. Ace-P (PacBio error correction) | ecosystem: Environmental > Aquatic > Non-marine Saline and Alkaline > Saline ... | reverse complement strand
TAATCATGGACGCACTACGACACCCAAGCGAGATCGGGACGTTTTCCCACGCGTTTTGAAACCCCAAATTCACACCGATTGTGGCCTAACAAGACACGTTCTGACGATTGCACTTGATTTTCAACGAAATCTATTTCCGAGCTGAGACGCTTACTCAGGTGAGCTGTCTTATACGCGCTCTCATTACGATGCTGCCGAGCCGAGATCGCGAAAAAGTTACAGAGGACATTGTACGACACCGTGTCCGCGATTAGAGGGAGGATCCTCAAGACAAGCTGATATAGAAACAAAGCATCCATCAATTGATGCTGGATGTGAACCTGACTGAAGCGCCTTGCCATAGAGAGCTTGTAGAAAAGGCCTTTCGAATTACACTGGGCAGGGGATAGCGAAAGAGTCATCGCGACACGCTCAGGCGCATTGCTACGTTCGAAGGCGGGCGGAAAAAAAACGGGGAGGATATCGAAGTTAACAGTGGATGAGGTCGAAATACTTGACGTTTGATATTCGATGATGTGAATCGAGCCCGATGAACTTTGAACAACCGAGCGGAGAGAAATTCAGATCAGGTTCGACAGACGACATGGAACCTCCGACATGGAAGGCGAGAGCTTTGAAGCGGACCTGCAGATCATTTCAGCACCTTTTAGGATGAGATGCAGAAGTAAGACACTAGAACGTCGATTAACAAAGCTTCAGCAATATTAGCGGAGATACAAAGAAAACAGAGTTTGATAACCCCATAAACCACCTGGCCAATGCCAGGCCCTAATTCTTCACTGGCCTTCGCCAACACGGCGCTATACCTGAAACAAGACACATTTCAGTGCGCACGTCACGGGCGAAACACGCAGACGAGCGGCACACGGAGAACTCGTAACGGCTCGGACAGGCGACACACAGAATCGACGCATAGAAAGACCATCTTTTATACTTACAATCGCTGACATGACCCTGTTTTTTCGCGAAGGTCGAAAAAGAGAAAAGGACCTCATACCTTAATCCGAAACGAGAAACCTGCCAGAGAATCGACGTTAGACTGGTGGGCCACAAAACAGACATGCAATATATGAGGAACCAGAACCATACAGGGACTGAACATGGTACATCATTACAGACCATATCACTAGGAATACCGAGTAGACGGATTATCCAGCGCTTTGGACGCGTGGATCGATATCGGCTCGGACAATTGAAAAGTGTTATTCAACTCGTGAACTAATATAGAGACCGGACATCAGCCTCGACGAATACATTAACCTGAAAAGACCGACGTAGGGAGAGCCGCAAATGGTCAATCGCCAGATGTCACCGACGACGGAGAGATTGACAAAACCCGCATCTCGGCGAAAGGCACAATAGATATGGCTATAATCGCAAAGAACAGGCTGACGGCCGGATGCAGATGAAAGGTGATTGAGACTGTGAGGAATGTGCGAGAAAGCGGGTCATATCGAAATACAACGGAACTTAGGACCTAAACGATTTCCGAGATGGACCTCGTCATCACGTAAAGTAAGCGGACATCTCATCGAACAGATGACCGCTACGGTCTTACACAGACAAAGGTTATTCCGGCTGATGAGGAGACGGGGCCTCAAACCGGGGCGTATCTTCTGCTTGCGTAACGTGAAGGCAGGGGGCCGAAAATCAAAAATCGGGCTCAACCGGCTTGGACACACCATATCTAACCTCGTCATATGTCTAAGACCAAAGGACGAGGGCGATCATCGTCCAGCACACCGATCCCAAGCGTATCCTGGACCTCTGCCGCAACGGCCGCAAAGCCACACACAGTCGCATTCAGTCGCTTATGAGCGTTACAATCGCGAGAGACCGAAGAATAAGAACGCAAATGGAGGCCTATTCGGCTCTTTGCTAAAAAGTGACGCCATTTAAAGTCGATTGATGAAAAATAAGCCAAGAGCTGGAATATCGACAGCTGTTCACGCAGAGATGAAAGACAACCGCACTGTAGGCAAACGACATTAAGGGCCTCGAATTAGATTTTTTGCAGCTGATTAGCTTATCTTCGTATAATGTGCGGGAAAGCCGTAACTGACAATAGCAGATAGATATTGGACATAGAGAACAACGCAGAGGCAGAGTGCCCCAGAGCAAACCCGAAATGTCCTAAGGCGCGGCATATTCAGCCATTTAACGGATGCTAGCGCTCAAATGCAGCGTCATTTTCCAGGGAGAAATTGAGGACATCCACTTTCTGTCGCAGGCACATTAAGACAGAAATCGCTGAACCTGCACGAGGCGGGAAAAGGTGTGTGACAGAGATTAAGACGTTGCTAGACGGGAATCACACTTCGAGCCCTGAATGTCACGAAAAGGATTCTGACGACATATCGACTGGCATCGCGCGCAACGCTGGTTTTGAAATTAGTACGCCCAGAAACCGGCGAGGTTCAAGGTGGCAAGGTAGTTCAAGCGCCAAGCGAAAGCGGACAAGTCAATGGGTAAACGGGAATAGCCGCAATTATTCGCACGGTTCTGCTTACTGCCGACTTATGAACGCTCCACCGCTCCGGCGCAATTCATACATAGGGGCAACTTCTATAGCTGCGGCTGTTGCAGGGCCGTATGGCCCTACCGAGGCATGGGGAAGGACGAGGCACTTACCGACCCAGGCTGACCGCGGTTGCAGAGATCAAAAGCCAGCAAAAGGGAAGATGGAAAACCGGTTTGGCGAAACAGGACTAGTCGAGATAGGACTACAAGTTCAACCGGAGGTATAGAAGACCAAACGAAAAGTACAAGCGCGCAGCGCCGACTTCAGGGCGCTGACAGACATGAGAGATAGCTATGCTTATTTGAAGAAAACTTATGAGCTGACGCAACAACAGCCAAAGAATATTTTATTGAACAGAGAATGATGTCGCGCCATATGCTGAACTCTATACCCGAACTGCCTGAACACGAGGGGCGTGGACGGGCAGAGGAGGCGCACGCAGGCGTCATGATTGACTTCGGATCTGCTCAGCAGAGAGTCAGTGAGACGAGATAGATAAGTTTAGATAAGGGCCCCGGAACAGGAGCGTTATAATCAAAACTGCCCGGCAAGCCGGCCGAACACTGCTAGAGGCCAAACCACCCATCGGGACAAGAACACTGCAGGCCGGTAGCGCGAAGAGAGTTGACTTTTGACACGACCCAGAGAACCGTTCATTGAAGCGACAATCTCAGACGCGCTAAAACTGTTGCAGAGAGACTATCTCGGCAAGAGTCAAGATGATCTAAATCGACCCGCCTTATAAAACAACGAGCCAAGGAACTTTTCATTTACCGGGACAATATTCACCAGGACAGCCAAAGTGAGAGCAAATACTGGAGGCTATCAGGACAAAGTTAGATGAAGAAAGGTGGAAGCTAGTCGCCAATTCCCGAAAGCAAATGAGACAGCTACCATTCGGAACTGGCTCTCTATGATGTATCCGCGCCATATTCAAACTAAGAACGCGGAAAACTTGTATTGCGAGAAGATAGAGAGTGATCTTCATCTCGATCGATGACAAAATGAGTAGTCATACGCGGAAAGGACAATTAGTTCGAGAAAATATTCAATGGAGGATCAATTTCATAGACAGAAAACAGAATATACATCTGAGAAGAGAGAAATACACCGCCAAGACGATCGAAATAAATGGTCGCAACACAGGCATAATAGATACATTGCACTTGTGAAAAATTCAGAGAGCGCACAGGAGATCTTCAAATACTGCAGAGAATCAGAAGAATCCAAATTGCTCAGCTACAAGAAACCGTAAACGAGACATTTCCATAAGGAACCATTTGGAGTTGGCTTGGAGACCTTCAACAGGCCAAATGTTCAAAGGTGAAAGAGGTTTGCTCCGACCCTTTACTATCGAAATAAACCAATACCAACACTAGGCGAGAGCACTAATCCAAACCAACAATGGAAATTTTGGCGACTAATTCAACAGCGACCGAATCTAAGGACTTCATAGACAACGACGAGCTGTAACTTTCGGACAGACGGCCCGGGGAAAGCCGAAGCTACAAACGGCTTTTTGTCTGGACCGATAAGAAGGCATACAACTGGACATCTTACATCTGGGATTTCGGCCCTTATAACAAATAAGAGGCTACGCAGAGATGGCTGGAATTAATATTGAAGACAGCGACAGCTTTCGAGAATCCAAGCCAACAGGTTTTTTATTAAGAAAGCTATTAGCGAGCGGGACCTGCGATGACAGGCGGGATCGTTTTTGGATTTCTTTTAGAGAGTATACTGGGAGCATTAGCAAGATAAGCTGTGTAATTCCAATTGAAACGCCCAGGACCAAAGGCAACCGATAATACGGTTAGTAGCTGGTTCAAATACCAGAGAGACTTTGCCCGGAGGGGTCGAAGCCAAAACGTTTGGGCTTGACAACATAGCGGATATTTCCAAGGAGGCGCAATCGTCGTGCGGGCTCCAAACTTCCTAGAAACCAAAAAATCGAAGCACCCAAGAGCTTTAACGGGCAAGATCGATGTTGAGATTCCGGGCACTCAAAATCGACAGCAATCGAACATCACCGATGTGCCAAACCGCACCGTCGCAGGAGGCGTCTCAAGCCGACTTGTTGAACCATTAGGTCGAAAATAACAAAAGCAGACCATTCCGCAGAAGACCTTACTTGTTTCAAGTTCTAATTGAACTGGGGCGTGGACTAAACCCCTGGCCCAATTCAGGCGCGCAAAATTTGCTACGGCAAGGTAAAGGTATGGTCTACTTCGTCGCTGGGAAATGCTCTTGCGACTTGCTTTGATTTCGCGGACGTCGACGAAAGAGTGGATGAAAGGAGGTCAGCACGCCGAAAGCCACTGCGCGCCGTATTCGCGACGAATGCTTTTCTCAAGGATGCTCGACCGCAATTCAAATGTGGAGCAGCTTTTTCAACAATCTTCGCCCGCCACCGAATTGCGGGTGATCATGACATTTAGACATTCGATGCGCCCCACGTGTCCGGCGGCAACCCGTCAAAACGTTCAAGACCATGGCCTATCAGGACAGAGGCAGTTTCGCATACGGTGACGGTTGCTCGCCGGAAGCCAAACCCATACATTGACGGCTATCGGAAAATATTTCGCGTCGATTCCAAGGTGTCGTGGACGCCGACAACAAGCTGGCCGTTCGGAGGAAAGGTCGCAGGATATTCAATTGGAATGCGCGTCTGACCACTTCTTCGAAAAACAAGCTGCTCAGACAATATCCAAGACCGTTACAGAACAAAGCACGCCACTTCGTGCCAGGAAACATGCGCAACTAGTGAGGGTCGAAGGCCGCCCCGTGTGAATCTCGACGTGGAGATGGAAACGGGAGCACTGGCCCAAAAAAACTATGCTATATCAAGACAAATGTATTTCGAACTGAAACCGACGCTATGGTTGGTCGGAAATTATATCGTTAAGGTGAGTGCCCCAGCATTGCCATCCGCGGGGCCGTGAAGAGACACAATTCGAAAGACTACGACTGGAACCATTTATTATTGGAGGCATACGGAAAACGCGCCGACAGATGCGTTCATTTATAACTCCGCCCACCCGCACAATATCGAAACAATTCTCGTCCGAACAGCGAAAAAAGAGGCAAAAAAAATTCAATATTGAATGATCATTAACATTCAGGCGTTCCAATGCCACTGGTCAGGAATCAAAGCGGGAACGTATCTACATTGCGATCTCAGATAGTTTTTCAAAAGTCGCAGTCGAACCCATTAGATGTAATCAGCGCATCCGCCCAATATTTAGATACTTGGATGAACCTCAAAAGGATGGAGGGTGCAGAAAGGCCAGAAAAGCGGCTGGGGAAAGTTTACGGGCCTTGTTTTCTGGTCTGCGATACTCGGCGACCCACAAAAGGCGGCACACCTATATCCACCGCCTAGAACAGCGATAGAACGCCATAACAAACATACAGAAGACTCGTTGAAGAGAACGCGGTAGCGCGGCAAATTGACCATGAAAGAGAGCCATGCCGGACAGGCGAACTTATTTATTCTACTTAACAAGCGTGTCGAAGCCAGAGGCCGACGTGCCTTCAGTTGCAGATGGAGATGCGGGACAAAAGGCGGGGAATTCAAAGCGTGAGTATCGCTGGCTGAAAACCGGGCGAACCGAACATATGTATCGATCTCTCCGTGAGAAAGAGAGAGGGGCAAGTGACAGATCAATATACAACACTATGTCGTAGTCCAGAAAAATACGACAGATAACGTAGCAAGACCGACTAATGGACTTTACGGAAAAACTCAGGAGTCTTTGTTCTCCGTACAGGCGCAAAGGGGACATCGAACGAGGGAGCTTTGCGCCGAATCCAAATATCGCGAAGACGATCATAGGCTTCCACCTCGACACCCGAAAGAGAGACAGACGCTTTTACCCGCAGGTATTAGGTGGCTTCGCTATTTCTTCAATCGACAGGACACGTCGCGAAGTATCGTGGGTACGACGAAGCGGGCGAAGCCGTGGCGAACGAGTAGCCCAGATATTCGAGGAGGAATTGCCAGAGCAGATTGGCGAAACTGGACACTGGTTCGGCGTTGACAACAGGAGACATTTGGTCGGCAAAACCTATCCACACGCGATGCGGCGCATTTTGCCGTGCATAATGGACTACTTCTCGATCAGAATAAAGCCAAAAAAGCGATGAGTTGAATCCGGACGTTGTTTACAGGCGTGGATGGAAATGGCCGGACGAAAGTAAAAGATGCCGAGACACTACGACCTTGATCCTGAAAAAGACAAAAGCGAAGAAGACTTTTTGTCCACGGCAGAGCCGGTGCGGTTCATTTTTTCCCACTCGGCGCTGAGGGAAGGGTTGGGAGGACAATCCAAACGTCTTACACGATCTGCACGCTGAAGCACTCAAGACAACCACAGTATACCCGTCGAACAGGAAGTTGAGACGCAGGCTTGCGCATTATGAAGATCGATGCAAACTGGGGCGAAAGACCGCGTTGATGGCACGCGAGAAGAAAAGTTCAACAAAAGTAGAACAGTTCTGGACTGTCGTAGAGCCAAATGAAAGCTACGAATAGACATAAATACGATGAGGGGTTTCAAGACGGAACTAGAATAGACAGATACTAACCTCAACGTCCGAAATAGGCGACACAAGATTCTAATATGCGTGGGCCCGAAGCTTGTGGACAGAAGAATAGGTAAGCGGTTGACCGGTTAACGGACGACATGAGCCAGAGGCAGATATAATCGGTACCTCATCAAGAACGACATTTACACCGGACAGCGGCGATTCATATTGTGAAGGCACTTATTCATAGACGCGCAGCCGAGACAAGCGAGAGAAGCGCTACCCGAGAACGCTAAACAGGCCAAAAAATATACCGACTCAAATATTTGATATATGAATCAGACAGTGTACTTCTCGAGAGCCAAGACGACCTCTTCATTTAGAAGACGCCAAGAAAAACGCGGCCGAAACACGCTCAAATCACACAAAGACAATTTTCAACAAAAAAAAGGAATATCCAGTGCCGTCTGAGAGCAAAATCAACCAAAAAGCCGTGTATCACGTTAGACATTCGATACGCCTGAAACTCATCAAGCGAGCATCAGGCAATTGGGACAGCAAAATATGAACGTTCCCGAGCGTTAAGTTAACACCAAAGTGAAGGCTGGGACGACAGGAATGACCGTCTAAAAGCTAGAGGAAAACAAGTTGGACGAGGGAAGGGGTTTTCGAGATGGAAAGCGGAGTTGAATTTATTTCTTACGAAATCAGCCCATCAAGTGTCCTTACTATTATCGTCGAGAAAAGATTTAGCGTCTAGCACGATGACTTAACACCGAACCGAACAGATAGGCGGAAAATCAACTGACACGGAAAACTTGTCGCCGAAGACCTATTTGGCCATTACCAGAAAAAACATAAGAGGCCTTATATGACGAGGCGGCTGAGATTCATCTGCATGGAAAAAGAGGCCGGCTTAGTGATTGAGCACAATCCAAGGTATTAGATCGCAATTTAAGATGGCGCCCGATTACAGACGCTACGATCTTCAGAATGCGACGCTATGCCAGAAGAATATAAGATACATAATGCGCGCAGGAGACGGCGCAGGCACATACTTCAAAGTTTACATTGTCACAGATTCACAGAACTGTGAACTCAGGACATATTTGCGAAGGCGCATATGAAGCGAGCGGGGACAAGGTCGCAGTTTACGCAAAGGCTTCCAAAAATCAGGACTTTTCAATTCCCACGCCCGTTTGGGAAACTTACCCAATCCGGATTGGGCGATCGCATTGAGTCATAGATCGGTAGAAAACATGATCTAATATATATACATTACGCCGAGGACAAAAGGGCAGCGATAGTGAAAACGCTCTTCGAGAAATCGAACAACAGGAAGAATAAAACTAGCGCACGTGCATTTCTTTAGCAAGCTAGCAGACGACATTTGTGACATTATGGATGTGTTGCAGAAACCTACGAGAGATTGCTCGCTTGATCGTCTACTAACTAAGATGTCGAGCGCATTTTCGAAGCGGAAAAAATATACGACTTACCCCTTATTGAGCCTTGGAACCTGTTTAGTTCACCCATTTCTGAGTAGTTGTGTCGCAGTAGATCGCTCGCCAATGACGCACTCATTCAGGCTGAAAGCCAAGCAGGTCCCAAGTCACTCACACATTTCAAAGACCGGTGGAGAGCGAAAGCATCTGCCCTTCGGCGCGCGAAGCGTTTCTCTACTCGTTCAGGCCAAAGCAGAGAAGCCCTGATGTGGCATTCAAATTTCATCCACTCTGCTTGACTTTGCAACTCGTAAACCCTTTGAGACGGTTATCAGAGAGTGATCATATGCCGGTTGACTGAAAGACAGAGAGACCGTCGAAACATCATACCTGCGCATGCTAAAAAGTAGGCGGGAACCAAAGGGCGTCATGAGGCACATTGTAGGTCGCCAAAGGTGAATGCTGGAGATAAGCGAATAGCCCTCTCACAGGTGAAGAAATCAACAGAAACCCCATACGACCTAGATGGCGGATGCATCTGATCTGACCTGGTGGCTGAATTGCCCGGAAAAAACCACGATCTCCACAGAAAGGAGAGGCCTGTGGTTCTCGGTCCCAGAAAACTAATTGCACGGCCAATGTTGCGTCATAGTTGCTGCGAGAGAACGGGCCCCTTCGAAAGTACAGAAAGTGACGTGATATTCTTTCTGCCTAGAGCCATGGGACGTCGAAGTTGTTCCTGCGAACCGATCTACTGTCTGGATGGGATAGAATATGCAGGAAACGACACCGCAGGAGCGAACGCATAGCAATTGGATATGGAGATACAAAATCGTAAATATGAGCAGACAGAAGGCGGCCGAAAAAGACCAAAAGATCGATGAAGGAGACGCCCCAGCCAAAGAGCAACGCGGCTCCGACTAAATTTTCGCAGATCGGAGACAGACTGGCACGGCAGCTCCAAGTGAATGCATCGGGCCTGTATTCGGAACGCCCGACCGGATCGCTTTTGTGAAACAATTGATCGAGGCTATTTAGTCCTGGTCGTCGAGACAGAAAGCCCGGATAGACATATGCAATTGTCACCCCGAAGATCAGAGTCTACGGAACATCGATGGGCCGGTACTGGAACGTGATATCGGACGCTGGAAGATATCGAGACGCTTTCGAAATGCCATTCTCCGACGGCCGCCAAAGGCTCCTTCCCAACCTGCTTCAGCTTGGCATCTTGTTCTTGCGCGTCTCGCTGGACGCACGTTCCAGACTGGAGACCGCGAACTTTCTGGCCTGGAAGCGCAAGTCCAGTTTTCTCGATTGTGAAGGCGCATCCGGGCTAGCATCAGCTGAATCAGACACCAGAACGACACTCGATTAACAGATCGACACAGCAAGAGACAACGATAGCGTCAGGCTGAATAAACGAAGCAAGTATGACAAACCAATGGAGAGGCAGAACTCCGCGCAGAGCGAGATGCCAAGCTACGCGCTTTCAATCCTGTATCAACCTATGCACTGGACGCTGCGAGAAGATGTCAGACGCGTGAAATTGCTTGGCAATTCCTGAGAATTCATGAAACCGTCAAGCGACTTTGCAGGTAACGGACATTGCGAATTGAAAACATACCAGGCGGGACTATCGCGCCCTACAGCTGCGGAAAACGAATTCGGGAAAGTCTACCAATCTTCGAGTCCGTGCGGCCATGCTGCATCCAGAGACACAAGCACACGCACGGCGGCGCCGAATACGTTACAGAGACCTTTCAACCCCAGGCCAATTCAGGACTCGCGGCTGGTTTTGAAATCGATATTGAAAGCAACCAGACCCGTACAGGCTGACCAAGCAGATTTTCTCGGCAAGAAGATTGCGCGCGTGTTCAATCTCGACCACCGGTATCCTGATGGGCTGATGAGAGGCGACGCTGACGACGGATCACTCGTCTCACGCAATCTGGATCAACTCTCACGGCCCATCCAGGATTGACTTGCTGGGTCGCACAGGGACAATCCATGAACCAGACCGTCGATTGAGAAGGGATATTCCTCTTGCAACCCAACCTGCTGGAGCTGAAGTGGGACGCTTGGGGCGGAGCAAAAGAGCCAGAAATCCCCTGCTGAAGCGCTGTGACGACGCGCTCACGAGGCTGGATAGAACGGGCAAAAACCAGAAACCCGTCAGGTAAATTACAAGCGCGTTTCAGCAGACCTTGAAGGCGCCGGGACCAGGGCTGCAATACGATCATAGGGCACGGCGCAGAATACGAGCTTGATTGCCAAATATTGCAAAGACCTAGAGAGCAGAAGACCAGAGCAGGGTAAGTATACAAGGTTCAACCTCAGAGCAGGAAGAGAGACTTGAGGAACTGGAATAGGAAAATCAGGACGAGCGCTGCGAAAGCGCCTGAGCCAGGAACCGAACAAGTATTGCGGACGCAGATGAAGAGTTGCTTTGTTGGCAGGCAGGAGCTCGCGAACGCTCAAGCATGGGACTCAGCGAGACAGCTGACTGCGCAAGAAGTACGAGACCAGATGCGCGACCTTGTCTCGCTCGATCCGAAGGGCAACGCCGACAAGAGCGCACAGATGAGAAAGGACCGCGGATATTATACAAGGACAGCCTTGAGCCCAGGCGAAGACCGGACTTTTACCAAGGATCAATCCGACTGGTCGCGCGCGAAGAACGGCTGCGGATAAAATGAAACGCCAAATGGATACGAACCAGAATCAGTGCCAATGAGGCAGAGCGAAAGACCAGAACACTTGACGAAGTCAGAGGTTCTCTGGAGAAAGATTCCCTGGCAAGAGGTCAGACAGCCATCCGCCAAAGGAGGTTTGCCCCCCTGAAAGGGGTCACAGCTCGATAACGACCCCTTTCACCGACAGGGAAAGGATCGCAGGAGTCCAGAACTTCTACGACAATGAAGTTAATCCGCACCCGTTCCAAACTGGAAATCGACGCCGCCCCAACCATGACCCTCAGACTCTCGGCGGAGGGACTGAAAGAAGGTGACGGTCAATGGACAAAGCTATATAAGAAGTACCGAAACCTAAAAACCACAAAAAATCGAACAGAAAAAATCATAACGAAAAAAAAAAGGTGACAACAAGGACCATCTCAGATTGCGAAAAAGCAGCTCAATGAGGGCATACAAATAACTCAAAAAAAAAAAGGAATCAAAAATATCAAATTGAAAAAAAAACAAAAAAGCTCAAAAAAAAAAAAATCAGCTCGCAAACGCCAAAAAGAGACGGACAACGTCTAAGAGAAAACCTTGCGCTACGGCCACCATGAATTATACCCGAAACGCAAAAAAGCTCAACTGACACGCACGGCATAAAGCAGCGCGAAATAAATAAAAAAATATAATAAGCACATCTACAAGAATACACACAGAATACCGCAAAAAGAGAAATAAAATAGAAAAAAGCAAAAAAAAAAGAGAAAACAATACAAAACTGTAATAATAGCACCAAAACTAAACTCAGAAAAAAAAAAAAAAAATGGGAAAAAAAATTAAAAAAAAAAGAAAAAAAAAAAAACACGACAAAAAAGCCTTGAGGACGAAAACTGACCGCGCACAGGGCGCTTCAAGATGAAAAACCTGACAATTTTGATACACGAAGACGAAGAGCAGCCACAGGACTGATAAGATTCTGAGAGCGAACTGAAGAAGAATCCAAGAGGAAAAAGAAAGAAAGCAGCACAGCACAGAAAACGAGGAAAATACGAAGACCGAGAACGACACGACACCGAACCTGCAGAACGCTGACCGCCCACGCCGCGCGGTCGCAGAGGATGGGCCGAGTCGCCTGCCCAGTGGTCCGCAGGCAAGCAGTCTCGGCGGATTGACCAGGCGCGCCGCGACCACCTTGCTCGCCTTGAAGGCCGCTTTGCGTCAGAGTGCGGTGCCGAAGCATCCAGGCCCTGGCGGCCGTCGATTGAAGGCCAGGGCGCAAGCGCCCGATCTTGCGGTTTGCCAGATGGTGTGTGCCGTGTTTCGATTTGGTGCGCTCGATTAAGCAGCGGCTTCGCAGAGAGGAAAGGGGGCAGGATCTCTTCAGACCGCCGCGCCGGACTGGTTCCAAGACTGGAGGCGTTTGGCGATGACGGGGGAACTGGGTTGAGAAGATAAGCGCAGGCCGTAGAGAGAGCTAGGTATTGCCGAAATAGGGTTATTGCGTACGCGCACGGACGCCTCATATGCGCAGCAGGTGCGCGCCCTCAACCTCCTTTCGCCACAACCCCGTTCAGATTGCCCAAATCCACCATGCAGGTGGCAAAGTACTTCCAAAACCCATTGGCCGAGAACTGGACCGGCCCCTGCTCTTCACAGTGGGTTATGCGGCTAAGGGCGATGTGGACCCCTGGGCGACGGGCTGGAAGCGAGCAGAAGGCTCAAACGCGGGGCGACTCTATGGAGAACGAAGTACTTGTGGACCCTGAGCGGAGGAAACTTCAGGAACAGATCGCTGGTGTCTTACCCGCCTGTGCCTATGCCAAGTTATGAAGAAGTTCAGGGCTACCTTTGCTCCGGTGCTTCTCTGATGAGTGGCGCTCGTCATATTGCGCGACGACGCGCGCCTCGATTGAGAATGTTCCACGGTCCTGGCGAGAATATAGACCGGGCGCAGGAATATCAGTGCATCGTGTTTCTCACCTGCCAACGAGCGGCTATTGCGACGGATGGGTTGGCACGCAGTTGAAGGGTCCGAGCTATGGTCAAGCGATGTGTGTAGACCAAGCAGCAATGCATAATTGCCTCCACATTCAGTCGGCGGGACGAGTTTTGATATATACTTTGGACGGATTCTACTGACATAGTGTGCGTTTTCCGGTTTTCATTAACATAAGCGGGACACGCCGTCACCAGGGAGAGCCTAATGTTTTGACGTAGTGTCCAAGACATTGGGTCCAGAGCAGTTTGAGATTTTAACTTCCCCAAAATTGGCTCGGTCGCACAGATGGCTATGACAATCACACAAACGGAGCGCCCGAACCATGGCATCGGCGAATAACCCCCGGGCCAGTGAAAACTGATTACTGTGCCGCGTGAAGTCCAGTAAGCAAGCCGTCCTAAAAAATGGGGGATTACCGGTCGTCCGAGAGTACTGTTGGCCATTCTCGCCAAGCATTAATGTAGTCGCCGCAGGAATAGGGTGGAAGCCCCTTTTGGCCTCTCCCAGCTCCTAGTAGTGCCCGGGATAACTCTTACGCAAGGCCTCACGATTGCCATAGGACGGGTTCGGGCTCGAGCTCCAAGACGATTCATCCATGAGCGAAGAGGTGCGATGGAGATACTTTTTTCAGTGTTCTGCCGCAAGCGCCGCGAAACTCGATGGTGTTAGGTGACGGGTCTGCCTTAGGGTATCACACCCGATGCAGAACCCCGACAAATGTATGCCGTCCTTACTGTTGCGGATCCGCGTTGATTGACTTAGCCTTCCGCTACCAGTTTCTGTGGCGCCCTTCGTCACCAGTCTCGCCTGTGTGCGATTGCTACTCTTGACTCGGCTTGTTGTATGGCGCGGTCCCCCCCTGTCCTGTTGACTGCGTTGATACGTCATCGAATGCCCTACAAGCCGATCTCCGGTTCATGTTCGATGAGACAAAGAATATACAGCAGCACTGAGGCCAAGCCGGAACAATCGACCCGGCAGCGGCCGATAAGGACAGGCACGAGGCCG
>Ga0163217_1085171_pt1 | contig 14177 bp, 12 predicted proteins | sample SynspAceP_FD_185933 | JGI IMG/M metagenome (GOLD analysis project Ga0163217, IMG submission 185933) | Saline lake microbial communities from Ace Lake in Antarctica - Synechococcus sp. Ace-P (PacBio error correction) | ecosystem: Environmental > Aquatic > Non-marine Saline and Alkaline > Saline ... | reverse complement strand
GCAAATCCATTTTGATTGCATAATAATATTCTAGAAGTTACCGGTCGAAGGCAACTCCAGTATTGGTAATGTAATCGGAATAGGTAATCACAACCCCCAAATTTTCCAAGATGCCTGAACATCCACTTTCAAATAATTACTTCCGCATCCAGACCCCCAGCCTCTTTACCCGTGCTTCTGCTTTAAGAATGACAATTCTGCCATAAGAATAAGTCTAGCCTTTTAAAAGGTTTCCTCCATCATCTTTCTTGATTGAATACTTCATTTTATTCTGGAAGACATAAGCATTAGTACCCCTCTTGAACCTTCTTGCATTCAAGTTGTACTTCATAAGGGTCTACTGCACTTACAGCGACGGGCAAGCCCAACAGTAAAACGCTGGCTGTATCAATTTAATTTTTTTGCCTGCTTAGCAAATCTGCAGATATGTTTGAAGCGGGTATACGCATATTGACTACCTATACACAGGCTCCACTAAAAACCTCAGCAGAAAATAACGCTACACCTCCACTCCAGCAACAGCAAACCCACAGGAACGTCCGCAGCGGGATTACTTTAGTAGGTACTGCTACTGGAGCAAAACCATACCGCCATTCTCAGGATCTTCCAACTCCTTTTAACTTAATCTTGTAGGTATGTACATGGCTTTACCTATAAAAATCAGAAGCTGTAACCAACTGCCACTATTAGGCCAAGATTGTTCTGAAATCCACGCCGATATAAGTCAGCACCAAGTTCAATTCATCATATTTCACTGATTAGGGGTGGTAAAGTGTACTTGTTACCCCAGCTTGAGAAAAAGAGGCAGTTTTTCAGATAAGCGCTATAATATCTTTAGGCTAAAGAGTTGGCCATTTTTGCACTTTCGAAGGCATCGCACCATAAAATTTACATCTGATTTTCAATAACTCCGTCATATGATCCAGCACTTTAGGAGACCTGAAGCAGTTTCAAATCGGCAATAATACCCTTATATAAACAACTTCTTGTGAGTCGTAGGCTGGAAGTTCTCCTTTTCTAAATCAGTGCCTTTTAACTGGCGTCAGAATAGGGATATCACCATTGTAATCGGTTAAATTACCGGAATAACATTGATTTCAATTACAAAGTACACCCTTCATGAAAGGTTAAACCAGCTCACCGCCTTGTCATGGGCCGCATTTATTGGTTCGCTACAGGCTTTATTGTTAGACCAGATTGAACCGGTTCTCCCAATCGTTATCGGTTTGCTAGACCAATGAAATCGCGTTGCGTGAAAACTGCGCCGCATTACCGGTATCATTACCATTCCCCTAGAGGTTCTTGTACTTGTTGCAAGCCTGTCATAACAGTACTTTCAATAATTTGGGTCGCCAAACCCGGCTTTCTATGCCATTTGGATTCGTCATTTATTTCAGCTAATTATTTTCGCAGGAAACTACAAGCAACTAATGGCACCATAGAAATCTGATAGCTATGTTTGTATTTAATTTCTATCCTTAGTTTTTAATTTTATTTAGAAACTTTGCGTTTAGTTTTATACCTACTGAGAATTGCCAAGGCTGAATATTTATACCTTTCAACACCCTGAGATAATTTACCTCAGAAGTTGAAAAGCAGATTCTGGATCAATATTGATTCTGCTTTGGTCCATAGATAATATTACGGCTAAACAAAGAAAGCGATAAATTACGCATTTCCATTTCTGAGCTTACTGCGTTGGCAAATGTTATACCCAATAGAACATCTCTCTTAACTTTAAATAATCGGGCATCAAAGGTAGAAGCCTTGGTAAAGTCAAGCATAGTTATCACCAATACGTATGATATGGTGTACCCAGGCCCACCAATATTTCTCTTGGTCGCTACGAAATTACCATTGCCATCATAAGGATTCCATGGACTCCTGGTAAAAATACACCATCATTAGTCCATCAATTTTGGAAAAACCACCATATTCAGCTGTTGAGATCCACCAACAAGGTGGGTAAAAACTCAACGCCCTCTGATAAAAAACTCATCTGATTATTTTCTGATATAGGTGGGTATATCTCAACATCGCTTAAATCGTACACTTTATCCAACCATCTTGTAGTCTGTAAATCTGACTCTAATACGATTTGTGTTGAGGAAACGAACTGACCGCCTTTTCTCCAGTTAAAGTTTCATTGACAAATTCCATTTTTGTATTTGACGGATGTTGTAGGCCCACTTCAAAATCGGGGTTATAATCCCATTACTGGAGCTTACTCTATTTCCATCTTCATCAGACAAAGTTCTGTCACTATTCTTTCCCAACCTTCATCGTCTAATAAAAGCCAACCGTTAAGGGAGAATTGGGATCTTTAACCCTTACGAATTCACGGCAACAATCTTGCCTCTTTCTTCACTACCAGGTATATGACCGCTTTTGCTTCAACCCCAAAATCTCACGAAATCAGTTCCTGGAGGCCAATTCTGTAATTAATGGTTTATTTTCGTGAGTAAAAGTAAGATTCATATCCAATTCAAATTTCTTGACTGTCAATTAGTTTACCTCTAAACTAGGCCTTCAAAGCCTTACTGTTAAGGTTACGGATTAAAAGTTTTAGATGATTGCACCAGATGTAATTTGGAAGCGATTTTTGGAAAAAATTTGTTTTTATTATCCGACTCATAAATACGTAAATTCAAATTCAAGCGGATTCTCTGAAAAGCGACAAATCACACCGTATTCTGTTGAAGTATTTTAAAGTTCAGCTTTATATTACGTATCTTAAAGTCTGCAGGTACAGACAACTGTGCTGCAGAAAACCCAATCATCCGAATTACCAATTTTATAGCAAATTAAAAATTGGTTGCGGGCTGGTTGTCATATACCCTGGACTGTGCCCAGCCTTACTCTTAGCTTACAAAGGACACATTACTGCCCATATCGAACATTATTATCAACAAGGATACTTGTTGAACCGAAGGTACAAGACTATTATCGCTTTCGGTAGTGTACTGGACCAATCATTTTAACCGTTGCATCAGTAATCATAATTCCTTATTGCTAATATTACCTAAGGATACAAGCTATTTACGCGTTCTTTTGAATGCGCTTTCATTATAATCAATATTGTCAGGATGCAATGTTTAGACAATTTAGAATAGGGTTTGGTATAACAATCAGAACCACATTTTTGGTTTGGGTAGATACATTATCCACTGTGTTTACAATTTCTAATATTACCCCGCACAGATTAAGCCAATCAAAATTATCACTTAACTTATCTTTATACGATAGTAAAAAAATCAACATATGCTTTCCACTCATTTAGAGTTTACTAGACCATGAGGCTCCATTTCTTTCTCTATTAAAGCCACTTGATATCTTGGTTTCCCTTACTTCACGGACTATCATTATTAGGCGTAACGCGCCATTAATGAAGTTTTTCAGTAACTTGTGGTAATCCCCTTGGAAATATTACCGTAGATCCTCTTTCTCTCAAAACATTGTTTATTTCATTGGCTACGAAATCACGGGTTATTATATTCAAAACTCGGATGGCGTCATCGCCAAAGTTATAAGGTGTATTTTCTGACTCTTGACCTTCTACTAAACCATAGTCTTGGCATATCGCCGAATATCAATATGTGGGTTGATATTCGTAGATTGGCTTGTAATGGCATTTCGCATTGTCTATCAGTCGTTGATGGTCTGTTGTTCCGCACCGGAAATAACATATTTTAACTTGACGTTATTTTTAATTTGTCCATTAACATCAAATGCCACTATAATCGCTAAAAACTATTTCGCTCTAAATCAGAATTCGGAAATAAACCTTCATGCCTCATATTTAGTATAAAGCATACGATAATCATGCGATCTGAACTATTTTCTAACGAAACTGTATTGGTAGGAAGTATTTGCAGATAAAGAAAATTTTTAGCATTGTTCTTGCTTTGAATTCAATGGCTTAGGTACTCCAACTCCACTTGCTATTTCTCAGCGTATAATGGCCATTGAATTGCGCACTTTAAGCCCTTATCCAATTCTGGACCTATCCACCCAGATGAATTTTCATCCAATTTGAGGATTGTGGTTTAGCGATCGGCCGGCTGCCATTTTGCAAAAAAGATACTCTTCTCTAAGAACTTATTACGGTGGTTTTCATTACACATTCTAGAGCTAAAAGAAATGCCCAGGCCCTACTTTTTTTACCTGATTTTGTTGTAATCAAAATAACACCATTAACCTCCTCTAGAACCATATAATGCCGCGGCACTAGGTCCTTTAAAACAGATACGTTTGCGATATCATTTTTTTTTTTCTTGGGTTAATATCGGCAATACACAACGTAATCTACGACATCCACTACAACGGTACCTATATTGGAAAGACTACTTTGAAGTGGCAACCCCGGTCGATAAACATATAAAGGTTGGTTGTCAGTATGTTAAGGAGATGCTCCACGAAGTATCACACTTACGTAGAACCCGCACCACCTGGTTGAATTAATCTGAACCCTGCAACTCTACGTCAACGCATTTATGCATTTTCCTGTGTTACAGTCGTTATGTCATCCCACTTTACTTCATTACGGAATATCCTAGGGATTTTTTTCCCTGGAAATACCAAGTGCCGTTACGACACTTTCGTCCAATTGTTCGGATTGAAGTTGCCAAGGTTAATCTAGAGTTGATGTTTACAACAACTAACTTTCTTTTGTTTCCATCCCAAAATAGGAAAATTACTAGAACTGGCACTATTGTTCGGGACAGATATACTGTAAAACCCATCAAAAATCGAGTAACACCATTGGAGGTGCCTTTAACCACCACAGATACCCCAGGAGTTTAATTCGCCATCAATCTGCTGACGGACTCCCGTTACTCCTTGTTGTGCCAACATGTTCCTTGAAACCATACTGAACAAAAGGAACAGTTCAAAAATTTTTAAGCTTCTTTTTTTCATATTATATTAATTTGGTTGAGTTAATTACCATTTCGTTAAACAAATCATTTGTAAATTATCGGCAAAAAGCATGCGGTTAATTTTTTTTTTTATTAAAGATAAAAAAAAAAACTAATAAGATTTTATCTTTTGTGATCAATTATTAGATATGGAAAATTTTAGGTTTAAGATATGTTTGATTTTTGGCAAGGAATATTTCTAAGTTAAAAAGCAACCATTTTTGAGCTTGGCAAAATTGGGGTATTTTTATGAATCTTTTGGGTAGGGATATGTGCTGGAATGGTTATGAATATTATACCAGAAATCTAGTTGATTGGTGTATTATGATTTTCCTAAAACTCTTGTAATTTAACTTAATATTCGGGAAAATAAACTTAAAAATCTAGTGCATATTGGTAATTATACCATGTTAAATGGAAAATAAGATTTACTTAATCAATCATTTCTATTTTGAATTTAATTTTGTAGGTATTAAACCAAAATACCAAACCATGTTAGGCAGGGATAGATTTATTTTTATAGTAATGCTTTTATAATAGGTATGTTATTACTTGTAGGCTCTATTTTAAAAAATTTGTAAATAGTTTTCCGAGATTATTTTCTTGGTGGTAAAGGTCTACTTTTTGGGTATTGGATGTTCTATTGTTTTGGTATCGGATATTTGGAGCCTTAGGATTTTGTGGGGGTTTCTGGACAGGGCATATAAGATATGGATTTTGTTGTAACTTTGATTGGGTAGGTTATCTGTTCCGGCCATGTTGTTGGTGCATTTTATTCTTTTTCCCTATTTCTGGGCGCGGGGGTATGTTATACATACCGGAAATATTTGGGCAGAAGGTATAATCAAAAGGTAAGGAACCATTGCCTCGGTAACATGGATTCTGTTTTTTCGCCTTGGATTTGGGGTTTGTTACTTTTTTGGGCAGTGCTTTGTATTGACTAAATGTGCTTATGGGTTGGGCCGATATGGATTTCATTATTTTCCCACTTCCGGGTAGTTGGGCCTTATATTACATATTTTGGCGGTATAACCGCTTGTAATAAATGGACCGATGTGGGTAACAATTCGTTATAATGTTCATTGGTGGGATTTCGCCCTTGTCTTTCTACGTCTTTACGAAGTGGGGGGTTGGGATAATATGGTCTATTAAATCGCAACATGGGCCTGAGTATAGAAATCATTTTGAACATCATTCAACCACAGGATACGAAATTCACCCTTTCCATTGGACAGGGAAATTTTATTTCGGCCTAACCTTTGTTATTGGGCCCAATGCTATATGATAGGCACCAGTCATTTAAGCGCTGCCTTTACTGCCAAAAACGATGGCATGCAAAAGCAAGTTATTGATTTTTGGTTCCGCCTTAAAAATGTTTATTCCTATATTGGCTTTTGTTTCAGTCTTCATATGGCTGTTAGTTAGTTCATCCTGGTCTGGCAGATGGCGATCAAGCGCTGCGATGATTGATCAAATCTATTTCTGCCTCCTGGTTTGGTTGGACTTATGTTCGCAGCATTTTTGCAGGTCCTTATGTCTAGTGTTGGTCATGTTAAATTTCAACGGCAAACCTTATTTACCCAAAAGATATTCTACGAAACCGTTTATTTTAAAAAAGGGCAGATGACAACTATTTTAAAGGTTGGGCAGATCACTTACCTTTGGTTTTTTTGGTTATTGGGTGTTGGCTACTCGCCTATTAGCCAGTGATTTCCAGGTATTTATGTGGCCATTACCAAAACCTTTATTTCCTATTTCAAGGTCCGAATTCGCGATTCTTCTGTTGGGTATTTCTGGAAAAGAACTTACCAGAATGGGGGGGACTTTCCGCATTGGTAATTGGAATTGGTTTTTGCTTATTTATTAAATGTATTAAAGAGCAATTCTTCACCATAGAAGGATCCTTTTCTATTTATATTTCTTGGTGGTCTTTCTATTAGGTGTTATTATAATGTATTCGGTTAAGTCTGATGGACTAAAAATTTACCGACGAACACTTGAAGGATTGGTGTTTAGTTCTTAAAAAATATTTGGTAATAAATAAAAACCTGAATATGTTCAATTTTGACTGGCTTTCGGTGTTTTCGCAAGAAAACATGCAAAAATGGATATTTCTTTCTTTATATGAGAGTAATAGGTTTTTTGGTTGCTATTGCTGCCCACAGGAGTATATTTACGAGGGTATAGCAAAGGAAGATCGTCATGTGGAACAATTTAAAAAACTATGGTCTATTAGTTGTTCTAGCTTATCATTGGATCTATCTATTATCATTTTTAACCTTTAATCCGAAGAATATGGAAACAAATGAAATAAATGGCGGGAATAAAGGCCCGCCCAAATTAAACAACGGCCCTTTGGGTTTTTCATTATTCACTTTTGGGTTATTGTATTTTTGCAATGGATTTATACGGAACCTTTCATAGAACATATGACCGATTTTGGTTGCTTGGTCTTGATTTTATATTATCTATTGGAAGGTTGGTATGATGTGGGAAGGCAAAAAAGCACCATAAAAAATTAAAAGCAAAGCAGGAATAATTAAAAGTATATAGCATTGATAGTCCGTAATAGCGTTTCGGATAATTGGAGAATTTCAGTGTTCAAGTAAAGTATCGGGAAAAAGGGGCATGAAATTTCTTACCAATTCCTCAATTTCTAATAATTGGTTAACCGCTTAAGGTTCATCTACCGTTTCTTTGGCACCATTGGTTGTCCAATAAGGTTTATGAAGGATCCTTTTTGGGGATAATCTAAAGTCAATTCCAACCAGAATTTGTTTAAGTGTCTGGTGGTATGCCACAAATGTTGAACTACTCAAGATCAAGCCAATAATTTTGGCAAGTTTAAATTGACGGCATATTATAAGGCCAATGTATGGTTTAAATGGTCAGCTTATTAGCCGATTACCACTGCCTATAGAGGAGCTTATCGTATAACTGTTTTGATATAAGTAAATATATTATATTAATGGTACCAACGTACTGCCATTGAGGTAATTCCTCCTAAACAGGCGATTTAGTAATAGGTTTGTAGAATTGAATCTGCCCGCCGGATGGCGATATGCGCATTTTTAGACCTGTAACTTTGCATTTCTACACGGTGCGGGTTCATATTTGAAAGCCATTCGTTGAGACCAAAGTAAATCTTGAACCTTTAAAGGGAAGCCGATCTAACCGTATTCACGGAACTAACTAACTATTTTGGTACTGCCGTTTCAGTGAGATTTGATTGGAACCATAGGGGGCGTAATCCTTTAAGAAAAAGATAACCCTTGCGCCTAAAAAAAAGGAACAGTCCTATTTACAGCAAAGAGTTCTCGGAACTATAATTTTTAAGGAGCCAAAACTGTGGTGGCCTATCCATTTGGGGAATCCGATCTTATGATTTGGATTTGAAATTGTGACCAATGATGATATTTTGGATGAGTCCATGTGAGATTTTGGATTCGCCAATTTAGGGATTATTGGTTAAATGATATTCACGTGGGTTATAAAGTCAAGGACAAAAGGTATTGATTTAAAAGGTGGCGGTTGGACAGATGATATGCTTTTGATGGATAACCAGACGAAAGCATTGAAGCACAAGTGAAAGTATGTAAAACAAATGGAATCTGAATTTGTATTGTTGAATTGTTTTGGCGGGAAAGACCATAAACTCTATGACCTATGTACGAAACTGGAATTCTTGTTAATGGTAGGATGGAGTGTCATTGGGACATGAGATCATATGGGGTCCCAGTCAATGAACGTTTTTCGGGGGGTGTATAAGCCAAGGATATAGCCCATGTTGCCCAAGCCTGGAAGATCAGTATAATATGGTTGCGCCAATCACCCAAGTATCTTGTTTTGGACGGTTGCAAGTGACAAGGTTGCCGATTACTGAATTGGGAACAAAAATTATATAGACACTTTCGCTAAAATATGATCCCACAAGACCTTATCTTAATTCTAGGAGGGCGTGGCGTGACCAACATTTGTTTATTGGTAGTGAAGATTGTCATTAGTGAGTTAGTGGGTATCTTGAGAGTAAAATGTTTGGGGCCATATGGCCTTTATATGCACCGTTATATTGGTTTACGGACACAAATTGGGGAGCTTTCGGGTTTAATTTACGGAAAACGGCCCGGGGCCCACGGTTACGCAACTTTGGAAGTTTTTAAAAAAGATGATCCCAGAGGAGGCAATTTGGCCTATTGGGGAAGCCTGGAACTTATCATTGCGGCAGGTATTGAATTTGCCGTTTAGTAGATTTACCCAAGGGCCATGATTGAACGATATGGAGCCCAAGTTCTTTGGAGAATCGATTAAAAAGCACAGGCGTATGAAACTATGAGCTTTATGGCCCAATGTTCGAAGCTTTCTCAGGTTTTATAAAGAAGATCAAACGGGTTTTTATCCCAATGAGATGTGAACGCGGCTGGCCTAAGAGATGTATTTGGCAATTGTAATGATTTATTATTTAAATCCTACTGCCGCATTATTATGCTACCAAAAGGCGGCTGTAAGCTTTGGACTCTGATACTATAAATTATGGGATAAACATATTATGCCGTTAATGACCATATAAGCCAGTCGAAATTTGACGGCACATTATTCGGGTGTATTTTCCATAGAATCGGGAAATACTTTTGAAGAAAAGGTCGCCTTTTGATTTGAGAATTCGGATTTCATCAAATCCATCTTGGGAATTTCAAAGAAAAAAAAAAAAAAAAAAAAAAAAATTTGAAGGCCTAACAAACGACCATATTTTGTTTGATTCTTCGTTTTAATATGATAAGAATGGGGTCGAAATTCAACAATAATTTTTATCTGGCTATCTCACCAAAGAAGACGGTGTTGGATTTTTATTGAGCTGATTTAGGACCATTTGAACGTTTTCACAACCCCAAGTAAGGTTTATGCAGACTTTAAGCAGTGGAATGGAGTGCCAAAACACAGTGGGGAGTCACATTCTATTTTGAGCAGGATGGGAGAACAAGCAAAATATTAAGGCTGGAACTTAAGAACAACAGCCAACCATATAGCGTTTTTGATCAACTTAAAAGTTCGTGGGATTAAAAAGAGTGGGGAACTTTCACTTCCTATTTTCTGGGAAGATTAATTTATCAACTTATTCCCGGTGAAGAACGGATGTTTTGTGCTTATTTTAAAGGAAACTATGGCAGCAGAATAAAGGTGGAAGGCTGGAATATATAATATCCTAATTAACTTCCCTTTTTCTTGGTTTGGATACTTGACTTTTATAACTGTTATTATGCTTAAATTTGGACAAAAATATATATTGCCAGTACCCTTTTATTATCAGGTTGTTCCTGTAAGAAAAGGGCCAATGATAATAATTGGAAACTACAGCTAAGCATCCAGCCATAGCTTTGAAGAGTACATTTTATGAAAATTAGGCAGGGCCTAACACCCCAATGTCATGCGCCAAACCATTGAATTAGTAAATGGTATCCTGGTTGCGTCTTTGGGTTTGGGGGAACGAAGAGAAAAAACAATGATGTAGGCATTTTGGGTTTCTAGAAAAATGAACGGTATTTGGACCAACCCCCGGTCGAAGTGGGCGCATGGCGTTGAAGGAGGATGGAGTTTTAGATACCATCTTGGAATCCAGTACTATTTAGCCTAAAAATAAACCTTGATTCCTCATTTTATAAAGTTGGACCCGATTCCATTGTATTGGTGGGAATGTACAAACCTCGGAGGATGATGGTCTTAGTTGGTCTGCCCCGATTTCAGATTGGCCGAAGGTATTTGGGGCTAAAAGAATAGACCTGTTTACTTTGAACAACGGGGATATTTTATTTCCATTCAAGTACCGCAAAGTGAACAGACGGGGCCATAAATTTACTTGGAAAGGAGTGCAGATTTTGGAAAAACATGACAAAACTGCGCCTTTAAACGATGGGAAAAACATTTAAGGCCATACAGCGGCAATCTCTGGACCACGTAATGATACCATTCCAATTATTAAGTAGAAACCTATCCAGTGTAATTGGGAAAATTGGTCTATGACGGAGGACTGTCCTGGACTGAATGCAGCTACAGCACTTCCCAATCCGGATCGGGAATTGATGCCATTTACATTAGGGATGGACGGCATATATGATATATAATCAACCAGCATAGAATCAGAGGATTAGGGTTCTTGAGTGTAGGTATTCAAAGACGGGAAAACATTGGAAAGGGTGGTATTGGATTTGGAGCCTTTAACGGCAACAACCGATTAAAAAGGGAGAGGGATATTCATATCCCACCCTTATTCAAAACCCCTGACGGAATGATACATTATTAGTATATACATGGATAGGAAAGACCGTTAAAAACATGGTTTGTATTTGGACCCTAAAAAAATTATAAACCTTATTCATTTAATAACACCTTTAAAAAAATGAAAAAATTAGCAATAAATTGGTGGCTGTAGCTAGTCGTTACACCAATAAAAGTCCATGGCCAAATGGGCCTGTTATGGGGAAAGGGAGGAAGTTTGCCCTGATTGAGGTTCTAAACAGTGGGTATGGTCCCTATATAGACAAAGAAAAGAAAAAACGTTGTGCCGAATATACGGGAGGTTAAGCCACGCCATTTGCACCGTAAATGGTACCCATAACTTTGCAAATTGCCTTGGAAGCCTATAGGTATAGGTTGTTGGGGGACGAAGTTATTGTTCCGGGCTTAACCTTTGGCAGGCCACAGCTGCACGGTAATCGACCGTAAATGCCACTCCTATTAGGTTGATGTTAGTGAGGATAATTGGTGTATTGATCCAAAAGAATAGAGAAAGCCATAAACACCTAGAACAAAGCTATCATAACCAGTTCATTTATATGCGTGCTTTTGCGATATGGATGGCGTTTATGGCCATTGCTTTAAAAAAGCATAATCTTTATGTTATTGAAGATTGTGCCAACAAACATGGTTGTAGGGAATGGGGAATGGAAAAAAGCCGGGCAGTATTGGGGATATTGGGTAGTTTTTAGCTATTCAATGTCAAAACATTTGACCGCTTGGGAGGTGGGGCCGTAACTACCAACCCAATTCGGAATTGGCAGATAAATTGGATGCACTTAGAAACTGTGGAAGAAGGTGAAGCAGATGCTTGAGGGAGTGGATAAGGGTTGCGGGGATAATGGGGAATTGACGACGTATTTTATTCATCGGGAATCTTTAGAATAACAGAATTCCAGGCAGCTACCTAGTGGAAGGTTTAAAACGCCTCCAGCACAAAATGCGAATAGGGATCCAACGGGGAGTTACTCTAAATGCATTGCTTAAAGGAAATTCCTGGAGTTTTCACCTATTGAAGGGATAAAGGGAAACTAAGAGGCTTACTTTATTTTGCGTTCAGGTTAACCATAAATTGAATTTTAAGGATTTTGCCCATTTGAAAAAAATTTCAGAAGTTGCCTGGCGGCTGAATTGGGTTGGTTGGTAGATGCCGTTACGAACATTGAACAATTGTTCTCTGTATGTGCCACACACAAAACCTTCCAGACACAAATTTAAACGATGGCGTATTGGAAAGCTATTTGATCCCAAAAGATTTTCATTACCGTCTCGTGAACGATTTTTTAAGGAGGAGTCAGTTTCTGTGTTCACCACAAGGTGCTTAATGGGAACAGAAGCCGATATGGACTTGTGGCGAGGCCATAAAAAGACTATTACACCTATGCAGAGGAATTGATGGATTTAAGGAAGTTATTTAATAGCTGGTAAGGCAGATTCAATTTCAGAAAACATTAGATTAATTTAATGAATTTCTATAGTTCTACTTATTCTTTTACTTGGTCCAGCCCTGGTTTTTTTTCTCAAGATTTCACGGTGGTGTCGCGACAACTACGGTTTACCTCAAAAGGCATTGTGCCCATAAGGGGTGCCAATGAAACCCACCCTGAGAAATACTTTTGGCGGCATTTGGCGGATAGGCCATTCGGTATTGGTGCGCAGAGATCGAGGTTTGATTGATGTCCAAATGACAAAAGGATTAATCAATTGGTGATTATGCACGATAAAAGTGTAGATAGGCCCACTAACCGCCGTGGGCTGGTTGGAATTCTTACCCTGAAAAAAATTTAAAAGACTGGACGCTGGAAATGGGAAATTCCAAAAAGTTTAAGAGGGAAAGTGCCTACTTTAAAGGAAGCGTGGATATAATGCCAAAAAATATTTGGCTTAATATCCATTCTAAAAAGGGGATGAACGTTTGGGAGCCGCAACGGCGAAGCCGTGATAGGCGTCAGGCAGAACCTACCAAAAAGCTGTTATTTGCCGTAGGCAATGAAGCTGCAAAAGGGGTAAGGCAGGTAAAGAACAGCCTTATGATATTGGCAATATGGATCGTTTAACTTTCTAGGGTGGATTATATTGATGGGACTATAATAATAATTTTCCCTTTTAATTCAATTTAATAAAGTTAGTATGGATGATGAAATTGATTTTAAATGATTTATTAAAAAGGCTAAAGAACAATGAGTTTATGTAAATTATTTTTATTCTGAAGGAGTTGAAACTTAAAGTGAAGGAACTTTTGGGATGCTGGGATCGATTTTATTTTGGACAGGATTCGTTTGTCCAAAAATTGCTTCAAGCCTTTGTATACGCTCATTCAAGCTCCATCTGTGGACCCACAAAATAATAGAATTAATTCAAAATGAAAAAAATTAAAATTAAGCCTTTTTGGCGCAGCGATTTTATACTCTGCATTACCATGGCTCGTGGGACTTCAAAAACGCTGTTTCTTAATGTGGAAAAAAATAGTGGCACGTTACGTGTTCCAAAAAACCTAGGGTTTAATGGCCAAAACAAGTTGCGCCCTTTAAGTATAACATTCAAAAGAGGCGATGAACGATATTTTCATCTCTTGTAAATAGAGTTGCATCTGGATGCAGTAATATTAGTACCCCAACCAAATTTCACGCCCTTTATGCCATTTAAGGTTCTTACCAAAATGGCAAAGAATGTTTTTCTTGAAAAAAACCCATGGGAATTTGGAGTGGCGAAGAGGGGTCGGAACAAAAATAAGCGGAGGTGGCCCAAAAAAGGGCATAAATCAATTGGTTAATGTTGGGCATTTATGGTGGCGTTTTGGATACCGAATACCCCGCTATATCAAGGGGAAAAACCGTTGGATTTCAGGAAACTCTTCGGGCCAAAGTGATTTAAGGACCAAGGGGTTTTACGGAAATAACATTTTGAAAAAATTGGGGCCCATTAGGGCTTGGTTTTTTTTTTACCTCAATCCTTTCCTTTTTATCCCTTGAA
>Ga0163217_1028014_pt1 | contig 14177 bp, 4 predicted proteins | sample SynspAceP_FD_185933 | JGI IMG/M metagenome (GOLD analysis project Ga0163217, IMG submission 185933) | Saline lake microbial communities from Ace Lake in Antarctica - Synechococcus sp. Ace-P (PacBio error correction) | ecosystem: Environmental > Aquatic > Non-marine Saline and Alkaline > Saline ... | reverse complement strand
TACGATTCTCTCGGTTCTGGAAACTATGCAGAAAAAAAGAGGGCTATTCTGGAAACGGCTATTTTTCACTAAAATACGAACCACTAAAGTCATGTCTTTATGGCATCAAACAAGAAGAACATTGATAAAACAAGGGACGAGCTAATTCACACTTAGCTATTCCTGAATATTATGTCGTTACTTGCCTCATACTCCAATCGAAAGGCCAATCTAGCCGGTTTAGACTATCGAATGACATGGGGATTCGTGATTTCACTGATTATCTAGCTTACATAGACCGTTGAAAAGCCCGTTATTTTTTGCGGGGATTTTTAAAAATGTGCCACAAACATAGTGATTTTTTAAAAACTTGGAAAAAACATAGAGTGCAGGATTTACTGATGAAGAACGAGCTTAACTTTACCTTTTACTTGATAAGGCTTTCTAGATTACTTTTCGTTATTTTCCTACGGAGAAGGCGCTTATTTCTTGGTGGAAATTATCGTTTCCATGCACGTAAAAAATATGCTGGTTGAGAATAGATTATTTTGTATTTCGAAGCGGCTTGAAAAATCAATTGAAAATTAAAAATTCACTCAGAAATTTATGGGTTTGATTCTTGTCAGTCGAAAATTTTAAAATAAATAGGTAATCATTCTTAATCCTACTGAACATTTAGGTTAGGATGCTTTTTTTGTTAATTGCTATTTAATTTAATGTCTTGAAAATCGGTTAGGCTTACGCGTATCATAACGGATGACGACTCAGAGAATATTTCGAATGGGCGTCCATCTTTAAAATAAACCACTTGCTCTATTCTAATACTGGATCATTTACTTTACAATCAGGTATTCTTGATCATATTTAGATGATTATTCTGCATGAATCTTCTCTAAAAGGCTCACAATGCACAGTCCAATTCTTTCATGAATTACCGATAAATTTAGACTGTTCTAAATCTTTCCGTTACCCTACTGCCCTAATCAATTGGCATATACGTATGCCTCTAAATACATAAGGGTTGCCATTAACATACGCAAATCTAATCAAATTATTAAACCGGCTTTGATTTTTTTTTATCACTTAAATGTCTAACTTCTTCCTCTGTGGAAATTTCCACATTAAATTCAATAACTTTACTAGTAACTTTTTGTCCATTTCAATTGTTTAGTTAACCTTCGTATTCATTTCACCAGCTGAATCTTTTTGATTCAATAGTGCCGTTTTCATTACATACGTTCCCGGAACCACGCTGTCGATAAATCAAACCCTCCATTGCCAAGGAATATCTAAAAGGCTTTTTTTTCATCGTTCATTCCGGTAAACTTTCAAATTCTTTTGCTAAGCTTATTTGATCAGGAATAAGCGACTCAATTGGCGTACGTCCCTTTTACTATCTTCTTCTTATTTCATTAGCAATGGTTAGTATTTTACCATGCGCACCTCCTATACATCATGGAATATCATAACCTCAGATGTCCTGAAAAAGACTAGTCTTTTACGAGCTTTTATTATTATTTTAGCGTTTTCTTTTCTAACTTCATTTTCACTTTCACACAAAAAAAACGACCAATCACACACATGATTAGTGTTTTTTTTAGTTAAGCTCGCGTTTCAGGCTCACTTCATTTTTTATTTGATTTTTAAATTAGCGCGATCAACTAATTTTCAGAATGGGAACCAATTACTCCCGATAAGGGCATCTCTATAATTGGAGCAATTCCACCCATAAATGGCTTGTAGCCATATACCTTAATAACAACAGGTATTGTCCTTTGGGTCACTATTATTCCAGTTGGGAATTGGGAATATTCCTGCAGCCATCTACAGTATAGTTTTTGAATGCTGTTGCTTACTAATGGAGCAAGAAATCCAGAATAAAAGTGAAAGCGTTTAATACTAAAGGCATACCGAAAATCAATGGTTCATTTACGTTTAATAGAGTGCAGGTCCTAAAGCTAAGCGACCGATATCTTTATTTTGTCTGCTTTTTCATAACAAAAGTCTAATAATAAAACAAAACAAATCACGTACTTCCGATCCGCCCATACCAACGTTAAATTTCTATAAATGGTTTCGATATACAATATGTGGTTAAAGCTTCACCTGCTTTATATAGCATCAAGGGTTTTCTAAGCTTAAACGTGTTCCAGATAGGATCATTACTGAGTTAACAATAATTTGACCATTGTAATCAAAGAACCATAGGGAATTGAACTAAGGAATACTGCAATCATGTAGCCGGTAATCCACTACCAAGAGCTGATAGTGGTTGTTGAATAGCCGTGTAAACAACATCATGTAGTTTGTATTAAAGAATCAATTAACTACTGCATTAATTAATAAAAAAAGTTGTTAATTGTAATAATAGCAGGTATAAGGCTACAAATGAATTTGACAACTGCGGCGGAAACCCATCGGCATTTTATGACGATGCCTTTTTTTCTTATATAATTTCGTGGTATAAATTTCTGCTGCAACAAATGCTGCAATTCATTACCGATAAACATCCCCTTTTTGGACCTAGACGATCTAAGCGCTAACACACCAGTTCTGTTTCTCCTGACTCACTTAACATTGAGAACCGGTGTCAAACAATCAGTAAGAAGCTAATGAAACGCTCCACCAAAAATCCTTCAACATGCGTACGATTTACTTAGTTTAATATCCGGATACCAACGTGACAAAAATGAGTCATAATCGGACATTCGTTGCGTTTTGTCATTTCCAACCCAAAGTTTCCTAAAGTACCTTTTGTTGCATCACTGAAAAAAGGGCAAGTTATTTATACAACTACATTTTGATCCAAACATAGTGATTGGAAAAGACAAGCATAAATGCATTCACGGTTAAAACTTGAAGGTAACGATTTCACCCAGTTTTCCGCAATCGGCATTAATTTTTCGCCCTAATTTTCAATTAAATCCATTCATTGAATTTCACTCTTTTCTGTGTTTTTTGTTGACTGATAACCGGCCTAGTCTTAATCAGCTGTTTTATCTTGGAAATCGAATTACAATAAAGAATTTTTACCATTTATTCTTTTTAAATGTCTAGCCTTTTTTTAATCATATACTTATCTTTTATATTTAAAATTAAGATAGATACACTTTACTTTTATATTCTTTAGCTGCCTATTAGATGTTTATTCATTCTAAACAATGAAATAAACACAACATTTCCGATTTGAGAATAAAACGCAACCGGGCATTTTGTGTCTATTTTAGTTATTTGAACTTAAATCCATTATTGACTTGTCATTTTCTTAAACAATGCCACTTTTTTTTAATCGTTCTTTTTCTTCTTGAGCTAAATCAACAGCAATGAACATAGCGATTCTTATAGGGCATTTATCCATGACATATATCCAGTACAAGTCCACATGTGGTACCTTGTTACATTACTTCCCTCTGAATAGCTTGCTGAAACAAAGACTAAGATGTTTTGATAAATTCAATTGCGAATTCACTCTTCTATAAACCCTCTTCATTAGATGTAACGTTCTTCATTTTTCAACGCCCATTTCGTTTTCGAAATGAAACAACGAATGTTTCCCATAATTTTCTCGAAAATTTCGTTAATAGATTCATAAATTCCTTTTTCGTTAAATTATTCCATCCTCGATAAGGTTCATTTTACGTCTGCATAATATAACTTATAGAAATTAATCATCCGCATTGGATCCTCTGCAATTTACTAGGAAGGACTCTTTTGCTTTTTGATTCTTCTTGGTTTATAATTAGTAATTCACACCTATATCTTACGGTATTTTTTTTTATATCGTTAATCTTCCATCCTGACTCAGTTTTCAGTAGATGATTAATGTCGACGCAATAAATTCTACTAAGTCTTTTGGAAATTCCCTTTTACAGACTGAATCAAGGAAAAGAGCGATTAAAAATGCATCTGCATTGAAAGCAGCTTTTGACATCTTCAGGATTTATTTTCAATTCACGGGATAGCTCGTGTAAGATTTTTAAAAATATACCAATTCACCTCAAGGTTCATTTCACGATATCTTTTTTATTTGGCTTTCGCACTTGCAAGAACTTCGTGATAAGCATACTTGAAACAAAGCGGTGGTTTCATTATTTCACTTCATTTGGTTAATGGATTGATAGAGATAACCTCTTCAACGCGGTAACAATGGGTTCAATTGTGAGTAACCTTTTTTTTAACGCGATCGCCAAACAACCTGAAAACAGTCTTGGCGTAAATAGAGTAACGCCTCTACTGTTCTCACGATTTAACCCAACCGGCCCTTTCTCTGCCAAGCCACTTGGCATTAATTACAAAATTGACTACAAGTTTTATAAACGAGTTCGATATTCAAATTCGAAGCAAACTCATTCAATTAACTGCATTATAAAAAAATCGACTCCCACTTGATATTAAGTTTTCCCGTATCATCTTGGAAACCAATCAGACTCCATTGAATGAGGTTACTAAGCTATTTATGTCGTTATGTTTCATTAATGAATATTCTTCTTGTACTTTTTTGTAGAAACGAGATGTTTTTTCTGGTCCTACTTATTTAAAAACTTTTCTCAGTTTCTGTTTCATACCATTCGGGTCCAGATGTTTTGTCCTTTATTGTCACCTTGGCTAAAATACCTTTCCGTTTGCGGACCAGCTAGTGCTTGAACCCCACCAAAAATTTTGTGTCTGGGGAATGGATTAATCTCCATATTATTTTCTCTCCTTTCAATTCTTACTCATTTGTTAAATTTGTTCTATACATTTACTTTAAACAAGTATAAATTTTAACGGAAGCGAATACAGAAATTGATTGCTTTTATTTAATCATTTTATAAAAAAAGGCTAAAAAAATAGTGTTTTAATTTGCATATGAAAAAAATAAATTATATAACTGTGTAAGAAGAAAAGGTTAAGCTACCTATTTTTTTTACATAAGGGAGTAAACTGGCAGCATTTTTGCTGTGGGCACATCACCAACAAAGTAAATTCGCAAAATTTACTTTGGGTGTTGTCTTAAACGGTGAGACTTATGCAACATTGTTTCTGTAAAGAAATAATTCTGCATTAAGGCTCTTTTTTTATCATTTTCTTTTAAAACATTTAAGGGGGTATTCATCGTACGGTAATGTATACAATCTATTGGCGGCGGGCAGGGTTTTTTATCTAGTATTTTAAACCGATAAGCCAATATTAGCTCGCAATAGCAAATTTATTCACATCATACTTATTAAGGAGTGTCATTTATGGAATATTATCAAAAAAGAGCAAAAGATCGTTTTTATCAGAATCTAAATACTACAACAAATGGATGTTAACAATACGGAAGTTAAAACCGCCTTGAAAAAACATGGTACCAATGAACTTGAAAATCGGTTAAAAAAGACTTCCGGCTCTTAAAGCCTTTTTCTAGGAAACATTTAAAGAATGGCCATTGGTGTTGGTCTTATTCAATCGTAGCGGTGTCAAATTTTAAATGGGCTCTGTGTTGAAAATCTCTCATTATTTTGCTGTTTTAATGAATTATTCCAATTGTTAGTGTGGTTCAAAACAAAAAAATGCTGAGGGATCCTTGGATGCTTTAAAAATATGGGTCAAAGCTCCGATAGCTAACTCATTCGAAGAAATGGTTGAAAAATTTAACTATACCCGGCAATGGAATTTTGTTCCTGGTGATATAGTCGTTTGGATGCTGAGGGACTATTGTTCCCTGCTTGACGGGGTCGCTTAATTGGAAGCTGGATCATTGAAAATTGACGAAGGCATGCTGACTGAGTGAATCTGTTCCGGCCGACAAAGATATCACCTACACTTTTCAAACACTGTTCCCTATTGGAGATCGCGCTAACATGGTTTCATAGTGGGAACATTAGTCGTTATGGACGTTGAGTGTATTCGTTCATCACTGCCACAGGAACTAAACTGAAATTGGGGCAGTGGCGAATTGCCTTGAAATGCAATGACAAAAACAGGACCACCTCTAAAGAAAAAAACTTAGATTCAATTTAGCCAACAAAATTGGAATTGGTATTGTTGGATCCTCTCTATTTCATTTTCGTTATTTGGAAGCCGCCCCGTATTTACTTGGTTTGGTACCGCTAAATATTAGCGTTGACTTTACTAAATGCGCCTTTTATTTGCCGTGGTTGTAGCTGTTGCTGCATATTTCCTGAAGCGTTACAATCTATTGTTACAATCGTTCTTTCAATGGGCAGAATAAATGGCTAAGCGTCACGCCATTCCATCCGTAAAATTTGCCTGCTGTAGAAACATTAGTGCAACCAAGCGTTATCTGTACAGATTAAACCAGGGGAACCATTGACGCAAAATAAAAAATGGACTATGGTGATTACTTTTTTTTTAATGTCAGTCTTCTCCCTTTAACGACAAACCGCGAGGACATGGACATTTGACGAAATACGCCTTATGCACAGTTGCTGTGTTGGCCAAATGACTCTACTATCAATGAACCGGGACAAGAATTAAGGGGCGACCCCACTGAAGTGCTATGGTATCTTTTTAGCAACCAAGTAAATCAACCATATGAGATTTACGAACGCACTATCACGTGTTAGCTGAATTCCTTTTGAATCTGATCGAAAATTTGATGTCCACTGGTTCATTACGATGACAATGGAAGCAGTCATTGCTGACTTAAAGGTGGACAGGGACGTTTATTTTTGACGCAGTACGAAAGTTTTAATAATGGAGGAAGTTCTTCCATTACTGAAGAACGGTTAAAATATAGAAGACAAAACGAGCCTTTTTCAGATTCGTGCATTGCGCGTGCTAGCATTTGTTTATAACGATTGCTTATTAACCATAACTATCCAATTTGGAAGTTGAAATGATTTAATTCTAGTTGGTATTATGGCTATGATGACCCTCTCGTGAGCGTTCGGGAGCTGTTTTGATGAAGCCAAAAAAGCCGGCATTTAAGACCGTTATGATTACAGGTGACCACAAAACGGACTGCACAAGAATCGCCACGTATATTGGATTTCAAAGAGGCGATATTGCTTTAACCGGTCAAGAAACTAGACGCCTGTTACGAAGATGAATTAAACGCTCAATTGGAACAAATTTCGTGTTATGCTCGTGTTTCACTGGAAAACAAAATCAGATTGTAACGTTGCATGCAAAAAAGACAAGTTTTCCGCTATGACTGGTTGGATGGTTGTCAACGATTGCACTGCTCTAAAACAGGGATTTATCTCGGTATTGCATGGGGTAGTGGAACAGATGTAGCTAAAGATGCTGCTGCTATGGTTTTAACCGATGACATTTCGTTCTCTATTCTTAGTTGCTGTTGAAGTGACGTAACGTCTTATGACAACATTTCAAAAGGCTATTGCTTATCTATTCGCTGCATCTAGGAGCCATTAATTGCTATTAATCGTTCGCGTTATTTTAATGAACTGGTCAATCCATTTCACTTGCTTTAAACTACTTATTCATTAATCTAGTTCAACGGACTCTGTCAGCAGATTGCATTTAGGTATGGAAAAGGTTGAACGGACGTTATTGCGTAAACCAAGAGATTCGAACGGAAGGTATTTTTGCGGACAAAACTTATTTCTGTTCTTTTCGGAATCCTGTATTCGGTTTGCTGTTATTATCTCTCATACATCGGGTTAGCGATACTCGAATGACAATGAGTGTCGCAATGGCCTTTACGCTTTAATATTAGCACGTACCTTGCAAACGTTCCCTGCTCGTTTAATTTTCACCCAAATTCTATTGGAGCAGGGATTCTTTTCATTTAATATTATACGTTATCCTTGCTTGTTATTTTTTGTTTTACTTTATATGGCTTTAACTGTTATTCCTGGTATTCGCGGATTTTTCGCTATCCCTTACTGATTTTTTTGGTTTGGGTCAATGGGGGAATTTCACGCTGGATTAGCTGTTTGGAGCAGGTCATTTTATGGAATTGACTAAACTAGTATTCGTAAAAGAGCTTAATAAAAAAAGAAGCCTTTGTTGCAGTTGGGAAAAGTGTCTAACTCTTTCCAACTAACAGACTTCTTTTTTATCTTTATCGTTGTTTGCAACGGAAATAGCCTTTTAACTAAAATAAACGATTATACTATTAATGGACTATCCGTTTGAGGAGGTAAATTAATTGAATTTTTGTTGCATTAGATTTTGAAAGCAAACCACCAAGTAACAGCGCATTTGCTTCTGTTGGCTGTTAACTATTTGTTTTAAAATTAGTCGTATTGGTTGATCATTACATATACATTATTAACCAGGAAAACAGAGTTCTTTGGCGAACATTCAAGTTGCATGGCATCCATCCAGAAGACGTTTCGTCATGCACCTAGCTTTGCTCGTGTTTGGGAAGACATTAACCTTGTTTTAAAGAAAACAGTTAATTGTTGCTCATTAACCTCCCATTTCGATCGAGGTGTTTTCACAGGAACTCTGATTATTACCAGATTGAACAACCCATTCCAGACACTTTGCACTGTTATCAGTGTAACTCCTTACTGAACTTATAATCATAAATTAACACTGTCTTTGCTACATTTTAGGCATTAAATTTAAGAAAAATCCATATGCTTTGGACGATAGCACGCGAGTGCTGAAATTTCTACTTATTTAGAAAGATCTTTCGGTACGATCCTCTAAAAAACTTGTTAAACACATTAATCCAAAAATCAACTACCTTATAGATCCGTCGCTGTTTTTAAACTGTCGATGGTTCTATTTTTTTTTACTGATTTTTAAAAAAGTTATTGAGTAATCTTGTAGTGTTGCCCAACTGCGTTAAACATGAGTCTTTTCAATTAAGTCTTCTCCTGATGGTTTGAAGGTTAACTTTAGATACTCTGTAGGTAAATTTTTTCTGAATAAACTTAGCCATTCGCAATTGAAAAATCCCTTTCCTTCAAAATATTCTCTAACCCCAAATTCCGTACACCCGTTTTCTTCAGAGATAAACTCCATGTGTAAAGTGGTAATCTGCCGTCTAAGTATTCACGGAATGATGGTATAAGTTGGACTTTTAACGACTTTTATTTTCCTAAACCAGTCGCTAAACTTTAGTAAAGGTCGTATTCCCTGTCCCAAATCTCCTTCTAAGATCAAATCGCCAGGTTTCTAACCTTTTCGCTAATTCAGCTGCAGTTTTTTTGTCTAATTTCTTTGTTTGCATGAAGGTTTTTCAACCTTATATCCTCTTATCTATTGTGTTTTCTTTTCTTACTGTTCGTATCTCTATCATTGTAATGGCAATCTTAAAAGGCGAAACATTCCACTAAAAAGCTGCTATTATTTAGATTTATGGAATGTCTATTAATCAGTTCATTAGTAATTTCATTTACTACAAACCGTAATTCTTCTAGGCCTTTCAAAGCTCATTTTCAATTTTCATCAATACATGCAATGGCATAATCTAATAACTAATTTCACTTCTGTTCTAAATGATTGGTCAAAAGGAAAGTCCGTTTCCTAGCTGCATAACCACCTGCTTCCGAGTTTTACCTTTGGTACAAAAAACTTTGAAGGGCTTATATAAGTCCAGTTTACATGTTCGTATATCTTTCCAATGTTTTCTAACGCTAATTTTCCATTTATAAGCGGGTGGGTTTTTGAGATACTTAGGAAATTTCAGTCTCAGCATTAGGGCATGCCTGTTTTTCTCTATCTTTACGATCAAGCTGGCCTGATCACTACCACGATTACTCGTGGTTTCTTATGTCCTTTTAATTACGAAATAAATTGTGTTCGATACTTTTTTGATGGAAGTTTCTTTCTCGCCTTGAGCTGATTTAAAGCATCCACTACTACTCTTAATCCATCGATATTTCTGTCGCCAAAATCAAATAAGTCTTTTTCTACTACTTCCCAGTCTTGTTTCTTCAATTTCGAGCATTTCTCGACAAGCGTAACGACTAAATGACTTCTGTCAGAGTCTTGCAAGTGATACAAGACCTGATTTTCGTTAGCACCTATGATTTCTATTCCTCTAAATAATTGCCTCCTTCATTTCTTTCTAATTCTTATTATAAAGAATTTCCATTTCGTAAGCGCAAACTTTCTCACTTAAGTTACATAACAACGCTTATTAAAATTAATTTCTTAAGTACATAAAAAGCAAAAGCCATTGGAAGGACTTTGCTCTTTAAAGAATAGATTATTCGTTCATTAAGCTTTTGTGTAGCTGTAATGATTGCTCAGTTTATATACGTACTTCTTTTACACCCAGCGACAAGGTCAGAAATGGGTTTGTTTAATCTTGTTAAAATTGGTCCAATAAGCTTCAAAGTTGCCCGAACGTTGGCAAATTTGTAGCGATATTTCCTGATTGTAATTCTGGGAAAACAATACAGTCGCTTAGTCCAGCAACTTTAGGAATCAGGTGATTTTGTTTTGCTGACAAGATGCAACGATGCCGCATCAAATTGTAACTACATCTAATTTCATAATGAGGAGTGCCATTCTTGAGCATCATTTGGTAGCCTCTGCACTTTAGTTGTTCTTTCTGCGCTAGCTGACCCTTTAGTTTTGAAAGCTCAACAATCGCAACTTTAGAGCGATACAAATAATTCAGCTGTTTTTTTTAGCAACTTTCAACAGCAATTTCTGCTAATTCTTGAGCATTAGGATTAACATTAATGGCACAATCTTGAGATAAATATTTTTCATTATCACGTCACGTAACATAAATGAACGACACTTGTTACGACTAACACCAGGTTTTGTTTTTTGTGATTTGTTAATGCTGGACGTACTGGTATCACCAGTAGAATGGATTGAACCACTAACTAATCCATTTCAACTTTATTCATGTTAGTTAGCATAGTACCGAAATAAAGTTTCGTTCTTTAACCATTTCCTCTTGCTTGTTCAGGAGTCACTTTTCCTTTACGGACGCATCTACAAAAAAGCTGTATTTTTTATTTGTTTAATCATTTTCTTCAGTGCTTTCATAATTAATAGGGTCAATAATTCGATGTTGTTCTTACATTAAATCCCCGCTTCTTAGCAACTTTTTTTAATTTTTCATCCTGGCGTTACAAGTTAAGAACTGGTTGAATGAGTTCTTCTGCTTGTAAACGCAACAACTGCTCATAATCGAGGTTTGTTCCTTCTGGAAAAAACCCAATACGATTTCTTTTCTTTACATATTCAAATTTTTAACTATCAAATATTTTCACGTTAATCCTTCACTTTTGTGTGTTTTTTCACTTCTTACCTTATACTATTTCTCACAGGAAATAAACAGTATTTTTCACTCGTTTCTCAGAAGAACACTTATTAATCTGGAATTCCTCATATCTTATTCATTTAAACTAGTACATTTCCAATCATTTATTGTTCTGTTTCAAACTCAGACTCTCATCTGGAAGGTTGCCAGTTTAATCGGTCTTGTTTCATTTTTTTTAATGCTTCGTTTGCTTTTTTGAAAAGGCTTCGATCCAAAAAAAACCACGATACGCTGAAGAGGGCTTGGATGTGGCAGCGGTTAGACTATTATGCTTATCTTCATTAATTAGATTTCTTTTTCTTTATGACGGTTTTCCCATAAAAGAAACGATTGGCTCTTCACGTTTCATTTAACGCTTTTATTAACTGATCATGTAACCTATTCCCGCCTTTTTTCCGATGAGGAATGAGCCTTCGCCCTTTAACGAACAGTCAAAACAGATGTTCAATACAGCACCCCTTGATCTGCCACGATTTTAAGTATCATGGTTAAACTGGATATAACCTAAAATCCGCTTCGAGTTCTTTATAGATATTACTAAGGAGGGGAGGCGTTTTGACACCAGGATTTACAGAAAAACTAAGACCATGAGCTTGATTAGGTCGTGATAAGGATCTTGCCCAATATAAACTATCGGACCTTTTTATGTAAGGTTGTCCATTATCAAACGCTTGCCGATGTGAGTTTTTCCGGATAAATTGTGTTGATCCGATAATTCTTCTGCCAAAAAAAAATATAATTGCTAATTTTTTATATGTATGAGTCTAAATTGGGCTGATTTAAATTGGTGCCAATCATTTTTAATTTGATATCGAATCTTAGCTTCTCTCATTGATTCTGCTTTAGTCTGTATCGTACTAAATTTTGCCCTTTTCACACAAGTTATTTTAGTTAGCCTTCTCATCACTATTAACTTTAAAAATAATAGGTATGGTACTTTTTTCATCGAATACATGTAAACTAAATTAGGATAAAACGGGAATTGGAGGAAATTTAATCGATGATTAAACCATTGCGTCAGTATGGGATGGAAACTCTATTAATGGAAAAAATGGTTATCTCAGAAATTAATGCTAAGCTATCTTGGCTGCTTCAAGAAAACGGGGTTCATCTTTTATTGCGTCGCTACTGGGACGAGGGTATACGGAAGCTAAACCCTTTCTCGAAGAAGTTGGCATCTCTTTGCCCAATAATTAACTTTAATGTGTGCACAGGTGTTATAATGAAAAAGGCGAAGTTCATGAAAATATTGGTGTAAGTAACAAAACTGGTTTGCAAAAAAATACTTATTTTTGCGGAAAAAATCAACGATTAGGTCTTAGGTGATTGACGACCTTCCCAAGGATTTATTCGTAATAAAGCTTTTAAATGTATCGAAGCCGATTGCTTTCAATTAATTTATAGACTACCCAGATTAAACTTTTAATAAATGTCTGTTGTTTAGCTGCCGCTTCGTTTAGAAATCATGAATTATCAATTATGTTGCTGATATTAAAGAAACTGCTAGATAATGATTGCTGTTGAAAATTTTGAAAATCATTACATTAGTTGAGCGGACAAAGTTTCTTGAACTCTAGCTGAAAATTAGGAGCAACGGGTGAGTTAGCAATCACCTGCTTTTTTGTTAATTAAAACATTAGATTAACGATATTAAGCACAAAGGCTATGCATGTAGCCCGCAGCAAGAAGTATTAGGGGAATTCCTACTGATGAATTATGGCTCTTGGCGACAATTTAACGATGTGTCCATGTTAACAGTAAGCGGAGTTACAGCGTGGGTGAAATGAAGAGATGGTGTAAGCACATGCCAAGTATTTAACATCTGCTTATAGTGAAAAACGGTTGTGGCTCAGTCTTTACTATTAAGACTCAATGTGAGATGGCATAAACAACTCGTGTGATAATTAGTTAGTTGAGTAAAATTAGTATAAAACAGTATAAATAAGAATTACTTATTCATTGACTTAGTATTCAAAGGGTATTTGAATTTCAGGAGGAATAGAATGATTAGACATTAAAAGGAAAACCTTAACAATCGCAGGCAGTGACTTCAAGCGGTGGTGCTGGAATAAGCAGACTTTAAAACATTTCTGAATACGGGTACTTATTGGGCTTATCTGCATTTAAAACAGGCAATTGCTTACAATGATCCTGACACAACTGGAGTCATGGCGTAACAACTATTTTGATATTTTCCAGTAATAGCAGCTCAATTGAAAACAATTTTCGCAAGCGATCATAAAATTGCGGCTATTTTGAAAACGCGGCGGATGTTACCAGCGTAGGAAATATAAACGTCGTTGGCCAAGCTATTTAACAAAGATTAACCATTTGGAAAATTTTTATTGATCCAGTAATGATTTTTGCAAACGGCGGACGATTGAAGTTTTTAAATCCAGAAAATGCTTTAATGCGATTACGTGATGTTATTACACCCTTAGCAACAGTGGTTTACTCCTAACTTATTTTGAAGCTGGTAACTATCTGGTCTAGGAAATTTTTAACTACTCTAGAGGACATGGAAAGCAGCTGTAACAGAATTCATGGGACTTGGAGCAAAAGAAATGTTTGTGATCCCCAAAGGTGGAAAAGCTTTAGCCGGCGTTAAAGCGATTTGATTTATTTTATGATGGTTCAACAATTTTACAGTTTTAGAAAAGCGAAAAATGATTTCCCTGCTTACAATCATATGGTTTGCAGCTTGTTATTTATGCCGCAGCAATAACAGCTATGGTCTAGGCCGCTAGGTTTAAGCTGCGTGATTTGTGAAGAAGGTCTATGAGAGAAGCAATATAGTGGTTGTTTTATTTTTACTCCAAGAGAGAGTTCGCGCATTATTTATACGATTATTTTGATTGTGGGATCTTCCCCATTTGAAAAGGTATTTTTTACATTTCATAGAGAAGGGTAATTTATCGGCTGATTTATCGTAATTACGTGAGCGTGCGCGCGTTTGTGGTCTAAAAAACCAAATTGGAGTATATGAATCTATCTTTATTAATCCTCT
>Ga0163217_1027847_pt1 | contig 14177 bp, 10 predicted proteins | sample SynspAceP_FD_185933 | JGI IMG/M metagenome (GOLD analysis project Ga0163217, IMG submission 185933) | Saline lake microbial communities from Ace Lake in Antarctica - Synechococcus sp. Ace-P (PacBio error correction) | ecosystem: Environmental > Aquatic > Non-marine Saline and Alkaline > Saline ... | reverse complement strand
CCCGAATGTATCATCGCCTCGGTGAGATGGGCACCTGTCTGCCAGGTGGCGGCGCGGGTGATCGGCACCGGGAGCCCCTGGGGATCAGTCCCCGCGCGGCACCGCCAATGGCCTTTGCGGCGGGCCTTGCATTCCCTCATCTTGCCGGGCGGAGCCGCCGGTACCGATTCCTGCCGCGGGGAAACCTACCGCATTGATCGCATTGCGGCCCGCTGACCAATGACCAAGCCGATTCGATTCTGCTGGCCGCGACGGGGTTTTTTGAAGCCGGCGGATGGGTGAGCGAGGCGACCGGGAGCTCAAGAACCTGCTGAGGCACCCGTGGCCTTATCTGCTGGCGGCTGTGCCCAGGCAGCTGCGCCAATCAGGCCACCTATTAAGCCCAGCCTGACCAATCGATGGCCGAACGGATTTTGAACTTGAATCCGGCCCGCAATCAAGTGGCGATGTGGCACCATTCGAGTTTCTGTCTGGCCCAGGGATCGGCCGGGTCATCCCCGACGACGCCTGCTGGAGGTCACCATCGCCACATCCCAGCGAACCCCTCTGCAAGCCTCAGATGCCCTGGCCTCGGCTGGCTGGCCTTCAGGCCGTTTTGGGTGCAGGACGCCGACAGATCGCCGAGGGATCTGCTCTGCTCTCCGGCCGCACACTCACGATCGAAACCGATCCGGCCCAGCTCCTTGTGATCGGATGGGCGAAATCGATCGGAGGCCAAACCCGATCACCTTTGAATGTCTGCCCCAGGCAGTCTCATCTATTTACGCCCCCTATGCCCTCGCCTATAGCCGCTGATGCAGCTGATTCAAGAACCGACGATTTTTGCCCGGTCAAGATGCACGCTCATGCAGCCCAAGCGGCGCCCGTGTGCTCCGGCCAGGATCCCGGCTAATCCCCAGTCGGCAGTATCGATCAGGACCGCCAACGGCCTTTCAGCTCCGAACCTCGGACCAGAGGCCCCATCCATTCAGTCTTACTCCGGTGCTGGGGCGAACAGGCGGTACCGGGAGTTGGCCACTGGGGCCCATCGTCCGGCGCACGGCCCCAGTTGCCAGGTGGCCAAGCTCCATTGGATGGAGCAGGGCAACCCCGTGGCCAGTTTCGTGGCTGTCACACCGGACGATCTGGTCTATCAGGTGGGGCTCCAGTGACCGCCAATACCGCCCCCGAAATTTCATTCGTCCCTACCGGGATTGGTTGCCGTGGCCGGTGATCACCGAAGAGAATCGCCCCTATGACCAAGTGATGACCTTCAAGCTGCCTTTCTTTTCTCCGATCTTTCTTCGGTAATCACCGACTATGACGATCTGCCCGCTGCTGCTCGGACTGCTCTCTTGGCGATCACCGCGCCCCCCGCTGCAATTGCGCTGTTGCGCTCTTTGATTCACCTGGATGTGGGGCTGGCATGGCCTCCCACCGGCGCGGGATGCCTTCGCCCGCGCCTTTTCTGCGATTACCTCAAGGGCCGGCCCAAACACTCCCAGCTGGGCGGGACCATTCTCGACCACACTACACCAGCAGGGTGGCTATGACAGGGCGCTTGCCTCAGCCTACCGGCCCGGCAACTTTTCACGCGGGGCTGGCCGAATCGTTACTACAGCTTCCGCCATGCCGGCATTGATGTCTCTCGCGCTCGGAACTCCAACACCTTTTCAACCAACTCCTTGCCCGGGGACAGGGCTCCCGGTAAGGGGAGGCCATTTAAGCGGCAGGATGGCCCTGGCCTTCCGAAACGGGCCTCGAAACTCCCAACCAGCAGGAAGGCGAACGACTCAAGCGCCATCGGCCCTGGAATCTGCTGCCTTCGTTGCAGAACACGGAAAACCGGGCGATCGCGACTGATGATCTCGCTGTGAGATCGAGGCGACGGCACGAACAACTCCTCGATATCGAGAAGCCGCGCCCTGAAACAGCGGGATGGCGGGGGGGGGGCGGGGCGGGGGGGGGCGGGGGGGGGGGGAACCCCAGTGTCGTAACAGGGAGCAACTTGACTGGCTCCGGGATCGGTTGGGTGGCCTCCCCTGGCGCAACCCGCCTGTGCGCGGGCGCGTTTCCTGGTGCTTCTACCATTCCGTCCGCCTATGGATGACGAGGCGAGTCAAGTTGTTCCAGCGGGCAGACCCTGGCCGTACGCCATCAAACTCCGCCGGCCCAGTGCCTCGATCAGGTGGGCCGCGGAACTGGAGGAAGCACAGCGTTCCCAGCAAGGGCAGAAGGCAACCCCTGCTGGATCTGGTGTCTGAGCGGCCACGCCACTGCCTGGAGCTGCCTGCGCAGCGGCGACACCGGCCCCCCATGCGACGCCCACATTCCCTGGCTGGATTCTGTGGGGGCAGCGGCTACAGTGCGGCGTGCCCGCGTTTCAGCGGCCGAAGGAGCGGACCTGCAGGAGCGGATCGAAGCAGGCCTGACTTGCACGGTGGTCCCGTTACTCGCAGCTGTTCATCGGCCGCAGTGGCAGGGCAGCAGCCTTGCGGCGCCCCTATTCGGCGTGCGGGCTGGGGTCCCTCTCAGCCGACCGCCCCCCCCCGATTCACGCTATCGACCGTTGGTTGCCGTAACCGCCAAGGCAGCATCGCTGGGAGAGCCCTGAACTGGAAAAGCCCATCACGTTCTCTTGACGACAGAGAACCGCCGCTGCCTACAGGTTCGCTGGGTTTTTGATTTCAAGCCCTCCGGTGAGCGCCTGACGGTTGCCTCTGCTCACCGTTTCCGATCGGCGCAGCGCCGACCCCGCCAGAAGAGGCAGGCAGACTTCTCCGATCCAGTCTCGCCAGGCGTTAAGAGAGCCAGACTATCTGGGCTAGTGACACAGACGCAACTGAGTTGCCAGCGCGCGGACTGCGCTGCCGATGTAGCGCGCCCCCGAGCGAGGGCAAGGACTGCTTCCCGATAACGCGAGCCCATTATAGCCTTATCCTTGAGCCCGAGCGACCATCCCCGCAGGCTGCCGCAGGCCAGCCATTGCCGCGTACGTGCCGGCCGATGTGCAGCCGTGGCAGAGTGACCTCACAGCAGTGTGGAACCCCGCCCCGCCTCTCCGCGGCCGCGACGGGCCGCAGCCTGGCCAGCGCGTCGCACCCTGCCTCTCAAGCAGCCATTCTCGACGGAGCTGCATCGCCCGGCGCCCTGTGCGCGGATGGCGCCTCCAGCCCTACATACCCTATAGTCGCAGCGCAATGCGAGAGCGACCGCAGCCGGCGGTACCGGCACAACGGACCGCGTGCTGATGCAGCCGTGCGCAGTGTGCTCCTGGGCCGTTGCGGTCTAGTCTACTCACCGGCCTGCGCCCGTTCGACTCTCGTCGTTTTCTGCCGGGCGTGAGACATCCAGCCGTACTTCGCGCTGAAATCGGGACCCAGACCCAGACACCGGGCACGTGGAGCCCGTGTGGTGCAAGGCGCGACACGGGGCATCCGCGAAAAGTTGGCGTGAAAGGCGGGTTCAGAGCGGAGCGACTTCCAGCGCACTCAAGAGGACCTCGGTGAAGACCCCCTGCGGTTATCTAGGCCTCACTGCCGCGATTGCGGCCAAACCTACACCGCGAAAACCGTAGAGCGGCCACCCGCCCGCGCTGCAACCTCTACAGGTCGGTGCGACCGGGGGCCACCCCGTGCCGGGGCGGCCACCGCGGTGCCTGGCACACCTGGCCCCTGCGACACAGAGCCACTCGCAGCCAGAACGTCTCGAGCAAGACTGAATTGTGCCTCGCCTAGCGCCGCTCTGGCCTCAGACAACTCAACTCGAGAACAGCCCAACCCACAAATCCGACCAGAGAAAGCGCGCCAAGTCGAGGTACAAGAAGGCACATCTGCAAACGACGTGCTTAGGCGAGATTACGGATTGGGGCGTTCATCTGGCTGTTATTAAGAGAAACAGTGGATCACCCTCGTTTCGAGGAGCTTATTCTGGACAGTGTGGGCCGGCAGCTCTCGGGTCGAATCAGACGGAGGTCCCGCTATTCACTCCCGACTGGTCATTTCAACGACCGTCGACTAGGCCCCGTTATATCTACCTCTACAAAGCTCTCCCGATAGCGCTATCTACCCCTGCGGGCGCGCAGACCTCCGATTAGCGATTATTATCCTGGAGTACAGTCTCGCGTTGCCGGCAGCTGATCCTGCCACTCACACGATTTCCGCTCTTCAGAGGCCCCGCTCCGGTGCATGGCTGGGCGTTGGACCGAGGACCCTGTATTTGCCCTGAGCCTGTTCGCCGCGAGCAGGCACTCCCCTTTGCGCGCTCGCTGGCAGCGGCAGTGCAGTTAGCCAAAGCGCCGTCCGCGGCACAGAGGCGTGGTGTTGCATGATTGCATTAGGCGATTTCAGCTGTGTCCGAAGCGTTTACTTAACCCGATCGCGGCGGGCAACACCGACGACCGCACCGGCGCACGATCTAGAAGACGAGGGCACCAGAAATCAAGGCAGGATCCATTTATTAGTCGCGGGCCCCGTTTACTTCGCGGCTCACAGGACGAGCACCACCGTGTGGCTCGCGCAACTTGGCAGCGGCCCCCGCAAGCAGGTCGGTTTGCGAGAAGTGCTCCTGTATACAAAAATCGCGGTGTTCGCCTAGCTATCAGATAGAAACTACCTACCCTTCTCAATCGAGACACGCTGTCCGCCGTCAAGGCATTCCGCGGTCTTTCGTCTATTATGTCCATGCTGCCGCCGGCCACCCATCTTACCCCGTGAGCTCCTGATCCATGGACGGGACCACGCGAAGATTCTCAAGAATCCGCTCTGAACCGATTCTATCGCGATAGTGCGTTTCAAACCGATGCAGCCTCGCCATCCCTGCCGCCAGCCCACGTAGCTCCCAGACTCCGCGATGCTATGCCACAACAGCACGCGCAGTGCACTATCAGCGCAGGATCTTCTATTATTTCTCGACGCTTTACACCGTCGTTCACAATAGCACCACACAATCATTCCTTCAACAAAGGATCCCCGCTTCGGCCCACACCTCTCTACAGTGCTCGGTACTCCCGACCCGTGCTTCTGATAAGTGCGCTCTAATTGCAAGGCTCGCTCGCAGAATTGCAACAGCCCCGCTCCGCTACTCAAAGCGAACGCTTGCTCAACTACACTTAGGCATTACTGAGTACCTCGTATTGAACCTCGTCCACATCAGCTACCGTGTCTAGAAAGTTGACTATACTTCTATATCACCCGGCATCGTCGGGGCCGGTCAGGCCCGCAAACTGGTTCAATGGTCTGTATGTCCAAGGATCACGTCATCGAAATTCATACGCCTCTTTATTGCGTTATGAATTCGCGTCGCCTCTGCTATAACCAATGTTCCTGTTTGCGGCTCCTACCCAAAAGCTGACAGAAAAATCCCCATCTATTACCCGCGCTGCAACCCCCATGGGGTAAATAAACCACATCTGCATTTTCACCCACTGATTCCCCTTTCAAGATCCACAATAATCAAATACTCGAAGATTCAACTAGCCCTAACGGGACGCCTTTACACCCTCTACCAAGCACGTCGCAGATCCACCATATAAAAACAAACACCACCCTCAGCGCCACGAGAACAAATCGTGCGGCTTAATCCGAATTATCAAGACTGTCTCCTTTGCGAAGAAGTTAGTGACTGAGTTTGCCTCCCGCACAGACCTAAACCACGCTCCTTCAGGAGATCCGTAACGCTGCGAAGAACATTATCGCTGAATACATTAAACACGTACTTGTCACATACGCTTCTCGAATTTCCGTATATTCGAAATCAGAAGGCTAAAAAAACGCGCCGCAGTATCAAAGACTGAGAAATCACAACGACCTCTTAACATGAACGAGGCGCAGCTGCCTGAAACAACAGCCGCTGGCGTCCGCCCACTTCCTCCCCCGGCAGAGATCAAGGCCCTGCGCCCCCTTCTCTATATGGGGATCAGCCATTTATGCGTGCACGTTCCCCGCCGCACACATGCGCAAGAAACTGGCACCACGATCCCTTACCTTCCCAAGGCGTTCAGCCGCGCGAACGAAGACTGGCCGCCAGCGTTGGTTTCAGCTCGAAGAAACGACACGGCGCCGCCGTGCGGAGAGAGCGCGTCGCCGGCAAAGCCTAACTTCCCCGAAACGCCCCGTCGCTCGCGCCATGCCGTCGCGCGCTCGAACTTCAAAGGCGGTGTCGCACAGCACGGTCGTCGCCACAGCACCCTTTGCCCACCGCGGCGCCTCTTGATGGCTACCGCGTGCTTGCGCTTCGACTTCGACCCGCAACAGCGCTCCCCACTCAATGCCCCTGACCGAGCTCAAGTGAAACCAAACGTCTGCGGGCATTCATTGCCGCGACCTTGTGCGGAATCCAATCGGATTATCGACAGCCTATGACGACCCCGATGACTCCTTACCCGGCGCCAGTACCGCAATGCCCGAAAGAGTACACCTCCCATCGGCCGCAGCGGTTTCAGGAGTTCATCAGCACCCACTTGCGTTGGCCCACGATCGAATCATCCGTCTTGCGCCAACGCGGCCGTTGTCCGAATTTCCCTCGACCCCAATACGCGCCTTGCACAAGCGCTATGAAGCTTTTTTGCCTGCGTTGCCGCGCCTTACCTCGTGAAACTGCCGGACACGCGTCGATCAATACGACATCATCATTTTCGACTCCGCCCGCGATCGCGTACCAGTCCCTAAATGGCCGCGTTTGCGCATCTCATTATATTCTATATCCCCTCCGGGCCCCGGCTATTGGGAATCTGCAGCGTACGACCCTATCTGGCCAGCTTCGGCGATGCGATGCGGACTTCCTAGACGGTTCGCGAGCCTCGCGCGGACCCAGCTTGACGCTCCTAATACAGCTTTTCCGACATCTGTTCTGACTTTGACCCTTTGTGAATCCAACAACCGTTGCACACCCATCGATGCGTTGCAAAACTTTGGCGCCGACGTCTGCGCCAACCATTGAAATGACCCGTGCAAGATCGAAAACAATCGGGCAGTTCCAAATGTCGTCTCACAACAGGACTAACCGCCGATGACCGCGCGACAACATGCGAAACGCTGGCACGGTCCAACACTGTGACCCGTGCTAATACGAAATTTTTGGACACTGGCTCGCACGCGTGAGGAAGCAAAACGCAACACGTAAGAGAGAAGCGAGACCATGACAGCAGTAAAATAACTTCATGTACTCCCCCGGTCCGAACCTCGCCCTCTCATGTAGCCGCCGACAACCCCCAGGCCCCGGGCGCCCAATAGGGCGCGCGTGCGTGACCGTGGGCCGAAACCCGCAAGGAGCACCGAAGCCAAAATCGAACACAGCGCCCCCGTCAATAGCGAACCCGCCAAGACGGCTCATACCGGCACAGCCCAGGCGAACAGCCGCTGCCTGTACCAGAAGTCGTATCCTGTCTGAAATCTTATACGATGTATGATCTGCCCGCCGACGGGCTTCCGCGCTGGCGAATGAAGTCGGCCAGATCGACGACAGATGAGAGCTAATTCCTTCTATCGCGAACGCGGGCAGCCGACCGTACGAAGTCTACTGTCGGTCCCAAAACGGACGCTATCAGCTCAGAAAGCTGCGCGCCCGGTTCACCCGCTCGCCACCTGTTTTCCCAGCAAACCCAAGGACGGACCATTATTTGGTACCATCACGCCCGTCGAAGTCGCGTGATACCGATTTCGCAGCTTATGTCGATATAGGTCTCGAAAAAACTCGCTTACTCGAAGAGTCGTCGTTCGCCGACGAATGCACAGTTGCGATCACATGCGCCAAGGACGAACGACCGTAGACCCGCAGATCAGACCCTGACCGAACCGGTGAAGCACAGTCATTACCAGCGCGCATGCACAGACTAAACGTCACTACCACGTCAAAAGGCTTTGAGTTCCATGCTGACTGCATTAAAGGGCTTGCAGGCCCAAGGCCTGTGCGCGCAATCTGGGCGCTCGACGTGCCCGCGCCGCTCGCACACCGACCAAGCCGCACCGCTGCAAGAGGCAAGCTGCCGACGCCTCGACGGCCCGACGAGAACAGAACAAGAAGCTCAAGGATTTCTACGGCCTCGACCACGAGCCTGCGCCGAAAAACCCCGCGAGACAAGCGAGCCCCACGAGCTAATGTACCTCGAATTCTACGTTGCCAACTTAAGCTTCCGGCCCCCAATGACGTGAATGCCGTTGATAAGCCATATCGACCTTGCCACCATGCCGAAAAACAGGAAGCAAGCTCAGTACGGCTTTTGCAAGAGTCCTAAAGTGGGACGCGCATCCGGTAATAACGGGCTCTTACCATTAACACCCTCTGCCGATACCCATGCCAAACCTCCGCCACCATCGGGTTAACCCACGGAACCATCACCCAGACGCAAACCCATACACACTAGATAGACGGGAGGGCGCAAGCAGCGTCCCCTTTTTTGACATAGTGCAAGATCCCCATATCCGGAGTCGAAATCCACTCCGACACCCCCTAAAATAGCAGGCAAATACGTGTAACACTTGATTCCATAACCCGTTAGGAGCGACAGGTAGCGGAAAAAACACCCTGAATCCCCTAGAGAGACACCCATAACGACCTCTCGCCCATTGGACATCCAACGTTGAAACAGATTAACGTGCCGTCAATAGAGGAGGGCTGACGTCTGTCAGAGAAGACCCTTATCATTCATAATCTGATGCGCGGCAAAACATCCAAACAACAACGCATTCATTCCTCAGGCCGCAGACGTTGCGGCGTGCACGGTCGCCTCACACTGCGACACCGCCCCCGTGCCAGCCGCAACATCAACGCTGGCGCCCTAGTTACCACCTGCGACCGAAAACTTCCCCCGTCTGCAATACCGCGCGAACGGTGTCGGCGCCATCAGCGCTCCCGTCTCAGACCGACCGTATCACACGCGGCCTCCTGAGTGACCGAGCTACCGAGGCAAAGTCTTCTCGGCTGGAAACTGATTCTACGCCACTACCCAAGCGCTGACGCTGAGTCAATCGACTCACCGCCCCCGACAAATGACCACACGGGCCCGTTTCATACTGCAAAACCACAATCCCCATGCCTAGCGTTCCTTATACAACGACGCGTGGCCCTAACGGCCAGGACCACCAGAGACTGACAGACCTGGATGCGCTATTATAGCAGTCCCAAGGAAATCTCGAACATCTAATGCGACCAGAGATTCGGCATTCAGGGCTTCTGTACCGAGCAACCACCAGATAACCGCAAACCGGGCGGCTTGGTTCCGCTACCCGAGCTCAAAATCTTGTATTGATGTCAAGGCGGACCGGCCGCGGGAGGGGGGCGGGGCATGGCGTGCGATCCGGAACACCCGGCCTTGTCGTCGCGTATGGAAACAAAGCTGGCCAGCCACGCCACCCAGCGCGTCCGCACGCGAGTTCACCAACATGCGCGGCGAAAAAAATCTTTCAGGCGCTGCAATCGGCACGCGCTTGTATCGGCTGAAATGTCGTTAGGCCCCATACCCACGTCTGGCACCTTGGTTCCTTCAGGTTGCCAAACACTACTTACATCCGCTCCTCGATTATCCGGCCATCGCGACCGAAACTCGTTGTCGACCAAGAAAAATGTACACAGAATGCCCGAAGACCTGCAGGCCATCATCCGTACGTCCAGGCCAAGCCGAATTACGAAATCAGTCGGCAGATTTCATATCCACAGATCCACTGCGCGTTAAAACGCTGGTGAGAAAAGCCGGGTGTCATTGTCCGCAACCTTCCTCAGACGATTCCATGTATGGCCCGTCCAAGGCCCAGTCAGAAGCTTGAGGAATGCCACAGCCCGAACCCGAATGATCAAAAGAAAGACCGACCAAGAGACATATAGAATCGGAGCAGATAATTACCTTATGACACGCAACCAGAAGAACAAGAAGAGACATACGACAACCCCTAACATAAGACGACATCAACTACCTGACAAATACTAAGTACAGAAATATAAAGAACACAAAGAAGAAGAAGGACCACAGATGAAAGAACACCGGGCTTTTTGCTGGTGGGGTAGGCGTTACTGCCCCGCGACTCAGCTGGCGCACAGGTACGATCTGGGGAGCGATGAACTAACGATCGCAATCCCACACTGCAACAGCACAAAGGGCAGAATGCCTTGTAAGTCGCGGCGTGGTAGCAGTCCGCCGGGGCGGACGCCGCGCAGGTTAAAAGAGCGGCAAAGCAAAGCGGCGGGTCAGGGAAAACGAGTTTGCCATGTCACCCCGCAAGCACGCCCAGCCAGATCGATCGACGGGTTTCCCAGCATTCGACGTGAACCGGTGCGTATCGGGATCACGTTAAAGATGATCTCGAAACGCGTTTCGAGATGAAGCCAATGAAAAATGATCAGCATAGAACGACCGCAACAGCGCCAGCGGTTGCCCCGCGATTGAGCGAGGAATCATCGACGCAGAATTGTCGCCACGACAGCGGAACACGACAGAAGAAGCACCCGACGCCCCGAGCAGGATTCACGAACACCCCATGCCTGCGTGAATCGTCGCCGTCCCGCCCACCATGGTTTCCTTGAGCCAGCCAAGGACAACCCGCCAACGCCGCTGCCGGCAAGGATCATGGCCCCAACACCCCGACCCGAAGCCGGCACTCGTCGGGTGCGATGCCGCCCAGAATAGACCTAATACCGCGAGAGGGATCCCATGCCAAAGGTCGGGCCGTACAGCGCCGCCGCCGACAAAGACTCGCCCAGCAAGCTTCGATTGTCTTATTCCATCTGCCGGAAAACGTGTGGCGGCAGCGAGTCGGATCGGTTGGCGGGCTCTTGAACAAAAGTCCAAATACACCGATACGGGAGCAACAGACCGGGCGACAAAGAGCGCGCGTGCAAGAGATCGCCCGGACAGGACACGGCGGTCTGTCCAGTAGTGCTTTGGCCATCGCACGCTGGAGTAATGGCCCTACAGCATATTCACGCCATAAACATGAGACAGGTAACTGATATCTTTGGCCTACAAGAGTACCGCTGCCATACGGGACCGCTGCCATTCGTGTTCACTCTATTCCCGGACCCGCATGCGGCATCGCGTTGCAGTCTGTACATAGTCCACCCCATGGTTCACCACGTTCGCCCCACAAAACCCTGGCTAGACGCCGTCAAGCGATACGCCGGCCTACCAGGCACTACAAACGATACAAGGGCCCACCTCCCATAATCGGAACATCTTGCCCATCTTAGCAACAGCTTTCCGATTCTTTACGGTCATCATCACGGCCCATTCAAAGATAAATACCCACTTCCTACGAACTCTGTTCTCTCAAGAACCCTATATACTCGTTCGCCCAACTTACCCAAATCCACCTTCGAACCACCCGAAATCATTCCTTACACCTGCAGAACTATAACTATTTCCGCTTATAAGGTCAACCGAAAGCCCATAAGCAAAAGCCACTTACGCCAAATAACATCACGCAGCATTCGCCAATCAATCGATCCAATCAGTCGTCCTTCCCCTTATTTCTTTTATGGCATCCTACTGGCATCGCCCGGACAAGGGATCGACCCTGCCCCGTCAGCACCAGGACTAGTACCTGTTATCGCCACATCGGCAATACCTGCCCCATCACGCAAAAGACGATGAAAATTGAAGATATTAGCCCCGCACCACCTACTTTGCGGACCTTGTGATACTCCAGGCGCCCTGGCACTAATGCATGAAATGTATACGATCCAGGTAAATGTTCCCATAATTACAACCACCCCGGATCATATCTTTTGTTAATCGCACGGTTTTCTTCATTTTGCTGTCGTGTTAGAAAATCGACCCTCCACTATCGTCTGCGCCGAAGATCGTGCAAACAACCGTGGCGCAACGTCGTAACATTTCGTCGTTGGACCGATATACGTCCTTTGCACCAGACCTATCTGATTGCAAAAACTATCTTTGTACCACTACGGTTAACAAACAATTGACAATTCCACTTTCCAGCCATTTGAACAAGACTTTTCCATAATCAAGTTACAGCTGCAAATAACCTACGCCATCAAAAGACGCACATTCCACTCCTTTTCTCATGTTCTATCGTCCTATAACTGTTGCACGGTCAATCAAATGCCCCAATCACCACATCTTGACGCGTTTCAAAAGTGGTGGCATATTTCCTCAACGTATTGCTCGTATAATTTGATATTTTGACATTTTTTCAACTTCAGTTTACATGATTCGGCCGTTATTCAGTTGATAATGTCCGTATGTATTAAAGATTAATTTTAAAATGCCAATAAAACATCCCAAGGTTCTCCAATCGAATACAGCGCTCTTCTTAACGAACATGTATTCTTTTTCTCGTGGTAATTGTGCCCCTTATCTTTCCTTAAATTGCCGATTCACTCGTACCCGTCATGCGCAAGCTTTGTTACCTTTACACAATCATTTTCCAAACTGACACTCATCGCTTTTTTATTTCCGCGTCACAATGTTCCATTGAACATAATTTGCTCAAGTCCATTTTCTCACCGTCTTTTGCCCTCCTCCATCTTCATTTAACTGACGTTCATGTATGATGTCCAAATACCATTACTTTCCTATTGAATGGCAGGCCTCGCCTGTCTCCCAAATTCTTGGTCTGCTCGTTTCTGACGCTGATTAATTTATCGCGCTAAAAAATAAGCACAAAAGGAACCAAAACCAACAACAGGAAACTAAAAAGGGAACAAAGGGAGAGACAAAGTATAAATGCACCGCGTGAAAAAATAAAAAAACAGAAAAATAGAAAAGGGAAAGTAAACAGAATAACAAAAACCAAAGAAACATGCTTAGTGCTACTGCTGCTCTTTAACCCATTATGTAAACTATATTTCGCGCCATTCGGTCTATGCTCTTGTACTAACTTCGTTGCTGCCCGCGTACTTTATGCGAAGTCATTGTTAAATACTCAGATCTGCGCCACCGCTTTATCGTAGACGGTTCTTGTCACAGCGCAGGGTCAGTCAGGCTGCCGGTGCTTTCTGCCTTTTTCTGCGATATACGAGGTTGCACCGTCGGATGTATTTTTTATCTCCGGTTTCCTAAATCTGCTCATTGTCGCCCGCAAGTAATATGTTTGTTATGCTGTAATATTTACTTTATCTGTGATTACGTCGCTTAGTTGCTGCCTTCAAGCATGTTAATCGCAGTTAATTTCAATCTTAGGCCCAACGTTCAGGGACCAAGTAGATCTTGGGTTAAGTTCATACAACAAAATAATAAAAACGGTCTTTGCCATCTTTTGTTTCCTTCTCTATTTTACCCCTGTCGAAACAGAACTCACACGCCATTCACTGTTCGTTGGAACAGCCGTTACCTTCGTACTTCTTGCAAGCACTAACTAAAAGCACTACAACTTAAATTATCGATTTCTTTCCGGCATGCTTACAAACACATTTCATCACCAGCCCCGCTGCCGCGCCTTTCCCCTCTGCCCCGAAGCCTTGTCCGCCTTCTGGCCACTGAGCTCAAACCGTCATTTCTCCATTCGACGTCGCATTGTTAGCGCGCCGCCCGACCCTGTCAACTTACAAACCCCTCGCTTCGCCACCGGGCGTCTGCCTGTCGCGTCTTCAAATCGAACCCCTGGATGATACCTGGTTACATTTCACGTCGATTGGCCGTCCCGCCATCTTACCACTATTTCAGACACAACGACGCCATGAGATATTGGTTGTCGCATTGCACGGCTTGTGGCACTCTGTACAAACCCGCAGCCTATTCAGATCTGCAAGCGCGCGTGAAATTCCCGGACGTACGCCGACCCATAATATACCCTGTCCGCTATCCTGAACTATGATTCACACACATATCCACGGTTATATCCGGACCACAAAACCCCTTATATCGTTCTTTCCTAAGTCTTTGTTTGGGCACAACCGCTACACCTATCTCCCCATTCACGTCTCTGTCAACGCGCGCCTCATCCGATCTCGATCGGACCCTTGTGTTGTGTGCTGCTGGTTATTGACAGTCCCAATCGAACGGCTTGTGCGATTAACATGTTTGAATACCAGGGTTTCTCGCTGCTATTCTTTATGCCCATTCATGAACGCATCACCGCAACAGCTAAGCCCATTACGTTCTGTACATGCAAAATCCCCGCGGTAATCATCATCTTCCCGGGCTCCTGGTACGGTTCACCGGATTCGGTCACCGCAATCTGCCCTTCCTCTTCTCTTCGGGTGCTTGTACCAGATACTTACCCTGCCATTTCCGGGCACCTCAGCGT
>Ga0163217_1046357_pt1 | contig 14178 bp, 17 predicted proteins | sample SynspAceP_FD_185933 | JGI IMG/M metagenome (GOLD analysis project Ga0163217, IMG submission 185933) | Saline lake microbial communities from Ace Lake in Antarctica - Synechococcus sp. Ace-P (PacBio error correction) | ecosystem: Environmental > Aquatic > Non-marine Saline and Alkaline > Saline ... | reverse complement strand
GCTCCAACCATACCAGGGAAAGAGCAGGCTTACCTCCGGTGTGGGGGCCAGCGATCTCGTTGGCTTGCGGCTCTCGTAGTGCGTGAAGAAGACGGAAAGCCCGCGCGTCTCAAGGTGAGCAACACAGGTGCGGCTGGGGCGGCAGCCAATCGCTTGCTGCCGAGCCCGATGGCGTTGGGCCGTTTCAGCTCTGAGGCCACGGCCTGATCAAACCAGGGCGAATTGCGTCACCCGGATCGGCGCCAGGATGGCCGCCGCAAGCGGCGCTGCGGTAGTCGCGACGCAGCGGGCGGGATTCAATGGGGGCGGCGGGTTTGGCATTGGGCGGTTAGGCAGGGCCCCATCAACGGGCCGCGCCTTCGCCTGACGCGTTGCCAACCGGGGGGGGGCTTTGCGCAGGATCAAAGCCATGGCCGAACCTGCGCTGACCCTTTCTGTACGACGGGGGCCTGTCCCCTCTGCCGCCGCGAGGTGGACAACCTTGCAGGGGCGCGATCGCGCCGGGGCCTGATTCTGTTTGTCGACATTGATGCGCCGGATTACGATCCGCTGCCCATGGCGGCATTCAGCTACCGCGAAGGCGATGGGAAGCATGCGCGGCCTCCGGCGCCCGATGGTCGCGTTGATCAATGATGTGGCCGTGTTCCGAGAGGCCTACCGCTTGGTGGGATGGGCTGGCTGTATGCCCCACCGCCTGGCCCGTTGATTCGGCCCGTTGTTGGATGCGCTCTATGGCGTCTGGGCAGCTGGCGCCTACGGCTGATGGCCGGGGCGACTCGGGAATTGTGCTCTGCCGGGAAGGGGAGCGAGCGGATGACCCAAAAGCTGGCCCTAGCGAGCGCTTAAACACCGCCGCCCTTCAAGCTGGGCACCAGCTGCACCGCTTCCAAACCCGCAAGGCAAAAACGTGCCCTACATCTCCCACCTGAATCGGCCATGTGAGCGGGCCTGGTCTGGGAAGGACGCGCGGCGCGAAACGAGGCGATCGCGCCCTGCTGCCGATGCCATCGAGGGACGCAGCCCAAGACCTACGACAGCATCGCTGGCCGCCTTCGGGGTGGAGGTGCGGCATCGTGCGCGACTGCACCGACACCAGCGAGGGCCTCAGGGCGACCAAAAGGCTGAGCCTGGTGCTGGTGCAAACGGCTTATCTGGCTTTCCCTGAGCGCAAACCCGAAGAGCTCGCTACGGGTTGCGGCAGCCGACAAGGCCCACAACGGCCCTGCGACATGGGCTCGACCGGCCCGCCGCGATCCAATACTATGTGGGGATCTAGCCTGGATTCTCAAGGGCGGCCTCGCCCGGCAGCGCTGGTAATTTGCTGCGGATGCACCAGGCCCTTCAGCCACCGGCCTTGCCCGGCAGCCGCTCCAGCGAGCTGCTGGGAAGATCCGTGCGGGAGATCATCGCCAGCGAGGGCCTACCTACGAGCTGACGCCCACCGGCATCGCCCCGGCGGTTGTGGGCGGCGGGGCTACGCGGAGCGATCGATGGGCATTTGCAGGGCTTGAGCTGGGCCCTGGCTTGATCGAGGCAGCCAGCAGGATCATCCTGAAGGAGAGACGGTTGACGTATTCCCACCCGAAGCCAAGTGTTTCTGACCTGAGAACCCTCGATGTCGGTGGAAGCGACTACTGATTTCAAGGGGAGGCGACTTCCCGTTGGCCGCGTACGAAGAGCTTGTGGTAGATCTCCGTTAAGATGGGGAGTCAGCGAGGATCTGGTTCGCTGCTGTGAGCCCGGCGGCATAGAGATCGAGCACATCACTCACCGGTTTGCGCATACCCCGGAGCATGGTTGCCACCACCAACGCCACGGCCACTCCGTGATCGCAAGCCTTCTCCGCGACGACCCATCGGTTAAGCGATGAACCGCTGGGGCCTAACCCTTCAAAACTGCCCCCTCAGGCAGACTCCCTGCAGCGCCGCCCAACCCGCTCCATCCATGGCCGATCAGGAGCACCTGGAGACTTCCTCAAGCCATGGAAAAGGGCCGGCAGCCCCGTCAAAAAACCCAGCTCTGCGCCAAGCCCTTGGCTGGGAGGAGCCCCCTCTTTACGAGGATTGAAGGCGCGCACTGGTGGCCAGGGAATCGTCACCGCGGCGAGACGGTCGCAGCGACAGCGTTGTCCCTGGGCCGGCGCCGAGCCGTGGTGCAGGGCAGGCGCCCCGCCAAGGCCACCCGCAAGGGGCAAAAACCTCCAGCACGCACCGCCAACCTTTGGCTTCCGAGGCCAAGCTTCTGGCTTACTTGCGACAAGCTTGCGCAACACATGGACGCGGGCCGAATACAAGCACCGTGGTGCTCGGCCTGATCTTCTTCCAAAATACATCTCAGAAGCTTCGAAGCAGCAATGCGCGTTCAAGCTGTCGCCGGCGTTGGCGACACGAGGCGCGCCTATACCCGGTAGACCCCGACGAATCAAGGCCGAAAAACGTGTTTCTGGGTGCCGGCAAGAGGCCCGCTGGATGCCGCGCAGGGCCCATGGCCAACAGGGCATCGATCGCAAGGCTCGTGGACGAGCCATGGTGGCGATCCGGAGCGCGACAACCCACGCCTCGCCAAGGGGTGCTGCCGAAGGATTACGCCAGAGCTGGCCTCGACAAAGCAAGCGGCCTGGGGGAACTGATTCGATGGTGATCCGCCAACGATCGAACTCACCGCGCCAGCGAAAGGCGAGGGCCTTGGTTCTGCGTAAGAGCCATCGCTCCGTGGATCTTGCTGGCGGGTGTACGGAATACTTCCTCATCCCGCTTTGCCCAAGCCGAGGGCAGAACGGCGGCCAGTTCTACCGCCCAGTTTGTGTGGTGGCATGCCTGGTGGAGATCTGGAAGCCCTACAAGGCCGCATTCTACGACCCCTGCTGTCGGCTCGGGGCGGCATGTTTGTGCAGAGCGAGAAGTCGTGGAAAGGCCACGGGCGGCCGGCCTGGGCGAACATTTCCATCTACGGCAGGAGAGCAACGGCACCACCCGCCGGGCTGGCAGATGGATGAAACCTGGCCCTGCGCGGCTCGGAGCCGACTTTCAGGCGCCGCGCCCCCGCCACGAGCATGCCGACAGTTCCGCGCGGCATTCATCCCGATCTGCGGGCGGATTACGTGATCGCAATCGCCTTTCAAACGACTCCGACTGGTTCCGCAAGGACGACGACGGTGCGCTGCATGTACGGCGTACCGCGAATGGGCAACGGCCAAACTTCGCCTTGGCGTGCAGCACTTCGATCACCACCTGGCGCCCGCGGGCAATGGCGGCTTTCGTGCTCGCCAACGGCAGCATGAGCTCCAACCAGGACGTGCGAAGGCGAGATCCGCCGCGCCCTGATCGAGGCGGATCTGGTGGACTGCATGGTGGCCCGGCCCGGCCAAGCTCTTTTACAGCACCCAGGTTCCGGTGATTGCCTCTGGTTCCTGACGAAGAGTTAAGCTTTGCCGACGGCCATCGAGGTTTCCGCGATCGGCGCGGGCACACATTGTTCATCGATGCCGCAAGCTCGGCAGCCTGATCGATCGGGTTGCATCGGGAGCATGCTTGAGGCCGACCTGGAGGAAGATCACCGCACCTGATTCACATTGGCGGTGAGTCAACGGCGCGGAGAGCTTACGGACGATGTGCCGGGGTTTCGCAAATCCGCCACCACCGCCGAGATTTGCGGGCCATGGCCACGTGCTCACCGCCAGGGCGGTATGTGGGGGCGGAGGAAGTGGGAAGAGACGGCGAAGGTCCGTTTTGAGCGTGAGAGATTTGCCGCGCTGGGTGGCGGAGCTTTGGAGGCCCTCAGTATTGCGAGTCGGCGAAGCTGGAGCAGGCCATCAGAGCCAACCTGATGGGGCTGGGCCTCTATGGCGGGTTAAGTGGGAAGATCTAAACTCTCGGTGATTTGGACGAGTTCATTACGGGCAAGACACACTGACTTTTGCGATCGAAGGAAACTTCGGTGGTCAGATTCCATTCGTTCACCCATCAGACATGGACGGAAGGAAGACCATCAGCACGACCGCACGGCCACCTCACTTGAAATAGGCGCGGAATCCATTAGAAGTCAAAGATTCCCGCGGGTTCCGTTACTGTTCGATGGCATCGGCTCCGACCAAATGCGGAAGGCCGTTATCGCTGGCCGCGATTGCATCACCAAATCAGCAAATTAATTCAATCGTCCGTGGACGACGATTTCAGCAGCGAAGTTCATCTACTACAAAACCTCAGCTACGGCAAAAATGAGATTCGGACACCAAAGCAGCAGGCGCGTTCAGCGGCAACCCAATTCTGAAATAAAGGAATTCTCGCAGCTTGAAATCGCGCTACCACCCTCGCCGAGCAACAAGCCATCGCGGCGGTTGCTTGGGCGCCTGGACGACAAGATCGAGATTGAACCGGCGGAATGAACCGCGACGCTGGAGGGCGATTGCGCGGGCGCTGTTCCAGAGCTGGTTCGTGGATTTCGATCTGTTGCGAGCCACGCTGGATGGGCGGGAAGCCTGTTGGGCTCGATCAAGGGACACGGCTTGCCAGGTTCCCCGATCACTTAGGATTCCACGCTCGGAGGACATTCCAAAGGGATGGCAAGTCAACGAATCAGCGAAGTTTGTTGAAGAAGTCTTGATGGCCCACACGCTACCACCACCCATGGGAGAGGCCCTGTCTTCTTGGGATCAAGAACCTTTTACCGGAACGGCTCCTTGATCTCAGCCGAAATTAGCAATCAGTGAATTCAGACTGGTTGCATTGGACGGAACTCGTAACTTCCAAGCCGCTTGATTATTTGTATTCACGTATATGAAGCAACACTTGGATTCTTTACCCTAATCCCCCCAGGGACGAGATGTTGCCGGACGCAGGCTGGACAGCTGATTCGGCCAAAGAACTGAGAACGGCCACGCTCAACTTTTGGTTTCACCAGTCATCGGCCAGAATTCCAGCGATACATATGCAGCATTCTGTTCAGGGCGTACGTGGATCGAATCCCTCTGACTCAATTCCCTAAACTACATTGGTAAACTCAATCCGCCCACAGCTTTGAAGAAAACCTTTGAGGTTCCGTTCCCATGTAGCTTCCACTTTGGGACAAATCCACTCCAACGCAAACCAATCCGGCACCCTTGACCAACCTGCGCAACACGTGCTTCCGAAGTTCTGATGCGGGGAGCTGAGGCTGGCGGCGACGGATGGCATTGGCCGAAGAAGCATCCGCCACCCATGCTTAACTCATTCCATAATGCCCAGTGCAATTATTAGGATTTGAGTCAGTCGGACGCCAGCTAGGGAATTGGCGTTGCTGGAAGATCGCTATGTGTAATTTAAGCCCAGGTTGCGAAAGAGAACAGCGCAGGCGGTGGCTTCCTTACCTGCATTCCGGCGAACGAATTGATTTGTGGCGAACTCGGACGCCTTTCTCCGCCTGCCGTTCCTCAGGTGGGAATAGGTTTCGGCAGGCGAGTGGCGGGCCTTTTTCGCTTCGGTGGACTTTTCACTTAACCGGGAATAACACTGCCGCCGGTGAATGTGGCGAATTGCCGTGAGGGTTTTTGCGTCATTGTCAGCTGGGGGTTACTACTTTTGAATTTGGATAGGCGAAACTGTGACCGGCATGCGGAGGAACTTCTCAGTGGATTTCTACGCTTCCATTGCAATTGAACATTCTTTGACCACAGTCACGCTCTCTTAGGTGGTGTAGTCCCACCACCGTTGTTCAGCTGACAAGCGGGTGTGAGGTCGCCAGGGTCGGAGTGTCACCACCGTCCCAAGAACCTACCACACCCATGCCTAGCCACCCTTCTGGGCCAACTGACCACCCATTCAGTCAGGGAACGGGCTCATCCGCCGGCATCTCGCAGAAGGCTGCCACTCAAGCCCTTGCAGCACAAAGCCGGATCAGCCTGCGTACGGCCTACAAGTGGCTCTCCAGGTTTCGAGCAGCGGAACGTAGCGGCACTGGCGGATCGACGGAAGTGTTTCGCCGCACAGCGCGGGGCACGCTCGTCCGGCAGCAACTCAGCGGCTGTAGGACCTGCGGCACAGGCTGCACGCTCCCGCCGCATTTTCGCCAGGGCTTTCTTCTTGTGCGCCCTTCTCCACCGTGGTCGGCTCATGAAGGGGCCTGGGTTGGGACGACTGAAGAACCTTTGACCCCAAACGTTTGTTTCCGTCGCTACCAGTGGGAGGCCCGGGACATGATCCATTGCGACAATCAAAAAGGCTTGGCCAGGTTTGAGCGGGTCGGCCACCGCATCACCGGGACCGTCGTCAAGGCTTCCTCCGAGGTGCCGGCTACGAAAAGGTGCACGTCGCGATCGACGACGCCACCGCCTGGCCTACGTCGAAGTGCTGGCTGATGGAGCAGAAAGGAAAGACGACGTTGGATTCCTGGCCCCGATGCCGTCGGCTGGTTCTCTGAGCAGGGAATCACCTGTCGGCGGATCCTTCAGACAACGGGCACCCTCCTACCGCTCTGGAGACTGGCGAAAAGCCTGTCGCCCTTGGACTCAAGCCAATCGCACCAAGCCCTACACGCCGCAGGACCAACGGGAAGGGCCGAACGGTTCATCAAAAACCATCCTTGGGCGGAATGGGCTTACGTGATCGCCTACCAAAACATCGGATGAACGCAACCGCTGGCTTACCCCGCTAATCTGGGGATCTATAACGGCAGCAGGTGCCAACATGGCTCTCGGTGGCCTCACGCCTCAGCAATGCCTCCAGCGGCTGCTTGATCGCTGAATGACCTGGTGAGAAAGCACACTTAGGCTACGCCGCAGGACAGGCGCGAGAACAACGCTTGACGACGCTGCGCGACCGGCTAGAATTTCATGGACGACGAATAATCCAGTGGACTCTGGTCAACACCGCATTGCTGTCGATGCCGGAACGATTGGACTATTACTTTTGATTACTGGCTCAGGAGAATCAGCGGCAACGCCGGAATTCTATATCGAAGAAGTTGCGAAGACGCCAAGCCTTACGGACTAACGGCACAAGAAGTCGCCGCTTGCGAATTGATTTTGAAGGCAAGGCGAGATTAATATGAAAGATATCATCAGCAACAAACAGGCCGAGTTTCTCGGCCATCAGGCTTGGAGGCTGCCATTAATGAACACGACCAAGTACCCTGCTTGCAAAATACCATCCCCGATTGCACCGGTTCGAGGCGCGCAACATCGGCGTCATCGTCTGGTGCTATCGGCCATTGAGGCGCGTTTTCTTGCAGAGTACTCTGATCGGCCCGGGAGAAGTGGATGGTGCCGCTCTTCCCAGGCTTCGTGACTTCCGCCCAGTGCTATCGGCCAAGGATTCGCTATTGGCGGGATGCAGTCGGGGAACGAGCATTGCGACTTTGGGCGGGGTGACGTTGGTGTCGTCAAGTTCTCCGGGCTTTTATTGAGGTGTTGCAACAGACGGCGCGCGGCTAATTTCGTCGTGGTGGATCAGGTTCTGTGGTTGATGACATCAGCGAGGAGAGCTACCGGCGGTGGCGGATTCGCTTTTCGCGCAACTTATCGAGGCGAAACACCGCTGAGGAACCACCGAATATTGGGTTCGACGAATTGTTCGTGATTCACTGATGACTCTAACTCAACTCAAGGATCATCGCAACTTACGATAGGTATCTGTGAGGTGCACCGTCCGTGGCGTTGATGAGGAGTTTTTTTCAAGCCTACGCATTGCCAACGGTTACGCTTGTAACGAAGCCTTATCAACGCTTTCCGTTCCTCCAAACGAAAGTCTCAGATCCAGAAGAAATAGGGGACTTCAACTGGCTTGGATGCTTGAGAGCATATTGAATGCCAAAACTTATACTTCCGCATCACACCAGTGTTGTTGGTGAATGCGACGCCTGAGCAGCTTTCGCAAGCGAAGTGGACAAATCGATCCGTTTAACTTGGGCCCCTTTTTTTTTTTTTTTTTTTTTCCCCAAATTTTGGTCGCGGTCGTGAATATCCTGGATGAGGAGAGCCTTGCAAGGTTTGGTGCCGCTGCTCAATTGGCCTGCCACACTAAACAATTCCTCCCATGTGTTATCCCCGGCCCACATTTGCAGTACAGGGAAGCCATCCCCACCCAGACGACCGTTTTTTGGGCCTATTCCCCGAATCGGTTGCGATTTCTCCCCGAATTGGGTCCAGCTCCCGAATTTGGAGTGCCAGTCCTCGAATTTGACCGAGGCAGCGCGGACCTTGAGGATTGCTTTGGTGTCAGGCCAAGCTGCCATTTCCTATGTGGATGATCTGGCCGCCGCTCTCAGAAGGCTTTGCTTCTCCCAGTTTGGAAGCAATGGCATTAGAGCCCCGAACAAGAGAAAGGTGGATCGCCAGGTGGCTGATCGATGTCGTCTGGACCTTTTGCGGAAGGCGGTTTCATCACCCTCCGCTGACTGCAAAGAACGGTGAATCGGGAAGCCCGACCCACCTCCGGGATCAGTACCTCAGGTGCTCGTCGCCAGCGGGAACTGAGCCTTGCGTTCCGGAAAACGCCCCAACCATGACGGGCAGGCGTTACACCGCCGTCAAGGTGTCTCCAACCCCTATGACCACCACCCGCCCTTTCGCCTTGCGCTTGTTCGTTGCCCTTCTGGCCTGCCGGAAGGGAATGCGAATCGTGAGAGACGAACTGGCAGCGGCAATCGCTTACGTGATCCCTCGCTCCCAGCTCAAGGAGTCAACCCAGAGGCTGAGGCCGGTCGTATGGCTGTACAGTGTACATGTTGAAGGCGGCCCTGAGGGACGCGCGTCGCACATCGCCTACATCGGGGGAGGCGGACCCCCTCGCGTGGCGCCTGGAGCAAGCACCAGGCCAAGGAGTTATGGACTACCGCTACGCCTTCACTTCTAAGGACGGCCACCTGGAACAAGGCCCACGCCCAGCGCCTGGAGACCCTTGCTGTCGGCCTGGTTCACCGCTCTCAAGGGGGCCAGGGGGCGGCCAGGGACTTCACGCGCCAGCGCCCCCAACGCCAACTGATGCGCACGGCGGTAGCAAACTCATCCGGCAAGGCGTCCACGCAGCACGGACAACCAGGTGGCATTGCTCCAGGACTTACGAGTTACAAGTTCGCCGTCCCAGGCGGCGGCTTCATATTGCTCGCCGCAGTGCCAACGGCCGGCTTGAGTGGAAGGTGCGCCGTGGATCACCCTAAGGAGCACCAGGAGCGAGGCGGCGGCGAGTTCTCCGAGTGGTTGAGACATACAGGCCCTAATTCCCGCTCAGGAACGTGCGGTACAAACAGACGTGGCGCGAGATTGAGCTTGGCGACTGCGCCGAACGAAACCGCGATCATCCAAACGACGCCATCGCCTCGCAGCGTGCGGCAAGCTGCATGGTGCAGGCATCGGGCGAAGTCGAGCCATTGCCACCCGGCCACGGCCTTGCTCCGGGGCTGGCCGGTCTTTCTGCCGTAGGCCGGGATGGGCCAGGCAATGTGTCAACCACCTGCAGCACCTTCTCCACCGGGGAAGCCGTAGTAGCCACGCAAGCACCCTACTCCAGTTCCCAGGGCCCACGGTTTGGCCAGGGAACAGCGGCTGCCGGATTCGATCAGATCGCGGGCAGCCGGTGCTGGCGTTCCGTGGCCGCACCGGCATCGTCCTCCGCTACGAAGTAGCGGGCCAGCACTAATGGTGTCCCACGCCAATTCACGGGTCGCAGGCATGGCTCGCGGCGGTCAAAGGTCAGCCGGCCACGGCTGGCCGGCTGGTCTTTCAGCAATCGGAACCCGCTTCTCAGGCAGTGGGCTGCTCCGGCTTCCAGGGTCGCCAGCTAAAAAGATGTGATTCCCCCACTAAGCGAAAAACGCACGCGGCTGGCCCCTGGCCAGCCGAACTGCTGACGCAACGCCTTTGGGGCGATGGTGACCTGCCCTTGCTGGTTGACGAGCTAGGTGGCGGCATCGGCAGAGTCCATCGACACTCGCTCCTGGGGCTGGTATTACCTGGTAAGGAATAGGTGTGGGGACGGCCTCCCAATGGGCATTGCCTGGCCTCGTTCAGCCACGAGCTAGGGGTCATCTTGTCTTTTTGGAGCTCACCCATCGATCCGCAGGATGTCCATTCATTCAGCGGCACCAGGTGCAATTGGGTCGGTGGGGAGGGCTCGAATTCCGGATGAGATGCAGATAGAATTGCTCGCGCCGATTGGTTGCTCTCGGCATGGACGGAGCAATCCCCGGCAACCGAACATTCTGAGCCGATCTGTGCCGTGCGGCCGATCACATCCGCCAGCAGAGCGGCACCGAGGCCCCGACCTTCATGGTGAAGGTCAACCCCCAGGGCGAAGCCAGCAGGGCAACGGGCTGGGATAGCGGCCGGCGCCCTTTGAAGCCGCAGCGGAGGCCTGCGCCGGAGTGATAGCTGGCATTGCACCAGGCGTAGTAGGCCACCAATCAATGCTGCCCGCTTCGGTGACCAACGAAACACCCCTGCTGGTGCCGCCAGGGGCATGGGCCTGGCGGGGGCATTGCTTTTCCCAAACCAGCATCGTTGCTCCTCGGACCGGCATTCCTGAAGACCGTCGAGGGCGATCGGCGGAGGCCAGCAGCCGGTGCGACTTTGTAGCCGGCGGCTCACTCCGAAACGGTGAGGGCCGAATCCAATCAGCGCACGCAGACCCCTTCAGCGAAACGGGGTCCGGACCGTTGGTTCTTGGCGTGCTCCAGGCGTCGAAGCGCTCCTCGGGGTCGAGCGGAATCCGTCGCGGTCGGCCTGCCACCTGCTGGGCTGCCAGGCGGAGATGGGCTGATCACGAACCGGGTGAGATCGGTGCCGGAAGGCTGGTGGACAGCCCGATCAATCCAGTTGGCGATCCTCGGCTGTTGGCCCGTACTTCGATGCGTCGATTGCAGGGAAACGGAGTGCTGGCGGGGTCCAAGGGCCTGCCTCGGGTGTTCCAGGCAAATTGTACGGCCACCAAGATCCTTTGCGCCTAGGCTGATGACATCAGGCCACACAGCCTCCTTTAGGTGCTTGCCTGATGGAAGCCTTCGGTTGGAGCCTGAGAAAAATGCTTTCAACTCCTGGCCGAGCGGCAGCTGTGCTTCGAAAGGCAGTGGTTGGTGGCATGAGGCGGGCGATCTGCTCGGACGTGTTGGAGCACCCCAACCAGCAGCGCTATCCAGGGCAGGCGCATTCCTCGTGGTGCGGGCTCCATGGCTACGTCCACTGGTGCCGATGATCGAACCGAAAGCAGCATTCTGTAGCGAGGAACGATCATCCCTCCCGCCTGAACTGGAAGCCTGAGAAGCAGCAGCTTCTCACTGAATTCCGAGGCCGGTGAACTGCGCAGTGTGCCACGCCGGCCTTTTCTCAGATCAGCTCCAGGAAGACAGCGAAGACAACGCGGCCAGAAAGACCCAGCGGATCAACATTCCGTCTTTCAGCGGTGACCCCAGGGCCCTCCGCCACCCGTAGCCATGCAGGAAGCATTCCTTATCAAACGCTGATTCAGCAGCGTGCTGCACAAGTACGTGAGCGCACGATTGCAGTCGAGCGCACACGGTGAGCTGATGGCGATGCGTGAAGCCGCCAGCAATCGAATCTCCCGGGACTGCCCCGTGCCAGCCGGCCATGGGTCATCTGTCCTGCGGGAGGCTCACCGCAAGGTCGGAAAGGGATGACCTTCATCAGCAGCGGCCAGGTGCAACGGGGTCGAGTATGGGACTGATACAGCAGGTCGACGTCGTTCAGGGAACCGCTTAGGCCTCTGGGCTGGCAAAGCAAACGAGTTGCCGGGACGATGTGAGCAAGGGACCTCACCGGCAAGCCTTGGGCAGGTGACCCCCGAGGAAGTCGCGGAGGCCGTGCGCCGGTTGGTTGCCGCAGCCGCAACCACGCGCCTGATCGCCTTTGGGATTCCGCTGCCGCAGGGGGATCTCAGCGTTGCCAACGTCCTTGAACCTTCTGTGGTGGAAGCCATCAGGGTGGGCCGATACCTGTACCAGGAAATGCTGCCGCCTTGGCGCCGTGGTTCCTGCGCCGGGCTGTTGATGGCCCGATCGACAGTCTGATCGTGACGAGCCAGGCCCTTCTACGGACTCCCGCGCCCAGGTGCCAGGCACTGTGGGGAGTTCGCGGCTCGCACCACCCAAGGCGGTGCTGTATTGCAGGGCGAATTGAGCAGGCCACTTTGCATGGTTGAACAAACAACCGTTGCAGCAAATCTGCCAACAGTTCACTCCGGAAGCTGCTGAACTCATGAGCGACGAAGTCTTGCCGATTCGACTCAATCCTCTACCAGGACATGAAGATGGCCGCAACGCATCATGTCGATTAGAAGATTGAACCCTGTGGCTTGACCCAGGCAACAGATGGCCGAGCTGTTGAAAACAACTCCCCAGAACGTACCCTTTGCATTGAACAGGCATCTTTTCTTGAGGGGAGAGCTGGTCGAATCGGCACTTGTAAGAACTACTTAACAGGTTCGTTTGAGAGGGTGGCCGAAAGTCCTCGCGCAAAGCTTCGCCATTATTCGTTGAAGCGGTTTTGGCGGTCGGTTTCCGCGTGCGCAGCCATCGAGGCATCAGTTCCGCCAGTGGGCCATTGGCTGCTTAAAACGAGTATCTGTGTGAAAGGGCTTCACATTGACGACGAGCGGCTGAAGAATTCCCCCAGGAAAGGGTCAGAGAGACTATTTTGACGAGCTTTCTCGATCGCATCGCGACATTCCGCTCGTCGAACGTCGCTTCTATCAGAAGGTACTGGATTATCTACGCAAGCGGAGTGTGGATACACGCCGGATTGCGGGAAAACCACCAGCAGTTCTTCGCCAACTGTGCAGAACAAGATGCATTGGGCGGCCATGCCATACAGCCGCTTGAGGTCACGTCCGAGCGGGGTTGGACGCGACAAAAGCCATCATGGGCTTGCAGACCACCACGACAGCGGCATTTCGTGCGCAAGGTGACATATCTGTCGCCAAGAACTACCTCTCCGCAGGATGAACTTTCAGGTCTTGGAAACGTATCGTTAGCCTCTACATCGAATTGCGGAGCTCCAGGCGGTTGGAGCGCAGGCCGATCGACGATGCGAGACTGCGATCAAGAAGGCCTGGATGAGTTTCTGGCCATTCCGGACGTGATGTACTGGACAATGCAGGAAGCGTTTTCTGCTGAGTCTGCCAGGAGGAAAAGCTGAGTTGGAATATGGCCCGCTTATCGGGCGTGCTCGATTGCGCAACCTCAGCCTATCGATGTGGAGTTTGAGGGAAGGCTTGCCAAAGACTTGAAGAACTTACGACGCCGAAAGAAGCCAAAACCGGCCGAAAGCCATGACCCTCACGAAGCCCTCATCGAAGAGGCGGCCTTGGGCTGGTTTCCAGGAAAGCTGGGCTATGTTGGTGCGCCATGGCCTTTGATCTCGCCCCCGGCCGAACCGGCGGCGGGCGGGCAGTCGTTCGGGATTGGTGCTGGTGGGCCGGCTGCGCGAAAGGTACTCGCCGGCTCAACCAGCCATCCCCGATGACGCCCGTTGAGGAAAGCCCTGCGCAAAAGCTGTTGCGCTGGCCACCCGTCGCTGGTACAGACTAACAGCGCCTCCCCGCCTGCTGCGTGAGGCGTACCTCGGATGGAGTATTCCCGGCCTCCGATGGCAGATCGCGGGCGACCATTGTTACGGCTGGTCGAACATTCGGGCGACAGCCAGTGGCCAAACGACTGGCTGATGTGGTGAACCAGTTCAGCAGGTCCAGCGGACGGCCACACAACCCGGCCCGACTGGTCGTGTTCCTTCAACGGCTGCCCCTGGGCCTGATTGAGGCTCGAAGAACGCCGCCGTGAAGGTCGCCACCATCTGGAGCGCTACGCCCAGCTGCAGACCTACGCAAAGCTGAGATTCCTTCGCCTTGCGTTCAGTTACACGGCCGCCCTGGTGGTGAGGCGATGGGCTGCAGGCCCGCATCGGTCGATCACCGCTCCAAACCAGAAGTGGTTTCAAGCTGTGGCGCAGCATTGATGGGAAACCGACGCCCCCGCCACAGCCCTGGAGTGGAAACGTGATCGCGTTGGTGTGCTGTCGGAGGCCGCAGCGGTTTCCCGATCTGCTGCCAGGCATTTCATTCGTCTTTGAGGAAGACCCTGATTCGGGAGCCATCCACAGATCATGCCGGCTACCACCAATTCACGCCGTGAATGCGGCCGTGCAGGAAACCGTGCGCGCCAGCGGCATGGGCCCGCCAGCCCGGCAGCTTTGGGCGGCAC
>Ga0163217_1078545_pt1 | contig 14179 bp, 22 predicted proteins | sample SynspAceP_FD_185933 | JGI IMG/M metagenome (GOLD analysis project Ga0163217, IMG submission 185933) | Saline lake microbial communities from Ace Lake in Antarctica - Synechococcus sp. Ace-P (PacBio error correction) | ecosystem: Environmental > Aquatic > Non-marine Saline and Alkaline > Saline ... | reverse complement strand
TGTCGCAGGTTGGTCACGACGTGAGACGTTGCAGAATCCCAAACACCGCTGGCCGGTCGTCCATTGGCGAACTGTTCGGCGGCACCCCCAGTAATGAGCGATGCCGCGAGATCTGAAATCCGCAGTGCTTTCGCCTGGCGCACGACGGACTTTTTTTGATTCAATCCTAAGCGACCTCGCGTGATGAAACTCCCATTCTTTTCGCCCAAGCCCGCCGAGGGTTAAAACGAGTTGAGCAGGCCGAGCTGTTCTCGGTTGTGCTGATACATGTCCTGCACGATCCATGAACTCCAATTTCCGAACTAACTCACGCACGTCGGATTGATCGACCAAACTGTGAGCCGGGTTGGTTGCCACGACCCACAATCCCTTTGATCTCGCCGCGCGATTCCTTCGATATCTGGTCTACTTCCAAAAACTCGTCGTCTGGTGAGGGGAATTCGCATTCGACGTCCATCCGAGGCCTCGGGCGGCTTTCTTGCGATCGTCGGCACTGTCTTCGAAACGATGGTGACCGAGGCAGGTTGGTCCGTGTTGCTCCAAAAGTCGGCGAACCCATCGCGGTGCATTGACCCGTGATGCTATTCGCTCCGTGCCGGACGTCCGATGTTCCCGGTGATCATGCGATGTGATATCGCCTTGTTGCGCGTCGTGTTCCCTCGTAAATTTGAGTGAACAGCCCATCGTCCACCACAGCGACGCGCCACGGCACGAACCATCGATTCGGCGGCGCGTGCAAGGAATCGGGCGTTGATCCCTGCGGCACGAGCAACCGTGTCGATATCAAACGCCGCGACATGGCTCGCAACGTTTCAAATCCGAGCGTGTGTGCGCGAGAATTCGTGATCGACGTGTTCGGTCGATTAAGTAATCGTGATCGCGTAGAGCAAACGCCAAATCGTTTTTCGGTCGGATTTGAGATGCTGCGTCGATGCCATCCGGTTTCGGTGCGTCGGCGGATCTCGATCACAATGATCTCAGGCGATTTTTGATTTTCGCAGGACTCGCTCCCACATGATCGGGATGACGATAACAGGGATTCGCGCCGATGAACACGAGGGCAATCGGCTCTTCTCGAAATCGTTCGTAGGTATACGGAGGCGACGAAACCCGAACGATTACCTTTGTTACGCCGACGCGGCCGTCGCATGCACTGGCGAAGTGTCCCGTCGCCGTGCCGGATCCCATGCGAACCGAGCGAGGAACCGAGGAAGCCATCTCCTCGGAGGGGATTTGTCCGGTCGAAAGGAACGCGACCGATTCGGCACCGTTGTCGCGATTGAAACACCACGGACGCTTGAACAAATTGCTCAAACGCGTTCGTGCAAGAGGGACCCGGTTGCATTTCCCCTTCCAAATCTGCAGGCAAGGGCGTCGTGCTCGTTCCGGGGAATCGAGGCACGCGGATGTTTGCTCCCATTCCCTTCGCGGCCACGCCATGCGAGGTTTGACCGGAAGTTCGTTCTGGCGTCAGGCCGACCGCCTCTGTTATCTCGCAAATGATAATCCACATCGGTCGCACAAAAACACAAACCGCGGTGCTCGTCGTGTCCGCAGCCAGGCTCGCAGAGTTCATCCCTAAACCCGTGCTCACCGGATGCAAAACGATGTTCGCGAGTCATCGCGCCGTCAGGCGCTGGCCAGCCTGGCAGCTAAAAGACTGGCTTCTCCTCGCCAATGTGAAGATCGATAACTCATTTCCAACAATCCCCGGCATCCGTTCGTAAACAAACAACTCATGAAATACAACATCGTCGGCGGTTTCAACTGACGAGAAAAGCGATCGAACGATCAACGCAAACGCGAGTCCGCCGTCGCCCGCAACCCGACACCACGAGCACCCACGCGACGAGAGTCAACAGCATGCGCCAATACCCAACAATCCATCGAGATTTTGCAGTCGCTGACCAAAGGCCCTCAAAACAATCGTCGGCTCGGAGATTCCACGGTTCTCCTGCCTTGGTTTCTTCCCATTCCCAACCGTAACGTTGCCTCCATAAACAATTTGACTGCACAGGAGAATACCGCGGATCGCGAGCAGAACGCGACCGTTGTTGCTCGCCCCGCCCATCGAGGCGATCGTGAACGCGGACAAGCGTTGCCACCGGATGATTGCCGTCGATAAAGAAACGCGCATCGTTCGCGAGATCGCCACAATGTTCGCGTGTCGCAATTGAGATATCGCCACTGCTGTACCAGTCCCAACAATCCCGAAACAAACACGCGATCAAGAGCCACCGAGTCGGCCAAAACCAACACCTCGGATGATCATTCGGAATCCACTGGCGACTCCACTCACCGATCACGTCGGGCAAAGAGCATCATAAAATCTGCGGCAACAATGCAGCCCGACCGCAGGCGGGCCAAGAGCGGCAGCGAATTGGACCCATAACCACCGCCTCGCGGTCAGCCAAGACGATCCGCCAGTCCCGAGAACACTCGCACGCTTCGCTAGGGGGGCCCAGGGTAATTGCGCGAGGTTCAATCCATGATCGCGATTTGCGAGAAACATCGCGTTCCAACTGTTGGCCCGCGATCGGTAGCGTTTGGCCCATCATTGTTACAGGAGCGAGACGACTCTTTCGAAGCACGATCATGCCGACTGCGGTTTTGTGTCGCGACGAGCATCAACCCAACGGCCAATGACTCTCGCAACGTCATCGATTGCCGCGTCCGGGCGCTGTGCAAAAACTTGAAGCGACTCCGACCGCGTGCTTCGTATAACGCGTCGTCGGCTGCGTCAAACTCGACAGTGGAGGCTCGGTACCAAGCGTTCTTGGGAATCCGCGTGGATTCGGAATGCGAACGACACGAATCGCGATTGGCCTCGTTCGGGCGGATTGCACGGCACGGCGGTGCTTCCCCGCATTTTCAAACGTTGAATGGCCACATTGTCGCACTTCGCACGATCCCCAATCGTTTGCTGTACTGCGGGACGTCGTAAGTGACACATCAATCGTGGCAATACTATGCACCCGATGCACTGGTATCGAGGTGACGAACGATTGCCGGGACCGGATCTTTCACATTTACGCTTTGACCGCGGCAACCGTTCAAACTCCGGGGTCCTTCGCAATGTGGCAGCCGTCGGCATGGAATCCCCAGCGCCAGTCGGATCTCTACGGGGCCGCTTTCCAATCCGATCCATTGGATACCACGTTCGGATCGGTTCGTTGTTCCGTTCACGATGGTGAAGCGTTCCCAACCTGGACGCCAGCTTCGATTTCGATTTCCAATCCGTTCATCGTGTGAACATGCGACCACCACAGGCTTTGCAACCGCTGCACGAATCCAGGTCGACTTTCGAAGCGAGTTGTTTGCCCTGCATCGGCGGTGTTGCGGGGAGCAGGCGCGGTAGAAACGGATTGAGAAGGTTCAACGAGCCCCGCCGTCGTGTTCATCGCAAACCGCTCACTGCGCTGAGTGACTGTTTAGCTGTTCGAGCTCAAAACATTACCGACGAGAATCAAAATTTCCGGTCGTTGTTGAAAACGGCAGCGGGCGACCGACCAGGGATTGCCCGTGTCTTCGGTTTTCGAAATGAAGTGGAAGCGTTGCCGGGCATAGAGAGCGACTCCGTGAGTTGTTTGGAAGAGAAAAGGTTCTAGAAGAGGAAAAAAGGGTGACGGCTGGTGAGTGTGATTCCCTCGAAAAAAAGGGAGCGCCAAACCAGGACGTTGGACCGGGGCCGCCATGGCGGGTGCGCCGTCCGCGGCGAGTAGTTCGCCGGGGTCGTCGGTACGATCGGCCCGATGTTCTTTGGCTTGATCCGTTGAAACGGCGATAGTTTCGCGCATCGCCGCGTTCCGATGGGTTAACGGGTAGTTCGTCGCGAGTCCCTCGTAAGGCCGCCTCATCAATTCAAAAATCGTTCACCAATCGCGTCCGCAGCCCACACCTCCACCCGCGGGCGAGCGGCGTTGGAAAGCTGATCAACACGCCGCAGATCGAAAGAACGCGTCCGCGCGACTGGATTGCCGGATGCCGTTCGCAGTGTTTCTGCGAACGCACCGCGCGCGTAAGAACCCCGGGTGCGTCGCCATTTCGTCGTGGATCACACCACGGACGATCCTGCCCAAAACTGACCGGGCAATCCGCTGCCTTTCTCAAAAAACGCAACGAACGAACTTACATTGTGGAACGCTCCAATTCTCGCCGTAGTACCCTTCCTTCAATGCCGACCTCCGGGTACGTTCCGATCGTTCCCAAACTCAAAAACACCGGTCGGTTTTGTCTGGTATTCTCTGTCGATGATTTCGATGGGGTCGTTAAACGCCGCGCGCTAGCATCCATTGGACTACGAGGTCACGTGCCCGCCTCGATAGACAGGGAATCGAATCGCCCGCAAGGGGATTCATACGGCAAACCTCGTCGAGACTTCCGCGGTCCCGGTCGCGCGGCGTGCTCGCGATCGAAATTCAGATCCACTTGCGACGACTCGTGTGAAACACCATCGGCCTCCACGATGCGAACACGGCACATTCGCTCAAGAAACAATTCGATGGCAAGGATGCGATTGCTCAGGTCGGACGACAGCGATTGAGAGGTGATAAGATTTGTCGTCATGACGTGCCTGCGATCGGGCGACTCGGATGCTCGTTCGTGTTCTGCGGCCTCGGCAGATTGGCGGCGGTTTCGATGATTTCCTTTCTTCGAGCAACTGAATCATCTTGCCTCGGAATTCGTTAAATATCGGGGATGATCGAGCACGTTCCGGGCTCGCTCTTCGCGGACGTTGCAAACGGAGGACTGAAAACAGCCGCTCCGACTTTCGCACGCGGTCCGGTTGGTCATCATCACCACACGTCGCTCATGAATAAGGCTCGTCGAACTTCATGAGGTGACCATCCACGGTGTGACGTTTATCACGAACAGATCGCCAAGAGGATTTCTTGGAGTTCCATGCGGGAGTGAGTCGAGCAGCCGAAGGGTTTCGTCGAGCAACCAGCATCTTGGGTTTGAGTGCGAACGCCCGAGCGATTGCCGAACACTTTTGCATCCCTTGGCTGAGATCCGGCAGCACGCATCGTGGAGGTTGTTGCCCAGTCCCACGAGGTTGAGATAGTAACTCGCCAAGTCCACCCGATCTCGCTTGCCGCATGACGGTAGACTTGGTTCACACCCAAACATCACGTTGTCGAGTGCCGTCATCCCACCGGCATCAGCAATGCGATTGAAAACGACTCCGCATTCCGGGGCGGGACCATCGATTTCACACCGATCGATCACCCACACCACCGTGTCGTGATACAGGTTCAATCCGGCGATTCACGTCGCACGGTGCTCTTGCCGCAGCCGAGTGCGCCGAGCAAGCAGACGTTATCGCCGCGGCGAGGTTCAAGCGAAATCCTCGAACGATCACGGACCGGCCACTTGTGAGGTTCGTAGGTTTTCCGGGCGAAAAGTTTCGACGTAGCACCCGCATGTTTCTAGGGTGGTTGGCGGTTGGCTGTGGCTGTTGCTGGTTGGCTGTGGCGGTGGCGGTTGGCTGGTGGCTGTGGCTGTGGTTGGTGGTGTGGTGGTGGCTGGTGGTTGGTGCGGCTGGGGGTTGGTTGCGGAAAACAGTTGGTTTTCGTAGGCGACGTGTCGCGTCGAGTATTCCGTCAAATCTTAGTTTTGAATGAGCAGTTTTCGTGATAACGGGTTGTTTGATTTACAAGCCCGACCACAAGCGAGGCAAACACCGTGTCATCTGCTTGCGTTCTTAACGTTAAGCTTGGGACTCTCTGAGTCGAGATTGTTGTCCGTTCCGGCCGATCGGAGGAGTCAGGCGAGGGTTTTCGCGTCCTTTGCGTGTCAGTCGGCTGGTGGATGTCGGTTAAACGAAACTTGAGGGTGTCGACTCGCGGCCCCTGTTCTTGCTTGCGTGCTTTTTGTGTACGGCGCGAGAGGTAGTTGGTGACGGGCGTTGCGAAGGTTTTTGAAATAACTCGTTGTCGTTTAATTCGGCTTTGTTGCGTGGTCGATCGATTCCGACAGGAACACCGGACCGAGGGACGCACGTGGCCCCTGGGTTTCAGTTGCACGATCCGGTCGGCGACCATTGATCGGCTTCATCGATCGTCGTTGGTGGATCATCCAAGCACGTCTGACCGCTCCTCTTCCCATTATCTTAAATCGCGTCGCCGAGTTTGGCTCGGGTCAACGCGCGAGTGCGACAGCGTTCGTCGAGAAACAGATTTCGGTTTTCATGCCAGCGTTCGGCGCTAACGGACGTTCGTTGCCTCCATGCCACCGACAGTTTGCATGTTGGCCGGGACGCGGGGCGGCGTTGACCAAACCGGACCAATCTCGAATGAATCGTTCGACGTGGGTCTCCGTCTCGCTGCGGCGGGACCCAATCGCGGGAAAAACCGAGTGACGGACAATGCGATGTTTGCCCGCGAACCGGGTCAAGCCACGCAAGTAACGAATAGTTTGAACACCAACCGCGATCCGGCGAGGGACGGTTGGATCGTTCGCCGTTCATCTTGATCGTGCCCGATCGGGTCTGGTCAATCGGCGAGAGCTTTGCGTGAAGTCGTCTTGCCGGCTGCCGCTATGAAAACCGACCACAGCGAGAAACTCCCTCCGCGGACGTTCAGATTTGAGATTATTCAACACCTCATTTGCGAGTTCACGCCCCACCGCCGTAAACCTTGCACACGCCCTTCATTGCAAGATCGGTTCGGGAGCGGATGAGTGCCTGATCGTGACCTGGGACGTTTGACCGCACGCTTCAGGTTTGTAGCAGAATCGACATGATGATCAGCGGTTAGTAGAAGAGCAGGTGTTAAAAACGTTCGCGGCCAGCCCGTGTCCCCACACATCGACGACGCGGGACGAGACACGAATCAGTTGACCTCACCGGCCGGCGGGTTGCCAAAGCTGACGAGATTCGGAGGAAAGATCATGATCGGGTCGAGGGACCAATCCGATCATGCCGATCACAAAACCACACTGAAAGCATTTCGTGCGTACGTAGTTCACTCCCGTTTATGAACTCGTCCCAAAACGAACTTGCCCAACCCGGGTTCTGAGCGAGCAGTCTGGCGGCAGAATCAAAGCACCATCCAACCGGACGGCCGAGATGATCCTCATGCCTGCGATAACATCAGCGGCAGACTCGCCGCAAAATGAATCTTGAACCCAAACCGCGACACGAAAGTTGCCAGTAACGCGCAACGTTAATGAAATCCTTGTCCAGTGCCACACCGAGCTAGCGTGTTGAACGAGAGTCGCCACAGCGAGCACAAGCAAACCGTCGTCGCTGAAATTCAGGAACGCTTTGTTGAAAAACCGTTTCGCCTGCGCATAACCGGCGTAGTTACCACATTTGGGATGACGATGAAACCCAAAGGAAACAGCCAGCGGAACTGACGGTTGAAAAATTGAAGAAAGGGGTCAAATTCCGCGTTGAAACCAAGGGCTCATGCCGCATAACCACGGCCAAGAGCGTTACCCGCGATAATCGGCCAGTAAGAAACCGAAGAACACGTCGCGATGCTGTGGTCAATTTTGATCGATGAATGTAGGCGCACGCGAGGCCTCGAAGTTCGCTGCGGCGAGCGCGCGTTTTGAACGAGAACGCGGTGGCAGACAGAGCGCGCCGTTCTGTAACGTCGGTTTTTTCCAGCCGGCCTGTCGTGAGGCTTTCGCTTCCCATGAACTGAACGCTTCACCTAGTTTTTCTTCTTTTTTTTTTTGTTTATTATTTCTATTTTATTCGTTGTTTTTTTGTCTGTCCTCTTATGTCTTTCTTCTATTGTTGAGTTATTTTTGTCCCTTTTATGTTGCGTTTTTTGTTTCGCGACTCGATCCGCTCCTTTTGTGCGAAGTGCATTGCGATCAATTGCCTGCCTGATCCCAGGTCGCCATCGGCTGGCGTAACTTCGCGACTGTCAGTGACGACCGTCTTCGCGGCCGCCGCCCCCACATTCCGAGAGATTCGCGATGGCGACGATCGGCAGCAGGCGACGAATTTAGCGATGGCAACGAATGTGCTTTCTTATTCCTCGCCGGCGCTAAGGCGCACGAAGGGTTCGAGAATCGGCAGCCCGCGAACCTTGGCAAAAAAACGCATAACCTCCTCTCCAATTCACGAACGCCAATTCATAGCTCGTCCTTGTTGCAGATTTTGAAACTGTTTATGTATCCGATCGGATTCGCACCGTCGTAAGCCTGGTGCCATCGATGAACTCCGTAAGTCGGTTCGCGGTTAGCCGTCGTTAATCCCGGTGTGGCATCTCGTTCGGATCCATTCTTTGCTTTCGCTGATGAGCCAACTCGGCGGCTTGGCGATTAGATCTGCGGTTGGTAAACCTGTTTCGGAACTTCGCCGTACCAGGCTGCGGGTTTTGACTCCTGTGATTTGGCCCCCAACGTCGCATCTGGTTGAGAAACCAAAACGCAAATCGCTGTAGTGCGGTTAGCTCGCGTTTTGTTTGAAAAAACACGTTGAAGTTCCGGCATCTCGCGAACTCGGTCGATTGGAAGGACGAAACGTGGCCCGTCATTCGAGTATCGATCACCGTTCTCTTTCGCGCCGACGTAGTTCCTTGTTGCTGAGCATCTTGGCGGCCTCTTGTCGGTGACGGGCTTGCCGAATCGTCGGTGGCGTTCGGAGCCATTTGCCGCCCGAATAGCGCTTTCACGAAATCGCCAAAAGATTGCGTGTTGATTTTCGTCGGCCATTGCTTGGTGACGCCGAATTACTTCTTAGGATTGTCTTCCAGATGTTCATAGTCGTGGGTAACCGGGACACCGATGCTTGCTCTTCACGGCATATTGTTCCACGGTTCGCCGACGCAGTAGCCTTATGATATCGCTTCGAGATTCTTCGGCATCTGCGGCGTGATCGGGCACGGTCGAGAGTTGCACTGAGCGTCTGGTGTGGAACCTTCAGGGTCGCTCTCGGTGGTACATGCCGGGAGAATGCCGGAGCGGGCGACCAGTAGCGGATTTCATAATGGTGTGTTACTGGACCGGAAAAACACCATGCCCATCGGACGGTTCGCCTTGGTCGACTAGTTACTGCTCGACGATCGTTTGAGACTGTCGGTCGGAGATCGGATGGGCGGAGTGGGGCTGTCGAGCCTCGGAATCGTTCTCTGCATTTGAGCCCACACCTCGTTGCTGACCGTGATGCCGTTGCCGTTGTAGGAATCGAGGCTGTAGGCGTCACGATCGGCGATTTGTACCGATGCGATTGTCGCTCCGATCGGTTGGCCCGGCGAGCATGTGGGCGCCGTCGAGATTCGGCGTGATGACGTGTCGAGCAGGATCTTCCAAGTCGAATGGGGACTCGAGCGTGACGTTCAAACCCTCGTCGTCGAAGTACCTTTCTCTTTTGCCGATCACCAAGGAAGCGCAATCGGGTGAGCTGATGAGCCGAGTTAAGGTTCGATTTTCCAGATCGATATCGCATTGCTCTCGTCATCTTTGATCCCCGAGATCGATCTTGCGCAGCGGCTTCCAGATCAAGCGAGCGTGATGTCGCCCCGAGGAACAGCCTGCGAGCCATGACCAATCGAGGCCACGAAAGAGGTGGTCTCCACCGGGGGGACGAGCGGCGCAATCGGATAGAATCGACAGGCGAGGAAATTCACGAGAAAAGAGTTTGTTCCGCTGGAAGTGCTGCCAAACGCTAAGCAGATTCCGCAAACAGAGATGACGATCCAGAGGAAAGCAATTCCGGCCGGGCCCAATCCACTGTTTCACGCGCGACTGCTTGAGCGGGCGCGACGGTTTCGCCAAAAGGATTCGTTAGCGCAGGGATGACACCCTTCGCCATGGATCTCGCGTTGTTTGCCAATGCGTAATTTAATGAGCGTCGGTTGCCTTCGACCCAGGCCACTTGCCTAGGAATGAGGCAGAGCGATGGGCCAAGCCCAGGCAGTTTTATTTCACCGGACGTTTGTTGTTTGAGAATCATGCATGTCAAGAACGAGATTACTTCTCTGTGTTGCTGCAATTGCGATTGGAATTAGCGCGAGCTTTCCGAACCCTTTAAACGCCGAAGAGTCGCCGACGGGTGTGGTCCTTGCATTTCGTCGTGGGAGCATGAATGCGATACGTTCCGGATTTCCGGCTATCGCAAAAAACGAACGAGGGCACGTGCTCGCCGTTTTATGAACATGCGGTACCGCAGTCCCGCGACCTTGCAAGAGGAACATGGACACGGTTATCCCGTTCGGTTGACGGCGGAAGACCTGGAACCCCACCGCGTCCGATCATGGACATGGGCGCGAGTTACGGCGGGTTGCCCGAAGAACAAAACGGAGCTCCGACCCGAAACATCATGGTCGACCGAATCACCGGTGAGAATTTGGGTTTCGGCATTGTGGGACGTATTGGAAAACCGGGACTCATCAATGGGTCGGCCTGGTAAGCGAACCGGATTCGGAGATCGGCAAGACGGCTCAGTTTCAGGTCGTCCGCTCGGTCGACGATGGCAAAAACATGGTCGCCGCCGGAGAATGACCGGCGTTTGGAAAAGACCCTAGTTGTGTATCTGTTCGCGCGCGGACCGGCACGATCACCACGCGTGAGTACTTGTGATGCCGACGCAAGGGAGCGTGATTGCGCGGCTGCCGTTCTCCCAACTTCGATGCACAGGTACGACCGAGGGAACCTGGACCGTGTCGCAACCTGCACGAACCAACACGACCGAATGCGGCGGTCGCGGGAATTAAGCGACGTGTCGGTGGATGTTGAACATTTGCGTGATAAAATCGAAAGCCGATCCGACAAAGGCGACACAACGACGTGCGGTCAGCACGACGAAGGATTCGCGGTCAGACTTGGACGGTACACTCCCAGCGGATCACGGGGCGTTGCCCGAAGACCGGTCTGCATGGGCGAGCTTGTGTCGATCGAATTGCCCGACGGGCGGCCCGACTGCGTTCTCGAACCCAAACAGTAAGCACGTCGACACGATGACCCGTTCGCGTCGTCTCGATGACGGCACGACGTGGACCGGACCGAAGCATCGGTTGTTGATCGATGCCGACGGCGGTGCCTACAGCAGTCTGTCTCGATCGATTCAAAAAACGATCGGTTTGTTGTATGAGTCACTGGCAACCACAATGATCTTCGCCGCATCGGATTGGACAGCTCGGGTTCGACATCGAACGCGAGAGAACCTTCAAGCGGGCAGATCGTCCCGATCGAACACGGCTCGCGAGTTTGCCGGAGAACGTGTTTCGTGTTGCCGGAACCTATTATTGTTGTGGTGGCGCCTCGGACCACGTGACGAGGGGGGGGGCCCATTTTTTTTTTTTTTTTTTCCGCCCGGGGGTCACTGCCAAGATGGGTTATCCCAAACTCTTCGTCACGGGCCGACGGTTGCGAAACCGAACGTGACCGCAAAACGCATGGGCTGCGGTACGTCCATTTTATCCGATGGTATGACGGATTCGAAGGACGTGCGGGAAATCGCTCGCCCAGGTGGTACGAACTCTCGAGGGCGATCACATCGATTGCCATCATTGGAAAACCCGCGCCCGGCCGCCGCAGCGACGCGGCGATCGCGGCGGGCGATATCGACGCAGCGGCGTGCCGGCGGAATCATGCACGTGCCCGGACGAGCATCAATGTACCACCGGGTTGTGCGAGACGTGGCTGGTTATGTTTCCCCGGATGCCGATTGCGGAAAAACTACCCGAAACTCGTCGAAGTGGCGATGTGTGAATTCGTTTGTTGCGGCGATGGGGCCGATGCGGGATTCGGCGAATGGGAGTCACTTCGCTGTGTCCAGAAAAGTGGCTGCGAACACCGACGGATCACCCACCTCGTTTTCCGCCAACGTGCATTTATGGTCGAAGAGCGATGATGGGAATCGACGCGACATGCCGCCCAAGTGATGTGGATGCGAGGTTTTCGCGATGGGATTAAGAAATCTGAACGCGCTCGTCGATTGCGCATCGCACTTCCAATCAACCGACACGAGCCAGCCGACGCACTTTTCCAAAAGATCACATCTCCTGCACGAGGTGTCACAAACCTATCGAAATTAAGCAGGCAATCCGATCGACGATCATTCGACCAAGCGTTCATCCTCGAAACTCGCTCGCAACCTGCACGGCGAGCGGATCGCGCGGGCCTATGAACCGTCAGCGGATGGAAACGTTGGCCCGGTCTCTCGTGAAGCCGGGCCAACGTTTTTTTCGAACTCCCGACGGCCGTTGTTTCATCACGTTTCGGGTCGGATCTCGGCTCGACGCGTTGATCGATGTTTATCCTCGGACCGTGAATTTGGCCAAGTACGCGAGTTGTACGAACTGCAACGGGAGATTGATTGAAAATCCCTTTCGATTCACAAACGCTGGGCTCGACTCGCGGCGATCGACAACGCAACGACGAGTATTCGAATTGTGATATCGCGGCGTTCGGATTGCCGGGCGACCAATCGCGGGTTGCTTCGTCGCGGGCATAACACGAACCTGTCGCGCGGCCGCAGCGATCGTTTGATGTCGGCCGTGATTCATCCAATCGTGCTGGTCGATGGAGGTTCCCACCCCACTAATCACGTTCATCGCGGGTTTCATCGAGAGAGCCTGAACGGATGGTTCCATGGTTCGTGCCGAGTGCAAACTCTCGTGAACGGTGCTCTCGGCCCTCGTTGGTGTTTCTGCCACCTTAGGGTTCAGTGACCGTCAGTGTGAATGAGTTGGCACGCAAACTGGCGTCCGGTTCGGGCCCGTTTGGGCTGGTGCGAGACGACGTTGTTTGACGATGATTTCGGCGGTATACGTGATGGGCAACGGTTTTAATCAAGACGTTGATCGGACGTGCCTGCGTCGTGCCGCCTCAAATCCCGAGTTACGGATTCGGCGACGGTGTTGTACCGATCGCGATGCGCGTTCGGGATCCTGTTTCGCGGACGTCTTCGTGGACGGGTTTTGGATTCTCTTGTCGACCGTTGATCGCGTTCGTGTCGTTGCGATTGGGAGCCATTTCTTGGCCCGTTCGCGCTGTATTCGTTGCCGCGTTAATCTTCGGTTTGTGGTCTGGCAACGGGGTTTGCAAAGGATGGAAAACGGTTGCCTTTCGGCGATCATGTTGGATTCCGGGATTGTTGCTGCTCTTCCGGCAGCTGGTTTCTTTGCATGTCGGCGATGATTGATTCACCGATTGATTTTCCCGCGGCATTCGATTGATTCGCGAACATGATGTGGCGCCGTTTCGATCGTCGCCGGGTTTTTACTGGCGGGTGATGTTCCCGCGGAAGACGTCGGGTCCGCACATGCGGTCGAAGAACGGGCGAGTGAGGGATTTTATTGTGCTGCCCTTGGGCAACGGCATGAAGCATTTTCCAGCGAAAAAACGTTGTTTCAGCGCAAGCGGCGGGACGCCGCGCCACGGTTCGCGGGCGTCCCCGCCCGCATAACGCACATTCACGCCGGAAAAATGCTCGGCGCGTTTACCCGGGAGGGCGGCACGATGACAAATTACACTCTTTGCTGCTCGAGCAATTTTAACTGCGGCTATCGTTTGGGCAAACCTTACCCCACCACCTCACGAACCAATTCGATCGCATTCGACTCCACTCCTTGCTCCATTGATTTCATCCATTGCCAAAAAAAATCATTGCTGTGAACTTCCAGTTCCAAGATGACCTTCGTCCAACCAACCTTTGAATCTGGGAGCGTTCTAGTCGGGGTAATCCTGGATGCCGGTATTCTACGGTGCCGATTTTTTAAGATCGTTGATCCAAATCGTGATCGTTCGGTTTCGTTCCGATTGCAGCGAAGCGATTCGAGGTCGTTTCAGGGTTCCACGCGTCCACGGAAAGGCATCAAATGTGCTCGCCTCGGTCAAAAACGCGCTTGCGTGGAAAACCCGTGAAATCCGATTTTCCCTTCCCGGAATTCTTGACAATGAAGTTCTCCGTCCGTCGTCGGGACGGACAACGGGCGCCGTCGCGAGGAAAACTTACCCAATCGTTTCGTGAAGAACCCCACCGATTCCCCCACCGGGTCGATTGGATCGCAGAGAGTTTGAAAACCGAGGGCGGGGCCCGCTGAGGTGTTTGTCGCAAAAAACATTTGATGCCCCAAGGTGTCCGGGTTTCGGCCCCAAGGTTCCGGGGACCGGGGGGATTTCTTTTCGGGTATTTCGGGGGGAAAAACCTCCCCACGTCAAAACCCGAAAAAATTTTGTTTTTTTCTCGCGTATTAAATAAGCCGTCATCTCTCTC
>Ga0163217_1113683_pt1 | contig 14180 bp, 14 predicted proteins | sample SynspAceP_FD_185933 | JGI IMG/M metagenome (GOLD analysis project Ga0163217, IMG submission 185933) | Saline lake microbial communities from Ace Lake in Antarctica - Synechococcus sp. Ace-P (PacBio error correction) | ecosystem: Environmental > Aquatic > Non-marine Saline and Alkaline > Saline ... | reverse complement strand
CAATGTCGTCACGTAAACGAGGAATGCAAAAGGCCCAAAAAGACAGCCGATTAAAAATCCATCGAAAGCGTGGGATTCGGTGCCTTTTTCCTCTCTGTCGCGGCGGCGGGTCTTATTGGGGTCTTGGTGGGTCATCGGCGCTCATTGGGTTGTCGGGCTGCGGCGGGGTTGTCTTTGACGGGTGACACTGCATTTGCCACCTAAAAAATGCAAGTAGGGAGGCCGTTTTTGCTGGCCCGCTTACCGGCCCGCGAGCGTCATTAGGAAAATCATTGCTGGCAGGCCGCAAGCTGGCGCAAAGCCGACGGGCGGGGGCCGAGGCGAAGGTGGTCGATGCCGGCGCATAGCCCAAAACAGCCGTTGCTGCCGCGCAAAAAGCGATTGGCGGGGGGCCGAGATGTTCCTTGGGTTCCGCTTCTCAGGGCCAGAGCCGCGCGTCGCCGAGCCGTCGGCTGGTACGCCCGTTTGTTTCATTGTCGAAACGCAGCTCTATCGCCGGAACGATAACCTGTTTCGTATTCGCATCACGCCGCAGCAATTCAGCGAAATCAATCTCGGTTCGCGGCAACCCGCGGCAAGCGCAACGTTGTTACTGTTGTCCTCCGGTGGGCCATTTGGTGCTGTCCGCGCAGGCACGCATCCGTCGCCGCGGCGACAGGTGGCACCCGCTCCGGCAGCGATTGTCGACGTTCATTTCCGCCGGCCGGCCTGAATTGACAAGATCGCGCCTGCGACGGCGGTGACGCTTTCGCCGGATGCGGTTTGATCTGCCCGTGGGGCGGTCCTTTGAAGAACAGGCCGCGGCGATCAGGGCGCGGGGATTTACAGCGCTTGCTCACGAGCAGTGGGCCTCTATCACCCTTACCGGATCGCGGCAATGGGGGTTGGTTTCTGCCGGACACGACCCTGTTCGCTTTCGAACCTTCGCCACAGCCTGTTTACGCGTTCGTGAAACCGAGCGGGCGTTGTTGGCCGGAGTTGGCCTTTGATTGCCGTCGAAATGGCGCGCAATCCTTTGTCGCGATCGGCAGCAGGAAACCGCAAAGGGTTGCTGCGTGAAGCCGGTTTACGACGGTGTCGTCGCGCCCCTACCGTTTTCAAAAGGAACGGACAATGCGCAGCGGGCTGGCTATTTTGATGCGTGACAACCGGCGCGAATAACTGGATTGGCTCACCGGGCGCTGCCCTATCGCGACCAGAGGCTGGCGGTGACCATGATCGAGATGCTGGTCGCGCTTAGTCTTTTTGGCTTGGTCGGTTTGCTCGCTTTTACCACGCTTTGACACAATTTTACGGCGTCGCGAACGCCACGATGGCCGGCTAGAGATTCTTCTGTCGCAATTGGACCGGGCATTGCTGATCTTTCGGACGCAGATATTGTGCAGGCGGACCCACGTCGGTGACGCTTCAGGATGGTGTCCTGTCCACTCTTGGGCATGATGGCCAACCAGCGCAATATTCTTGCACGATGCAAATTACGCTCAGCCGCGAGATAGGGCCCCCGGAAAACGCGGCGATTCTGTTGCGGCAATCTTTCCTTGATATTGGATTGGCGCGGGTGCGTTTCGCGCGTGCTTGATTAGGGATCGCAAAAACTGGCAGTTCGGCGGTGTGGGGCTGACCCGCCGGCGAGAAATTGGAAGCGTGCCGTGGAGATGCGACAGTGGACTTCAATGCGCAATTGGCGTCTCAGGCGGCTTTTGCGTCTTTGTTCCCGCCCTGCCCCGATGGAGCCGCGGCGGTATGCGGTATCGAGACGCGGTGTTGTGTTGATTCACGTGTTGGTGGCGCTTCGCTTTTGGGGTCGGCCGATCGTTGTCTTGATGTTTACGTCGAAGGACCTTAGATGGAACGCACCCAGCTGGCTGCCGCGGCGACCCAAGCGAGCGCTGGCTTGGCGCGGAGACACTCAATTACGTGGCGTTACGCCGGGATAGGGACGTCCGCACCAGAGACGGCCATATGGCCGAACCATGGGCGCTAGCGGCACAAGAAGAGGTGCAAAAACTAGGAGACGGGTACCTTGCGATCAGCGTTGTTCAGATGCCAAGCGCGGTTTGATTTAACGGACTTGCAGCGGGCCGCCTCTTTGCAACAGCAAATCCTTGCCGGGCTGCGCAATCTCTTGGACTCGGCCCCGACAGCGTTGGCGTTGGACCATCACAACAGACCGAATTTCCCGCACCGCGAGGCCCCTATACGCGCGTTGTCGAGGTCGAGCTTTTGGACGCGCAGACGCGTGCAGATAGGGCCCACCACGTCAAGCTGCTGCCGCAACCGGAGATGTGAACATCACACCGCAAGCGAAGCGGTCATCGGGCAGTGTGGGATCGCCACCGCGCAGGCAACTGGTCAAGCGGCGCGAACAAAACGGTTTCTAACGCGCGGGGACGGCGGGACGACGCTGCATTGTCGCGCTTGAACGTATTGGTTTTACATTCAGCACGTCTATTGATGTGGAAACGACCGAAGCAGAAGTCGATGGCACCACGGTTTTCTGACATCACGGCTGGCTGCGCGAAGTAGACTGGGGCAAAAAGGGCAACCTATGCGATCGAGCGCAGCTTTTCGCGCCATCTTGCAGCGAAAAGAGGGCTTTGCCGGTCAAGCCGTTTCGTCCCGAAAGGGATTAAAATGCGAACCGCGCCACTCTTTCGAGCCGCCGCGCTGTTGTCTGCTTTCGCACCCTTCAAGGGCAGGGCCGATCAACCTACGGGTTGAAGGTTGCTTTGTCGGGGAACCCGTGGGCAAGGTGACCCGCAAGGGAGATCGGTTCGGCATTTGCGCTCCTGGTTGAAGGCGCGCGCAAAGTCGGCCCCAATTTGGAAATGCCCGGTTTAGCGCGCGCTGCTACACAAGCGACTAGACGCCGGCCCACACCACAAGAACTGAGATACTCTTCAAATCGGATTTCTCACTATTCTATTGGTTTAGTTGTTCGGCGAGCCAGCAATCGTGTGTGTTCAAGTAGGGGAACACGGCTTGCAACTCAGTGGCGCGCAAAGGGCGCCCATCGGTCACGGCACTTTGCGGCCGCAGGGCGCGGTATCGTTGGGATCACCTGCACGCAAAGACCCAGATTACGTTGTCTTCGCGCCCTTGGGTCACGCTAAGCTTGCCCAGGGCAACATTCATGGCACACCGCGGCCCATCATTACGCGCAGCGCAAGATCGACAGTGTTCATCTCGCTGGACGTCGACGTTTGGGAAACCCGCGGGTCTTCAAGCCAGAGGGCCAAAGGTGTGCTGCTCGGACGCAGGTGTCGCGGGGAAACGTCGTGTTCAAAACGCAGCATTTTCAGACAGGTCTGTCGCCCGCATCGAAACAGCAGGGTGGTTCAACGCCGGGGAAAACGCTGAGGAACGCGGCTTAACAAGGTCGTTTTCGGCGGGGAGTGCGACGGAGCGATATTGCCGCGATGACCAAAGCGTCGCGGAACAGAATGGTCCCAGCAGCGCAGGGCAGGGTCCGGATTGGTCATTAGAAGCAGCGCCTCGTCGAATTGTGGGCTCTGCTGCGTGTTAACAGATCCTTGTCGGAAAGGCGATGCACCTCGTTGACCAGCGGGTTGACAAGCGCGACTGCTGTACCAAGCGCACCATAAACCGAGGTTCTTCTCGTAGGTTGGCGACGGATCTTCCAATTCGCCTTGCGGCAGGTGGGCAGTCGTCCATTGCCCCGATTTACGGTCATCGCCTTGGGTCAGACAGGAGGATGTGGGATTTTCCAAGGCCAACGTTTGTGACGTTGGGCTTTGCCATCAGGTTCCGTCATGGGGGCGCGGTCCTGCACGTTCCCGTTTTCGCGTTGAATTTGGGATCGTTTACTGGGGACCACATCGGGTTGTCTTGTCTTGCACTGGCACAGATTTCACCCAGATCAAGAGCTTTCGCAAGATTCACGCGAACGGCCTCTGCGCGTGGCCAGCAAAACCGGGCGTTCCGCAGCCCGAATTTTTTACGTCCGTCATAGATATAGGCATTTGCGTATTCGGTGTTAGGAGGGTGTTGTGCAACGTTGTCGAGCGCTTGGTTAAGGTCGTCGCCGCCATGGAAAGCGACGTTCTTTGCCACTGCGACGGTCCCCGTGATCCTTGGTCACGCTATAGCTTTCGGTTTCACCAGAGCAGCCGGTTGGGTTGCTTGGCTGTGATCTGCGCCTGCGGGCGCGCACGGAATGCCGACTTTTCTCGCCGCCGATGTCAGCTGAGATTACAGTGCCGTCTTTTCTGATGTTGTCGAATTGGAACTGAAAGGTGATCTCTTATTCGGCTCGGCGTCATTTGCTTGACGATGGATATTCATTAGATAGCGCGTCGGGGTCCTATGTGAAGTAGTTGTCACCATAGGGGAGCCTTGCAAAGGCTGATAGTTGCAATGAGGGTCACGTGAGGTCGCCGCGGTTTGCTCGTAGCTTCTTGAAATGGTAGAAATCTCGTCGGCGTCGATCTTTGGCTGCCGGTGATACCGGCGCCTCCGTGCGATGATGCAGATGCAATGCTTGCTGGTCAGGCAGAGCGCTGTAGCGCAGCTTCCTGCAAAGGTACGAACGTTAATGTCCATTTTCACTCCAAGTTTGGCTTATTTATGTACGAGAACCAAACGGTCATCGGATCGCCCTTGGGCGCGCTGAAAAATTGCTATTCACTACCCGCATTGACGAAGCACGTGCGGGCCGCGAGAAAGTTTCACAGTTCATTGATTAAATATCTCATTTAGATGAACCTAGGCACTGGCGTTTTTCGCTGACCTGCGTGTTTTATTGCGTTGATGCCTGTGATTTCTTGTCTCGATTCATTTTGAATTCTGACTTGTGGGTCAGCTTGTTCCGTATTTGATTGCGCGACACGGCTGTGCGGATCACATATGACTTTCGTGGTCTGCGCGTCCGGGACTGGGGGAACAAATGCCCTCGCGCAGCGTGCCCTTCGACGGAGGCATCGGGGCGCGATCTTGGATATGTCGTTCTGGCTGATCGGAAACGATCATTTTCGCAGCCGTGGCCAAGGAAGGGTTGGGCATTGGGCGATTGCAAAGCTGCTGTCAGGCGGGTGCTTGGGTTGGGGTTCTCGCTTCGCCTTGGTCGTTCTTTCTGTTCGGCTCTGGGTGCCCTTGGGGTACGCGTGCTGTCAGCACGGGGCGCCAGAGGGCTCGCGTTTGTTCCAGGAATTTGCTGGGTGCCTCCTCCTTATCTGGTTAGGAAGGGCTTTTTCGGGGTTTAGAGTTCGGCATTTTTCCCTGCGGACGGCGATTTAAGTGCTCAAGCACGCCGGTAAGATCGGGGATGCCCGCCAAAGCGGGGCGGTATTTTTTGGGGTCGGCAGGTCGAGTTTTTATTAGGTGGCGAGATGCATACCAAGACATGGTTGAGCGTGGTTTGAGTGCGCTTAAATCCAATCCGAAGAACCTGCCAAATCAAACGCCAGCGTTGAAACGTCGAGAGGTACTTGTATCTGCGGCGCCAAGTATACTTGGGGTCTATTCGGATCGTTTTGTTATTTGGCGCGCTTATCACGGCATTCATATCCAAGTTGGGACGTTAATTGTCTGCCTTCAAATGCAAAAATCGGCGAAAAGTGGTCCGCCGTTCCAATTTACAGCGATTCGGCCCTCTCGCGGACATTGCCTTACATGCCCTGCCGGGCGTGGATGCAACAGGTTCGCGCCCTCAAGGTCTCCGAGAGAAACATACGCAGGGGCAAACGCGATCGAGTCATTGAAGCACGTCATTCGAAAGTTTATTCCGGCATTCGCGAGATACGGTAGCAAGGAAAGTGTGCGTAGGTTGGTCTGGTCATATGCGAACGTTTCGACTCATTTGACCATTCGGTAGGGAAGAGAGTTCGCGGCCACGATCGCGGCCACTCTTATTGTGGTCTACGAAAGAACGGCATTCTTACGCGTCAGGCCATTTGGCGGTCAGGTTTCGATATTGGAGTTTTAACCTCTTAGCTGTTCGTCTAGGAATAGGGTTGGCAAACATGTTCGAGGAGTGATTATAGTTCAAAGGATCGCCGAGGCGGTCTTGCATGCCTGTTCTTTCGCCTCCCTCGTATCACACCGTAGATTTTTGCGTTCACGCGGCGATTGGGTTAAGGTTGCGGATCTATATACGAGGGATATCGCAGATTCAGGTGCCGTTTTATTCGATATACCTTCATTAATGAGAGATGCTGGGTCTCTCATATGGCGGTTATGGCCAACAGAGCTTAATGCGCCTATCTGCACAGGGCGTTACGAGGGGTAACAATTGTGTGGGAATAGTTCTCGCGCCAAGCGGTTTGGGCAGATCGTTTTCGGCGAATGGAAGTCCAAGCTTTTCGCGGACAAAGCTGGGCAAGAATTGCCAGTCCAAGTAGCGATCTTCTAAATCATCTGGCCTTACCTCGTCATTGTGCTTCCCCTTTAGGGCCTATTGCACATTAACCAATTTTACAATTGAAGGATCTGCTGCTGATTCCATTTTTTGGATTCCAAATCGTTTGCGCGGGTGAGGCCAAACATTACCCAGAGATGAGCAGGTGATCTTAGGAAGCTTATCGTATATCTTGATGGAATCTGTGCGCCTGCCTTTTTTACAGCATAGCCAAACGCGGAGCGAGGAACACCGTTTGCCCATTTTTTTGCCTTATTTCCTTTGATGCGTTTAAACGCAATCCAATCCGTTAGCTATATTTCAGCTGTATCGCATCACTTCGGCAGATCCCCAAAATCAGTTCCAAATATCATTTTAGATAAATGCATTTTTTTTGTCACGTGATGCGGCGAAGTAACTTACCGCGAGTCTGAACGCCTTGATAGGGCATTAGGACGGTTTTCTTTCGAGAAAAAAGCCGGACCGTGTTTGGCGAAAGCAATGCTATGTACGATCGATTAATTTCATCTGTGGCTCAGCTTCGCGGTCCATTAAGGGCTTGTCTGTTGGCCCAGAATCTTGCTTGCCTCGATGTATCAGTTTTAGGCTTATGATTGGGCCAATCAGTCGCCAGCAACTTTTATCTGTCGTGACCTAGCTGATTGCCCAAGCTTTTTGAACCCTTGAATGTGCAAAGTCATCACGCTCGGTTGATGGTCGGTATTAGAATGATCGGTAGGGTGCTTCCCACAATACGGTTTTCGCAATCGAAACGCACCATTTTCACCACTGTTATCGGTATATACGTATTGGCCGATGGGGTAGATGTGAGACGGCGAACTCCCACGAACGGCTACATTTCTGCTATTTCTTATTGAGATCAGGAGTCTATTTTAGATCAAGTTTCAAATCGCCTGCCAGAAGCTCGGCCCTCGGCGTTTTCAGGGGCGGGACCCTATAGAATTGCACAAAGCGTATTGCGGCGTAAATGGCGCACGATATTAGCGGACGCTGAACGTGATTGTAGCGTTATCGCTCACGATTTTAGTGCTAAGGTATCAGAATAGGGGGGGGTGTATTATCGCAAGACAACTGGAAACTGACCAGAATACAGATCGGCTGTTCTATTTAAGTTTTTTTCCGCCTCTTCAGATCGCCAAACAGAACCCTTGAACCGTGAGGGCGCGCGTCGTATCAGTCTTATTCAATCCTTTTGTTCGAATCACAATCACAAATAGCCCGCTTACTTGAAACTGCTTCATATGGTTGGTCTTATTCCCTCGAGTTCCCTAATTACGCCTGTACCATAAGAGGGGAATTTAAGCCGTCGATGAGGACACCATGTTTCTACCCTATATCTTCAATACACCAGATACTCATGCCTTTTGTAGATGGCCGGTGTGGGCATTTAACGGAGCGCTGTCCAATTGTTACTGTGGCTATAAACTATGCAAGTGAGGCTGCCTTCGAGCTTATCTTAACCTAACGTCTAAGGCGGTTGCCCCTCTTTTGTCAATGGGTGCGATCCCGTGCGCAGAGTTCCCGCAGCAAGGGCGCGTTCAGTGGAAATCGCGACTTGGAAACAGTGTTTGCGTGCGTGGCGATGTGACTGAGCGCGAGGGGGATAAGCGGGCGGGTCGGGGCGCATGTCTTGCTTGGGGGTTGCGTGATCCCGACTGCGCCGTCCATTTGGGTGTCAGATCGGCAATGGCGTGCCCGACAGATCTCTATTTTTTTCGGCGATCAGATGCACGACGATCCTTCGCGTGCAGCCGGCCCGTCACCGCAAAAGGGCGGCCTCGCCATGCGATCTGGCGGAACTTGCGGTGTAAACCTTGCGCCTACACGACATTAGACACGCCTGTTTCATTCTCTAGCGTCAGAAAAACCACGCCAGAGGCGGTTGTGCCAGGGGTTGGCGGCTTGGATAACAGGGCGCACACAGATATTCGAGGAAAGCGGCACAAAGGGAGCTGATCTGCGGGGGTCAGGCCCGGAAATTGTGGGGCGTTTTAAAAGTCCACTCGGATGTGCACGCAGGTAAGGCGCAAGCGGATGTAATCTTCGACAAACCTCTTCACCCAGAGTGCATTTCTGGCAAGCGCACAACCGGAGTTTCATGTTCAGGGCATTCGCCATCTAGGGATTTGAATAACGGCAGCGTGGGCCGGCGCAGGAGATTGGCGCGCACGGGCCCATAGCGCATCGCGCCGCCGTAATCCCCTTCCACGAGGCGGTCCGCTTCGGCCAAGACGTTGTCCATTCGGGCGGGGGGCATGGCGCCGCGCAGCATAGGGCTTCGGGATCGGGATATTCCATTGCCACGCAGCAGCTACGATCCAAGCGCATCAACTTTCGCGAAAAGCCTTGTCTGACGAACCCGAGCCGCAGGCGCCAAGGCCCGTCTGCGCGACGCTCTAGCGAGTTGTCCCATGCGCTTTGGGGTTCACGCAGCGGGGCGCAGTTCAATCCCGTTGCTCGGGGCGTCGCGTATACGATCTGTGCGGGGCGTAAACCCCATTGGCTGTGCATTCAAAAGGCACATGCAAAGATTGCGGGTGGTGGCATTTCAACTTGACGGACACGTAGGTGAGCATTTCGCAAAGCCGCCGATGGCTTCGGGGAAGCATATATCGCGCAAAGCCTCGATCTGGGACAAAACATGCTTCGCAATGTCTGGACTGTATCCGTTGCGTCATCCTGTGAACGAACGGTGCGGTGGTTTTTGATTTGTGCCATTGCGCCGAAGAGGCAAGCGACCGACGCAGATGATCTGCCTCTTCTGCGTGTAGCCGCGCCGACCAACGGCATTGCATCGCTTTGTTCTTGAACAGCGGAAGCAGGGAGTCTTGCGCCGGTGACCCTCTTCGAGGTGCTGGGACAAAGGGTTCGGCGGCTCTAGGACCTTTGGGCGCCGGCGCAAGATAGGGTTTGGACCATCCCCCCGGAATCGCGGCCCGGGCGCACATGGCACCTCGATCACAGATCATAAAATTCGGCAGGCTTCATCGCGGCCAAGAAATTCATCTGTGCGCGGCTTTCGACCTGAAAATATTACCCCAACCGCATCGCGCACGGGGTCAGCATGTCGATGTGGGGTTTTCCCTTGCTGGAACAGTGCAGCGTCAGATTGCTTTTTCTCGTGATTTCCAACAATGCAAAGGGCCTTGCGGATACAGGTCAGCATTCCGAGGCTCAGGGACTCGATTTTTTAGAATACCCAACGGTTTCGGTATCATCCTTGTCCATTGATACGGTGCGCGCGTCCATTGCGGCATTTCGATGGGACAGGTCATCACCGCGAGGGTTGATGAATTAAACGCCCACGTGCTGCGATAAATGTCGGGGAACGATTGAGTTCGCCGACTCAGCCGCAGTGTTTGCGACAGCCGGCGATCATCAGGGTCAGCCCAATTTCGCGCATTCCGTTCGGGGTTCGGGCCCATCATTCGGAAATGCCCCAAATTTTGGCCAGACAGCCCTGCGGTTACATCTTGGGACAGCCCATGACCCTTACCACTTCGCGGATCGTGGACCGAGACCGGGAAATGGACTAACGGTCGCGCAAAGCCTGCGCCAGGTGACGTCGATTTTTTTCAGTTAAATCCACTGGATGATTTCTTCCGCGGGCGTTTCGTGTTCAAAATCGACATACGATATCAGGAAGGTCGCCGCGTATGCGTTGAGATAAACGCTCAAAGACCATTGCCAATCATACGGGGGCTGACGGCGTAATGCCCAGAGATTAGCAGCAATGATGAATTCGCGCAGACCCGCGACCTGCATGAATACGCGAGCGGGTGACCTCGGCGACAATGTCGTGGACCGATTAAAAAATACGCGGCATGCCGAGCTCGTCCACAAGCCGCAGTTCCTTGTCAGCAGGCTAGACGCGATCCGAAGCGCACATGGATAGCGGCCGTCGAAAGCCCGCACGGGCCAGAGATGCTGTAGGCCGTCTTGTGGGCTGAGCCCTTCTGCCCTTTCGTCGGCAGGTCATCATATTTTCAGCTCGGATAGATACAAAGCTGCAGCTGTGTCATTTTTTTTTTTTATCGCAATTTCTAGAGAGTGCGGCGCAGTGCAGTGGGGTGAGTGGCGATAAAGGACGTTGCCATTCAGAGCCGGTTTCAACGGCGTTCCCCATTTGGCGGGCGTGTGTTCGATGCAGTCAATTGTGATGGCCTACGCGAGGCCGTCAGCACATTCTGCCAGTTGCCGCTCGCGCGCTTGTGGTGCATTCAGACTCGCCGACCGCGACCATCGGGGCAGAGCCGCAGGCCGCAGCGCGGCACAGCGTTGGACACAGCCTGATTCAGGACCATCATAACGCGGGGTTGCGCCTAGAAAACCGGATCTGGGGATGCGCGTGCACCTTTTGAATGGGGGACCAATGCCTTGGCTTAGGTCGGCGGGGGCAGGGCGATCAAGGATCAATCCTGACATTCCCTGCAGAGATCTTCGAGGTCAGGTGCACTCTGGCCTTGCCTGCGGTCGTTTGCCCAATGTCAGCGAACCGCGGACAAGCGTTGCGTATGTGGAGATCACGTTGGCAGGGCCAGCCAGTCGCAGGGCAATCCCGAAGCACCAGACGTGTGCCGACGTCAAGGCTTTGGAAGAAAGGGGCGTCGCATAGCAAAGGATGCGCAGGGGAGGTTCTGCGGCGGCCGGTTTGGCAACCGCGGAGCCTGCAATCTGCGTTGTCGAGCCGGTCCGCAGCGTATCCGGGGCTCGGCCTTCAGTGGTTTTTAATGCGCTATATGGCGCGTACCATCCCCCGCACGTGTTGCGGTCTGTGTGCGATTAGCGTTAACCCCAGTTCCGCCGCGCGAGGAATCATTCCTCGGGGGTGGGACGCGCCGGGTCGAAGGTGAAATTAGATAACCCAAGCTTCTGCATAGCTCAATATGAATTTCTCCTTTGCACAAACCAGCCGGGGATTCTGAGGCGTTGATTTGAACAGCACAAAGCGGCGGGCACTTCGCGTTGTGTCGATGCCGCCACTAGTCAGCGCAGACCCGAGCGCCAGCCGTCGTTCGTCCATACCCATTCGGCGCGATCTTTGGACCCGGTTGCACGCCCAGTGGTCAGGTATCCGCCGACCTGAACCGACAGAGGGCGGTTGTGCCCGTCGTTATCCGGTGCGGTTCGGGGGGGAAAAGGCGACAGCGGGCGTGGTTTGATGCTTGCCCCAACGTTTTGTGGCGGGCTGGCCGCCGCAGGGGCATGCGAAAGCTTGCGTTCGGGGATGTGACTGTCGGCAGGCAAGAATCGTGGATGTTTCTCTAATTCCGATCCGTGTCCCAAGACGCGAGGATGAGGTATTCAGTGTGCTCGGTTTGCGGCTTGGCCTGACGTCACCGATCTAGTTGCAGCGGCAGGGGTCACAATCACGGCCTGTAGGCGCCATGACATTCGTTGCAACCCTGATTCACCGCAGCCGACGCGCGCTTCGAACAGCGAGGATCCGCGGCGGCGTCGCGCTGGCCGCTGGCCAGGCCGCAAGCGTCTAACCTGTTGCTGTCCTGAGTCGAGCGCGGCGGCAGCCGTCAAGACGAGCTTTCGGCACCCGCTTCGTGATTTTAGTTATATCGCATAGCGGGATCAGAGCCGTTCCTAGACCGCCAGCCATCACTCAGCCAGCAAGCCGATAGGTTCCGGACACGGTCAGGCGAACGGGGTAAATGGGGTGGCTCTCGGCTGGGGCAGTATTGGCTCTGGGGATGTGGCCCAAAGGCTGTCGAGGCGGGTCAAATACTCGGAACCGACGGCGGCCCAAACGGCCCACGCGGCCGGCGTTCGGACAGGGTCTTGATGTGAGTTAGCCCAGACGCTGCCAGCCGAACGACTCGTTCCAGGCGGAAGGCGCAAAGATAGCAAACAGAGCAATGGCCCCAACGCCCGACCGTAACTCGCCATAATGGGCCAAGGCCCACGCCGCCCCGCGGTTCTCGCGCCACCACCCAACGCAGGAGATCGCCGCGCGCTGTGCACGCTGGGCATATCTTCCAGCTCGCCGTTTCATCGCGCCATAGATGCGTTGAGCGGTACATCCAGCACCAGACCATCCGGACTTCATAACCACCAAGGGCAATAAGCGTGTCGCCACGGCGCAAGGCGTCGGCTGAAAACGTGCTCCGATCGGCGTGGTTGTGCAATTGTGGGTCCACAACGTCGGACAAATCGCGCGGCATCTGCAAGGTCGACATTTTGGTGCGTGTAGCCAATGCTTCGGATTGTTGGTTCAGGCAGTTAAATCCTAGTCGGTGTTGTTGGCTGGTTTAATGTCAGCGCAAAAGAGGCATCACCGGGTCGTACCTTAGCGCCGGTCGGGAGGCCAACCGGGAAACACATGCCACCACAAGCGCGCTTTTTGAGACCACTTGAAATCCAGGCACCCACTCGTTCCGATTTGTTCTTAATAATTTCCAATGCATCAGAGGTCGAGCCCCTTTTTCAGGGAGTCAAGGGGAACGGAACCCGCCAACCGGGGACTCTGCGGCGTTCGATCCCATTGCCTTTCTGGGATAAGACACAGCCCTGTTCGCTGCCACCAGCTTTTGCAGCCAGCTGCAGCGGCGCCCTTTTCGACGCAGGTTCAAGGGCGGGAATGTCGATCAACCCACAGCTGGCACCCCCTCGCGCAGGCGTTCTCTCGGCCACCGCAAGGCTGTCGGCCTGCTTTGCAGCAAATGCGACAACAGGCTGGGCGGGGTCAGGACAGTCGGCAAGACCCAACGGATTGACTTTCGTTGCGCCGCTCTTCGCGGATCCAAAGCGTTTATGCCCATGCAGCTACTGCCTACAATTCGCGCCAAAACAGGACGCTTGCAGGGCGCAGGCTTCTGAACGCGCACGCTTAAGGAAACGTATTTGAAAACTGACTGCATGCCTGCATATCTACCGCACGGCGCGCCGCGCAATCCGGGTGTCTTGGTTATCCTGAAATTGACAAGGGTTCTGAGCTGCAGTTTGAGCCCGTTTTGATTAAAGGGGCCGCTTAAACCGCGCGCCAAGACACCTTACGATGCCCTCGCGGAACGATCAAAAACACCCTATGGACGGAAAAAACTCCACACCTTGAATGGATCGTGACACATGGCGCCGACATGTAGGCAGATAGTTTCTGGCATGGTGGACGATAATCCTTTGCGCCAACCAGGGGCCAAGATGGGTTGCATGCGCCTAACAACGTCATCAGAACGACCTCGCCTGAATGACCAATCAATTCGTCACGGACGCCACTGAACACCGGCAGGATTTTCGTTGGCCCCTGCAACCCCGGCCATCGTCGCGGACAATGGTGACCACGATAAAGTTAGTAGCGGTTTGGACGTTGTAGCCCACGAAATTGCCAGGGGATTTCGTTTTTCGGCGGGATTCGGCTTGAGCACTGGCCAAAGGGTGATGACAATTTGCGGTACAACAAAAGATCCCGCCAAAGTTGAACGGCAAGAACGAAGAAATTAAGAAGCGCTTAGAATTGCGGAACAAAGAGAGAAGAGGCGAACAGGGGTCACCGCGCGGGAACGCCCTGGATTGCGTCTTCGCGCGGTTAAGTCGGCACTGAACTGCGGTGAAAATAGGGACCATCTGTGGCAAAGGGCCAGCTTAACATCGCCAAAAATAGGAGATGCCTTGCCTGCGGATCCGCAGTGGACCGATGGGGACAAAAACAAGAAGGCCCGCCGCCGCCGACCCGGCAAAGAAAAACGGCCAGCTCTGGTTGTCAGGCCCCAGAACTTTTGGCCGGCTGAGCGCGACATAGCTGGCACCCAAATACGCGGGCATGCCGACGGACAACATCGCAGGCCAGATCGTCTCT
>Ga0163217_1017102_pt1 | contig 14181 bp, 10 predicted proteins | sample SynspAceP_FD_185933 | JGI IMG/M metagenome (GOLD analysis project Ga0163217, IMG submission 185933) | Saline lake microbial communities from Ace Lake in Antarctica - Synechococcus sp. Ace-P (PacBio error correction) | ecosystem: Environmental > Aquatic > Non-marine Saline and Alkaline > Saline ... | reverse complement strand
CTGCAGATTCGTCCGTGAAAAAACCATTACGGAACAAGAACCAGTGTACCTCTGGCAGCTTTTGTTCATTCACCCAGCAACCAGCGAGTTTGTTAGCGAATGTGGATGAAATGGCACTTAATTTTAATTAAGACCCAAGCCAGGCGGACCATCGAACAGGATATACAGACATTACCCGCCTGATACGGCCTAATGGTTGAGATACACTCATAATCGCTCGTTTTCCACCAAAGCACACGGCATTTCCGGGCTATACTTTACCCAAGCCGTCGTTAAATCTGGAAACGATATCAAATATTCCTGAAGCGCCTCCTAAAGCGACCACGAAACCATCAATCACATTATTAAAATCAAAACACACCGATCTCACATACTTGACGGCCAAGGTTTTGTAAAAAACCATTATTGGCAAATGGCAATTCATTTGCGGCAACAGGGTCACTATAATGCAGGCATCTGATCGCTAATCTCAGAAAGCAGGCTTTCCACTTCTTCGATATCATTATATTTGCAAAGTAATTCGTATGCTTAGCACAAGTCAGCTGGCGAAACAAACCCATGAGAATAGGCATTTGACCAGTGTCAAGCACCTGAACCGCTTTAACCAAATAATGAGTCTGAATGTCGTTGTAACACCCTTCAAAATTGACGATTTTTAATCAGCCTGTATAACTCGAGCCCAAAGCGAATCGCACTTCATAGTGGCTTCTGGACCTGAGTTCACCATTTGCGGCACCATATCCATAGAGGGGCACAAGGTTCACAGACTTTCTCAGCCGGAGTGGATCCGGACTTTCTGTCGGTGCCCCAAAGCTAAAACCGTAATCAAGGCTGCTTCCTAACCGCATCCGAATACTTCTTGGGTGGAGAAGTGACCTAGGATCATTGGACCAAGACCTACATAATCTACCATAACGCTGTTTATCTTCATTTCATAAACATAAGCACCTTCGCCTCGCTGAAAAAAGGATAGGCGTTTCCACCACACCATTGAATGCTCGTGATGGAGAGTTAACGGCCGGGATAACGATTCTGAGCTCGTGTGTATAAACTTTGAACCGACTCATTATTTTAATCAATCCTATACTAATAGATTTTTAATTTCGCTCTAAAGGCGAAATAAGCGTTTACACTGTGGCGGTAAAGCTCATTTACTAGACTCTATAACTGAAACATGAACTAAATCTGTGTTAAAAAAGTAAAACACGAAACTAGTCACTTTTTAATTAAAAATGATTCAAGGACGATGGCGAGCAACACGACGAAAAAGGAGGAATTCGATAATGCACCAACACCTATACCTGGTCGGTTTTTTGAAACCCAATGCCACATAACTCAATGATGACGGTCATCAATCAACTGCACAAATATTCGAGCGCCAAAAGTCAGCGACAAATCCTATCACCGCAATATCAATCTATAAACAAGCCATAATTGAGGCCCCAAATCCGAGGTATGCAAGCGTTAATACAGAGATTCGATGCACCAAAATGCCAATCACCATCACTCTCAAAATGCGAATATAGGTCTACCATACTTGACGACTAAATTTTTTGCCTGCTCAGAAGGAACACGGTGCATGGCAACAATACATATCTTCCGAACGGGCTTGACAGTATGGGTGTCGAAGTTAGCGCTGAAAAGGGCTAATACGTCGAAGACATTTCTAATTATAGCTCAATCGCTCAACAAATACCGACTCTTGATGAAAAAAAACACTCTCATTAACAAACAAGCCAGATACTGACAACAAACAAAGGCAGGGATGATAGCCTCACGAGGAGAGTGAGTCATCTCCAATAATAGCAACCAGTGAGCCGTTACGGTGCCTTGGAAAACAAGGCTGCCATCATTGCCGCCATTCCAAGCAATGCAAACAACAGGCAACATCTTATACAAAATATCCAAAGCGATCTGAACACCAAGCCAACCCGCCCAATAATGAAAAGGTTGGCAGCCTAATATCCACCAGGAATGCCTAGCCCAATAGTAAATGCCGTTATGCCGTTTTTAACCACTATCAAACAAAAAAAGAGGAATATTAGATTTAATCGCAAGATTAACAAAATGCTGTAAGCGAAAGCTATAAGCCACTCCTAACGCTTCCGGCCAATTTAAACCGCGCCAAAGAGCGGTTGCGATGGCGACTGCATAATCGCACCCAAAACAGACAAACCACTTAAACCGCCATAAACGCTTTTTGGGGCGTATACGCATGAAACAACGCAGACAACAAAAACAATTAGAACCACTAGGGCAAAAAGCAAAAATATAATCCGTCGGAGAAAACCACAACGATAAATCGCTCGTACTTTTAAAAATATCCAAAGGCCCAATTAGATAGTGACTCACAACGTTGCAACCACCGAAGAACAGTCATACGGCAATACAGTAACGCTGTCGGTATTTACAAAAAATCACCTCAAAGCAAACAAAACACCCGGCAAGTGGGGCGTTTGAATATTGCAGAAATAGCGCCAGCAACGCCACAAGCCAAAGGGTTTCAACACCATATTGGGGGCAATTTCGCTTTTTCTGCTAAATAACTTCCTAAAGTGGCAGCCAGATGAACGGGCTGGGCCCTCTTTACCATAGGAGTCTCCATCAAACCAATTTGCCGCAGTTAAAAAATTGAACGACCCATTTCCATAAGGGCAAATTACCGTTATGATAATTAAGCTTTCTACAAACATTACGGAACACCAACCTTATGAAAGTCGAGAAGGCAATAGAGTAACACACAATGCCACACAATACAGCAAGCAAGAAAGCCCAACACGCCATTCCACAGGTTAAGGATTCGAAGTTATCAAAGAAGCTGTTCCAATATATATCGCGGGCAGGCAAATAGATCGCAGACATTTAAAAAATTGCCATCAAGAGGCCACCTTAACAAAACAGCACAAAGCGCCGAGTTTAGTGCCAGTATTAAGCAAATCGTCGTATATTGACCTTGCTTCACTAGACCATTTTTCCTTTTAGACTTTAACTTTTCAGATCATGCTCACTTCAAATAATGCAAGAAAAAACCAAAACCATTCAATCCGTTATATTTAAAATTTCGAAATCGTGCTCAAATAGCATAAATAATAGAATCTACCATCGGATCAAGACGAATTTGCTATAGCAAATGTGTGTCACATTTTTGTGTCAAATTGGGCCCAACTGTCCATTTCCACTACGGATGACATTTGGTCGAGTCATTTGAATTGCCTGAACAAAGTAGTAAATCTAAATCTCCGCAATAGAATTGCGCCAGGCTTTTACTTTCGGTATCGCGTCATCCATGGTTGCACAAGATCACACGGATTAATGGACGAAAATGTTAACGCCAAGATACGCCAGTTACACCGTCTTCTTTTTGAAATTGAAGTATTGGGCATTGATTATCCCGGTAATAGTACGATTATTCTTCCATACGTCGAGATTTCGTTCAAGTCACTGCTGAACGAACAAATTTAACTTGCCGGACTGATATCCGAAACAGAAAGTCGAGCACATCACAAAGCCAAGGCTAATATTTTTTTGATCATAGTGATCTGCCACCCAACGTCCTCTCTTATCTTATGTGTTATCCAAAAATTGACGGATCACTCAGACAAAGTGCGCCTTAATGGGCGTCAACTTGAATATGGCGTATTTTGTTTAATCGCCATTATTTTATCCTTAGCTATACAAAAATAACAGCTGAGATAAGGCAAACAAATGACCCATTTACCAGAAAAAAACGCTCGGACTCTACAAGCGCATTAGCGATTGACGGGACATTTATTGGGCACCGGTATTGATGATCTACCCGCCATGTCCTGTGTCACAGGCATGGGTCATTTGCTTTACGTTGGTTAATCACCCGCCGTCATTGTTATTTCCCATTGCATTTATTTTGCATGCACTCGGTTTCGAAGTACCCTTTCTGCTGGCGGCGCTTCTCATTATTAATCGGACGCCGGCATTCGCTCCGTACGGAAAAGCTGTAGGCTGGTTGTTTCTGAGTATTTCTATTAGTCGGTCCAGCGGTCGCATTAAAGTGGCGGCGCGGCACGTATGTAACCATCATTTTCAAACCTCAGACGAATGGATTCTGTATCTTTAGTCTTTGTAACATTGTCGGCATAGCTCCATCGTTTGCCATATATAGGGCATTTGGCAAACGTCCGGATCGTTTTCAAACCCGGTATTGTCCATTGTGATGTTATTGGCACCATTCATTTGGCTCGTTTTTATTGGAGGCATTCAAGGACAGCCGCCCAAGTCATTAAAGCCCCTCAAACGCCTTTTGAATGGCAACAAATTTATACGCCACGGGCGTCTATTCTGGGGTGTTTTTTTTAGGGATCCGAAGTATGGCACACAATGGGCGCAGAATTTTAAAAACGCCAGACACGTGACGTTTTTCCAATGGCATTACTAGGGTGCGCATCGCCATTGTTATTTTACTCGCCTACTTAAGCTTCGGTACTGTTAATTGCCTGGCACCACATACGGCGACGAAGTTACTAACAGCCAATCTCTCGCATTACTGTAAGTAAATTAATGGGCAAACCAGCAGTCGACTCTTACGCGGGTTGGGGCTTATGCCATACGGCGTTCGCCAACGTCGCTATTATATTTAGGCTTTTCTCGTATGGGTGCATCTATCGCACAACAAGAGCGCGTTACCAAAAACTTATACAGTTGAATAAAAATGGCGCACAGCAAAAAGCGTAATTACTAGTCTGGTTCAAATTACACTACTCTCATGTTTTTTCCGAATTTCAGGCTGGAAAATGGCGTGGTTTATTGAATGACAGAATGGCCAGATTTTTGATCATATAACAATTAAACCTGCATCGCGCGCTAAAATTGGTGGGCGAACCAATCGCCCTGTCGCGATTATTGGCCTTAGTCATGGTTGCTGCTCATGTGCTTTTTATTGGACCAAAGCGTGATTGTTCGCCTTAATCGTTTTCTTCTCTAGCATTGGAAGTTTATTGAATACATTGAAAGGTACCAAAAACCCATCAAGACCCAAAAGACTTCCTGTACAATAGGTCGCCAATTTGTTTACTTGACCTTATACAGGAGCAACGCCACTTCCACGTTGCACTTACAACGCACAAGTAGGAGAGTTTATATGTGGCCATTATTAGACAGCTTATCGGTCGACCAACACGTATGGGACGCCCAGCCGTACGCATTTAGCAAAATCCGGTTCCACACCAAGCGGGGACGCGGACATCACAGTTTTTTGAATTTACGTTTCTGCGTACAAATTGAAGAAATTCTTTCAGAGCGGCGGCATCATACTTCTGTTGAGCATTTGTTTGTGGTTTTATGCCGAAACAACCTAAAGCGGGTGATGCCGAGAGATCATTGATTTTCCTCCCAATGGGCTGCCGCAGCTTGGTTTTTACCATGAGCTTAATCGGCACACCTTCGAAGACAACAGTAGAGCAACGTCTTGGAAATAGTCTGCCTGGAAGATGTTCTTAAAGTAAAAGCAAAAAGCGATATTCCAGACAACTAACGGAATTTATTCAGTTCGGTACTTAGAATTGCCACTCCCTAGAAGAAGCACAAGAAATTGCATAAGAAGGATTCATAGACCCGTTGATGGTTAAAAAGTTAAACAGCAATGAAGAGCTGTACTTGAGCGAAAGAACTTTCTTAAAAGAACACCAGCTAATATTTTTGCTGTAGAAAGAATAAAAAAAGGTGGCTATATGCCGACCTTTTTACTCTAAGTTCTTTGCTTTAGGCTTCTTGCTTTGAAGACGCCAATAATATACTCGGCAAACCCCCACTAAATACACTTCCCTACTTTTATTTAAAACTTGATCAATCCCTTTTTGACTCTAATCAATCGACGAAATTGTTTGCCGCTGACAAGCGTAAAAATACCCAGAAATAAATTCACAAATGATAAAAGTCCACGCCAATCATAAAAAACTGTGGTGCACACGGCGTAAACTCAAATCCAGAAGCTGAGGGAAAATGGCAGTAAAAAATCAAAATCGCCTTTTGGGTTTACTGATCGCGATCAAAAACTCTGGTACGTATTCTAGCAAAAAATGCCCTCGGGAGATCAACACCGTTCTCAACTCATGTTGGATCAGATGCAACTGCCGCACTACGCCAATGTTTTAATACGAATAAGTAAATAACATGACTTTTCCCAACCATTTTACAATTATTGAACCAAAACGCAGAGGTGACAATGACCGCCACCAAGCCGCTAGTGCTGACCCCGTCAATTAAAATAACGAAAGGCAACATACGCCCTAATACCGCAATAATGGCTTTTGAGGTCCAACCTGCATGCGTTATACATAGCCGGTAAAAATTGTTAGCCCTGGAGACAGAGCAATAATAGTAAAAAAAGGCGCGGTAAACAACCGATATCTGCCGTCCATTTGTTTTCCCCTCACTTTGTTAAAAACGACATATTCATTATCAGATCACTACCCAAGAATGACATGCTTAAAAATGCAATATTGGTCCTTACAGGCTGGATTTGGAGTATTCATCTTCCATCTAAAGTTTAACTTTTTTTAAATCATGGTATCGATTGTTATTAGTCGCACCCAATAAGGTGTATAACAAAACACAAAACGATGAATGTAAGTTGTAGATTCATAAAGCAAAACCATCAATTTTACTTTGGATACCAAAGCTTAGCGGCATGATAACCGTTCATTATCGGCTGTGGAAACGAGAACAGCTCTCCGTAAAAATCGCGACTCCTTATCAAGATGACCAGAGATTCACTTATGTCTATGCCCACCAGCCTTTATTTATTGGGCCACGGCCGCTATTTTGGGATTTCCTTTGTCCGCCCCAAAGCGATTGGCTTTGGAGGAACCTCGGGCCACACAGCTCAATGCATGGCGCTTTCTTATCTTAGAACATTGTCGCTCTCCTACCTTTTATTATTAATCTTTCAAACCAAATTAAAAATCGCAAAAATAAATCGTACGGCTGTGGCTAGGAGCCTCACCGGTGGAGCGGTGTTCTATTTCTTAGTTTTACTTGCCAAAACAAATAGGTCTGCAGTACACGACGCAGAAAATGCTGGCTTTGATCAAAGCAATGTACATTGTGTTTTGCCAATTTTGGGACTTATGCATAGAGTATAAAAACAGAAAGACACACTTGGCGTTTGGGTCCTGGGTTGGCCCTTAGTCGGTTATATAGCTCTGACGGTACGGGCCCAATTTATCCATTCAAACAAAGGCGAGGCTTACGCTATTGGGATACCACTATTTGGACTTTTCCATGTTTTGCGTAATATAGCCTATCTGTTCTCGCCAGTGTCCGCTTACACTTTCTATCGTTTGCTTACTCCCTCTATTATGGCATTTGCATTAGAAACACCACATTTAGAAAATATTAAGATGGACTGGTGGCCACTGGGTTTTACGCTGGCGGTTCGCTTGTCTTCTGGACTTTTGCATTCACATTACAAAAACATTGAGGGGCAAAAAAAATTCTCACCAAGCATTAGGCGCACTTCCAATCTTTATCGTTGTAGCAGTATTTGCGGTTATTGGCGGCTGGATTATTGCTAATGCAGGAAAACCCTTTCAACTCGCGGCTCATTAATCCGCTGCGTTTCATCATGACTGGAATTGATCATTAGCCAGTGGCGCGCAAAAAGCAAAACCGCACCGCAGTGCTGTGGTAAAGCACTACATATAATCTCAAAGCTCAGTTTTCAGCCCTTTTTCTTATATTTTCAGCATCTCTCGTGACCACTGGGGTGAAAGTACCATCATGTTATTAGTGTTCACTCTAAATCAATTAAGCGCATCTGAAAGCGGGTCAATAAACGACATAGAACGTTACTGCCACTCTAAGTACAAAAGCCATAAGGACCAGTTCACGTCTATTGGCACGAAATCACTCGTCTCAAACTAGAAGCACTAACGCTTTTAAATTCACGGCTCTTGAGCCCGGTACACTTGGCATTCGACTAGTGCGTTATTGGAATGCCGCACTTTTTTCCAGATTCGATTTTGCCCACCCATAGCCGTAATAAACACCAGTGCTCTTCTAGCTTTCGGACTCGATACAATCGCTGAGCAGAGAGGTGTAACTAGTTACCAAGCTCCGGCAATAGGTGAAACGGCCGTTCTTTCCAATAACTTAATCAACTTCAATTCGTCTTTATCCATTAAAAACAACCTTTTTATTCTTCACCACTATAAAGCCGCGAACAATCGCGGCTTTTTTAGTTTAGCTGACCTACCAACGCGATTACAAGAGAACAGTGTTCTTTCGACCACGTGCGATTGCCAGAGACACCCGTTCGAACGACCTTCAAGCAAATGACGCGTCCGCCCAACGCTTGGTATAAAACCCATCTAAAGTTATCCGATTTCGCCAACGTTTGAATCGTGAGATTAGACGGCTGTCATATCAACGATGATTACCGCAGAAAATATTCAACGTGCGCTTTTACTTCTGCCACGTATTGCGCTCGCCGTTGCACGAACTTTCACCAAACATCAATTCACGTATCAATGTGCTGACCATTCGGTTAAGTCCAACCAGCGTGATCACATCTAATAAGCTTATTCCAGTTGGCTTAGTGATTTGTACTACTTTGGTTCAGAACCGTAGGTTGTCAATGATACGATAATGTTTGAATCATCCGGTGTGCGGCTACGTTCAAAGATTCGAATTGTAAAGTTACGCTGAGAAAAACAAACCAACATACTCGCGACAAGCACCTGGCTTTTTCCATCAATACAGAACTTAATATGTACGCATCAATAGGTTCGCTCCGTCGTGCCTAAGAACATATCGCGCATCGCACCACGAGGCACTAGCATTGGATTCATACATGTTCTTCGGGATCCACCGATAACAGTTGATGGAAGACCAATTCGTATGATCATGCAAAGCCTCTTCCATCTTTACTATTCAAGTTCTTCTTTTGGTTCTGATTATCAATCGTATTATGCGCATCGCGTCTCCGATCAAATTTAAAGTCTGGGCCAAAGAATCCATGAATGAATTCGAGTTAAGCCCTTCATAAATTCATGTCTTCGCCATTGGCGAAACATGCTATTTTCCATTATTCAAAACAAAAAAATTTTTATCTTGCAAACAGGTAGATAGACAAGCTCTTGAATAGATTCATCTTCGAATACTGCCTTCGCCTGTGTACGGTTCTCTTCAGGGAAATGCTGCGCAAGACTATCTATCTTACACCAGAGTTTCACCCAAACGCTTTGGCTTTATATTATATTTATTGTAATATCCGCAGCGAAAACATTTGGTTGTGACCGACATCAGACGCGACAAAAAGCAGTCACCTTTTGGAGTGGGAGCGCCAGCACGCATATTCCACAGTCGCAGTGCTTGAGTTTGATCTTTATTCCTCGGGGAGCTGTCGTATTCATAACGACCACCGAATCACCAAACGCCATTCATTAGATTTGCTTCCAACCAGCTGAACGAAAAGCCCGGGGGAGCGGGGCTTTTCGTATTAGAAGTTCCAACCTCGACCAAGGGAACAACATTCTTCTAAAACTGAACGAACAGGGCCAACAATAGCACATGCCGAGCGAATTCGATATATAGAAATAGCAGCAGGATCAATATCACAATGATGAATGATGTTAGCGCCAGGACAAAAACTTTGTCATTCAGTTGGTCACGCTCGGATCATCAAACGAGCACCAACAGCAAGAATCACAAATCACTGTTTGATGCCATGGTCATATTCCTATATACGCCGGTGCATTCCCAACATACCAACAAACGTTTGTCTGTGCCTGGGGTATCCCACCAAAGCCCATCAAAGTATGGTCACAGGAAACATTTCAAGGATTTGGCTAGATTCAGAAGGCAAAATCGTATCTGCACCGCCATAATGACGCCACACCAGCATAGATTATTTGGAACGTCTTGGTTCCGCACATAAGCTTAGGACTCAACGCTTTTTTTTATCTGACCCACTGTTACCTTTTGTTGGTGGCGTATAAGATACGAATCAGAAACAACGATCAGGGATATTTATGATTCGTATTTTTAATCACCTGGCCATGGGTCATGATCTTTTGGCACATCAATGACAACAGGACCAGGACGACCGGTATGCAATGTAATTACGCCTTTTCAGGATCATTAGCAATTTAGAGAGGAGCTTAACCGTAAAGCTTGCGTTCACAATTGTGAACGTGACACACCAATCATATCGGTTTCTTGGAAAAACGCTTCATTCCACCATTCAGGTAAACTCATAACCTGACACAAATAATGACCATGGGAATGGAAAGTCCATGTATAGCCGTTCGCAATGCCTGTCACACCCTATTTGCTCCCACCTGGACCATGAGGAACGAGACGTGCCCGCGCTACTGGTTTGGCACGCGCATAGCCATCGCCACTTGTGCGTTGCGCTTGTTCATGCTAACCAGAATGTGCTTTACATCAGGACTGACGATGCAAGGGGCTCGTATTATATGAAGTGCGCCACCACCTGGGTAAACCATAGTATATTCAACTCCCTCATCTTTGAGGAGCGGGCGATCATTTCACCACCGTGATAATAACTTCACACTCTTAACCCTCTATTAAGTTATTCATTTGTCTTTTAAAAATTTCAACGTACGGCTTATTGTAACGCATAAGGACAGGTAGATTTAAGTTGATAGAACGATGTTTGCAAAAGCTAAACTGATGTAACTTTTAAAGAATGAAGAAACTTTTACATGTAAAAGTAAGAAACCCCCACTCAAACGCCAAAAATCGCAGTTGTTACACTGCCCGCGTCTTTTTCGCGAGGTTTACGGATATTACGCCAAATTATTTACTCTGTGCTTATCAGAGATAAATCTTGGACTGGAGATGGGCTTAGATGCATTGAAAATAGGAGTCATCGGACAGGGTGTCGTCGAATTTATTTATTAGTTTTATCATTCTGTCTTCACTCCTAACTTTGTCAACACAAAGCAGCATAAAAACGTTGCTCTAACCTACGCTTCATGATGTTGTTAATAGCGACATAATTTTATTAGGAGTATTTACCAATGGCCCAATGAGGTCTCAACAACCAACGCGTATTGATGAATTTTTACGCATTGTTTTTCTCGTAAAAATGTGATTGATCCAGAACTCGGCGGAGAGGGAATTTAGTCCGCCATCGCGTAAGAAAATATCAACGAGCCCCAATGCTTGACCAAAACGGTGATTTGAAAAGAAGTGTCGATCAACAACATATTGAAAATCAAGGAAGACCATTACGAAGCATGACCCATGTTCATCCAAGCTTTTGATTGGATGTTGTTAAAGGTGACTCTCTGACTTTACTAGTTTTTCGCTCTGTTTCGCAGTGAACGTTTTCCCGCCCTACGCGCCAGTATTTCCGGTACTCATTTTGCTTTTCGCTTCGCGTTCTTTTATCCAGTTCAGAACGACTTAAATCTACTTGCTGATGACATTAAATGTCATGGGCGAAGAGGACTTTCGGCTTCGGCTGAGGCCGCGTATTGTCGAGGGTGACCTAGCACAATACAAAGATGAATTTAACGAGTGGCTTAATAACCAATATTCACTGGCTGGCACTGGGTACTATCTCGCCAAACCACGGTGACATGGCGATTCTAGCCCGAGAACAGTTACACCCAGGTACTACGCCTAGTAATTTCCGTGACGGATGAACTATTACCTCAATCCGGTCGAACAGTTGGGCGTTATAAAAACAACAAAACAAAGCTTACATCGCACGCTTGCCCTACGTTGTATTACCATAAATTAATACGTAAACGTCTAACTCAACTTGGCAAAAAAAAATTGCAGCAAGCGTCGGTGGATCATGGTACCGTGCTTTTGTCGACAGCGCCCCTATTTTAGAAGGAAAATCGGTCCGAGCAAGGCCGAATGGGTGGATTGGTAATAAAAAAACACATTTATTATCACACCCCAAAGCAGGGGTAGCTCGAGTTTTTGCTCGGCGAGATATCTCAACCAACCTTCCGCTCCTGTCGACGCCCCACTTCAGACCAAAACATTGTGGCAGCTGACAGCGGCCCTCACTCAATGGCCCAACAATGCATTTTCGTCGAACCTGGGTACTCGATTGCAGGCAATTGCATTTTCCTTACCCTAACCATTGAAACATAAAGCCCGATTCCCGAGGAACTACGCCACGTAAGAAGGGGCAATCGAATCTTTGGCTGTGACCTTGCCCAAACTGTTGTCCTTGGACAAAATTTGCAACAATAACCACAGAACACAGGACGACTTTCAGCCAAGGCACATTTAGACTCTGCAGGTCTGGGATTGCAGTTACTTTGAAAGTGGGATGAAAGAACACCTTTTTAAAGAAATAGCCGAGGCTCCCTAATTCGACGCCAGGTTATTGAAAAACTGGGCGTTAAAAACGTTTGCCGTTGCACTAGGCATATGCTCTCAACCAATAAGAAACGATACCGAATCGCTTAACGTCGATTAGTGATGGATATATTTATGGGTAGGCGTATACACAAAGAATCAGATTTTATCTAGATAAACTGCATTTTCTTATTGTCGCGAATACCGCATAACAACCCTTCTGGTGCGTCGATGCAACCAACTCACCTTTGTGATTAAAAATTGATCCCGCGTACAAACCTCTTGCGAGTGGCAGACGGAGAATCTGCCACAATAAAGCAACCTTCAATTTCTAACGAAAAAGGACGATGGAACAAATCTGCATGAGAGACTAGGCACAAGGTTATACGGATTACAATGACATCCATTGAGGCAATTAAAGCGGTTTCAATAAAAGCCGTAATCCGTTGTATAAGCCAAATAGACTGATGAATTAGCGCATCGTCAGGGCAAACCGCACACTGCGAATCACATTGTCGCTTGGCGAGCCTGGCGCCGGTCGAAAGTGGGTTCTGATTTTCTACAATTCGATATTCAATTGGAGCCCGATCGCGTAAAAAATCTCGTGGACTTTTTCGAGGTATTTGGTCTGATAGAGGCTCTGAAAGCGATTAGATTCAGATCTCTGAACGATTTCTCAGGTCCGGCACAATATTGGGCATCGCGGTCTTGATGATCTAGCCCACTCTTCAATAATGAAAGAACCGTCATTGCTAAAATGCTTTTTCCAAATTGTGAGGCAAATTACTCGCCTCACACTTAACAACTGCCATCCGTCTCGAACCACTTCAACATCGTATTCAATGGGATGTGCAAGAATCACCAGAGCGTAAAAAGTAGCAATGGAGTGAGTGCGAAAAGCCCTGGTTCTACTGTTTGTGTTGCTGCACTTTCAATCCTTGGCAGAGTATAACTTGACCGCCAAATAATTTCCGGTTCGCCCAATAAACTGAGTGGTGCTATCGTCTCTAACTTCAGTGTACCCTATTAACATGGTTAACGACTTGACCTCACATTACTCTTCTGACAAATTTAAATATTATGTATTATGCCGCTTTTTACTGACGTTTAACAGGAAATCGGCATAAATTTGAAAATATATACCGTCTGAAATCCTTTATTTTACGCTTTGCTTAAATAGGCGTTTCTTTTTTTGCTCTTGGATGGACCGCTATCTTGTGGGTATGTTTTCTTGGCTACATCCGCTTAATCGATCCATTTGGTCGCAAAATAGATTACCTTACGATATTTAGTTACTGACAGATGCGATTTTTCGCTGCACTGATTTGTGATGGATGAAGGACGTCTTCTCTTGTTTGGCTAGAGGAACAGTATTTGTCTTTAGAGGAAATTAGTTATTGTAGCAAAAACCTTTATCTTCAATGGGAACAGACGCTATTCGCGATTACTGGCGGTTGGAGGCCCTTTAGTCCGCAAAATTATATTATGGGCCAATAGAAACAAAATCGCACACTAACGGTTTAGGAAGGAACTCAGAACTATTACCACCAAGTGGCCTCACAGCTATATAAGATGGCTCACAAAAACAAACTTACTTAATGCTGGGTTAATCTCGGTATTCAATCAGGTCTCGATTACTTACCGATCGATTTTTACGCGCTATACGCGTAGTAGATAATTCCAAGCAAGTTATCAATGGCCATAGAAGTCTGCCAGCGAACTGCCTTTCAGAAAGATTAAAAAATCAACAGCGTTATAGCTCAAGACATAATGATGATGAATTATTCGACCTTGCACGCTTGTTGCTTGTTTAGAGCGTACGTTTAAAATGGACATTCACGTTTTATTGAAGAAATGCGG
>Ga0163217_1006759_pt1 | contig 14181 bp, 9 predicted proteins | sample SynspAceP_FD_185933 | JGI IMG/M metagenome (GOLD analysis project Ga0163217, IMG submission 185933) | Saline lake microbial communities from Ace Lake in Antarctica - Synechococcus sp. Ace-P (PacBio error correction) | ecosystem: Environmental > Aquatic > Non-marine Saline and Alkaline > Saline ... | reverse complement strand
GGGTCGGCAGGAAAGAATCAAAATTGTCCATGATGTTGTTTTAAAAAGGAATTTAACTACTCCAGGAAGCCTACTTTTGATAGTATTTGAATTGCCCATTGTGGTTGGACCATGCTCCACACCATGAAACCACTGGCAATAATTGGGGCGGGTCCCCAAGGCCATTCCTCATCGACTGGACATCAGCGCAAGTGCTCGTCTCTTTTTTTGAATCTTGATGGTAGTTTCCCTGACTTCTTCCCAAGGGCCATTAGATAGAAATCAGATTATTGCCTTTGATGTTTGCAGGGCATCCTCCCCCGAGCTTCATCGCCGACACCAAAGCGGCTTTTATCCGTTCGCTCCAACCCCCAAGGTCTACCTTCTAAGTAATGACCGCTGAATAACCGCTTGTGGCAGCCCAAATGAAGCAGCATCACCCAATGGAGTTGGGAGTTATCATCACTAAAAAATCAGCTGTCCACGCTCATTCCTCGTACTGGCTTCAGATCACATCACGCATCCATCATTCATAGATAGCCAAGTTCGATGAGGCGAAAATCCGTCTCTGGGCGCCAAATTACATTGATTCGATCTTCCACCGGAAATTCTGAGGCATAGATTGGTTAGTAAACCATGGATAGGCCAAATGTTCCTGAGGTAATGATCGCAGCTGATTTCATGAAATCCTCTGCGAGCAATAGGATTATTGTCTTTCAGGGTACTAAGAAGAAATAGTTATTCAAAGGAATGCGAACAGCTTGAAGTTTATTCCTAAGCTTTTTGTGCCAAATCAAACTGAAACTACCTCAGGCTACCTACAGGAGTTGATTATTCAGCATCAATGTATATCCGATTTCTCGTAACTTTCGCTTGACACAGGTAGTGTTTCCCGGGTGGTGATGGGGGGAGTGTCTTTTTGTTGCCGCCCTTGAAAATCGCTTCAGCCACATTCTTCCAACATCCACCATGCCACAAAAACATCGAACATCTAGATCATTTGATAAAATGGTTGGGGCAATTTTATTTTAAACAAAAAAATTGGATACCCGTTGAAGTGGGATCTTCGCGAGATTTGACCAATGATTTACCCATCAAACACCGGTTGGAGAAAACAGAACGTAATTCAAAACTCAGATTAGGATGTCGGCGATGAAAGTATTGACGGTTCTGAATTAGCATAAAACTTTGCTTGGGCATAAGGAATACCTTTCTTTCACTCATAAAACGGCGCCGTCATTTTCCTGTGATTTTGGTCGTCCTCAGTTTTGCCTGGGTAAAGAATGGGGAAGTTGGTGTGTTATAAGCCGCTGACAGAGGCTAGAAATAACTTTCTCAATTTCGGGAGTTTTAAGAAACTGCCTTCAGAAAGTTTTCCAGTCCCCCTTAATGGTCGGATCAACAATTCTTTCTGAGGTCTTTCACGTCCAATTGGAAAAAGGGTTCCTCCGTGCAAATTACAATTTCAACCAGTCTTCTCAAAAGAAAAAATTCAACTTCCAGCCTCTGATTTGTTTTCAACGTCCATCCAATTGAACGATTTCCAGATGCTCAGCATTTTGAGCGAGCAGATGTTGATACTTTTCTTTTTTGGAAAGTCTGTGGTAGAGACTTTTACCGCTATCCGTCATTTAAGAAATTTTGAGTGTTGTAGCTTCCAATAAGCCTGAACTCCGATGATGCCTACTTTTTTCACGTTTTTTATAATTGAGTTTTTAGAGTCGATAACTTGTCCCCTACCTAAGGTCGAGTTGGAATCTCGCCGCTTGAACCAGTGTCAAAAGGAGACATAAGAAAATCTTTGGGGAATTTCGATTCCATATGAGGTAGATTAGTAGTAGAAAACCTGGAAAATATGCATTAGCAATTCTATGCGGCCCCAAGTAATTGCTTCAAATTCAGTCACTAAGTTGCTGTTTTCGACTTCAACATAGCGGTTGCTACGCCTCAGTCTCCAAAAACAGCCCCTTATTTTATTGCCATTTACTGCCCTCATACGAAAAACCTAAATGCATAATTCGGCGTTAAAATTTCAGGAAACGATAGAGATAAAAAATACGGATACCCTATCCCATTCTAATTACTAGGACGAAATGGCATGAATTACTTTCCCAATCAACTGGAATTTACTTTTCGGAGGGAATTTGATAGGGATTCATCTCCATTTTCCAGTTGGAATTAACAAGTCTCCAAAAAAATCCTAAGCTAATTAAGGCCCATAAAAAAAAGAGGCTGCCCAACCTAGTTCATAAAGTTAGGAGACAGCCTTTCTCGGCATTTAATTGGACTTTACTGCCGATCCCGATAATGATTGAGAACCAACTCAAAATCCGACGCAACTTACTCGATCCATGGCATGCTTGGTCGAATTTGGACTAATCCGATGTGAGGCATTGGATTCCGAACCATCGCCATTTCTACTCCTTGCCAGTTTCAAAGCAGCATCATAAATTGCTCTGACTCCGAAATCGGCTGTTCTTAAAAATCTTTTCACCTTGTCCAATAGGCATTGTTGGATTTTTAACATTCCCACCCAATTTGAAGCGGCGATCTTCTCCAGTAGTTTCTGATACCCTCCCAAGGCCATTGCACCAAACAAATATTTGGCAAAAAAAATTGCAGGGATTATCTGCAGAAGGACCAAAAACCGTTCAATGATTACTGGCTTAGCCGACTACAGCAGCTTTGGGAAGCCGATTGTCTTGCCACAATCCATGCAGTCAATACCCGTCCACCGGAGGCCTCCAGTTACCAATAGATTTTTGTTATCGATATAAAGCCGTTTTCGTCACCGCATATCTACTTCCAGACATCAAGTCGTCATAGTCGTTATTTGGATAGTCGTGATGAATGGGAGTTTGGCCAAATTCCTGTCCGTAACCTTACTTCCACGAAGGGTTGGTATTAAGTACCACATAACCCCCCCCACCCCCGCCCGCAGCGTTAAAGCTTGAAACTTTCGTAGGAAAAGGAATTGCCATACATCGCAAAAAAGGACCCGCCGTGAATCTCGAGTATGAAGGGTATTTTACTTGGTCAAAATTAGAGTAAGTTACAACCAGCCTTGCACGTCTTAATTTGATCAAAAGGAAGACTTTCACCAAATTTTCCTCTAACTTGCCAATTTCCCATAAGAAAACAATTCATCATTCACTGCAGGTGATTCGCATCACCGTGCCATCTTACCCACACCCGCCCAAATCAGCAGGATGATCTCCTCACCCAAAGTTGAAAGCCAAATCGATTGTTTGCTAGAAACTGAATAGGAACCTGCATTGTAAGGGCGGCCTAGATCCAAGCCACCAAGATCCTTCTAACCACAGTTCGGATCTTCAGTCAGCGCCACATGTCCGACTTTAGTTACTGCCTTGTGTCATCGTTATTGAAAATTAGATTCCTTTTCCATTTGCTTCCCATTGCGGAATCGGCAGCATCCGATCAGAATCGGCGTCAGATTTTTTACACCTGCTGCCAATCGAATTTCATCACATAGAGGTTTCTGACTTGATACCTTGGTAAGTACATCAAAGCCCAGTATAGGCGATCATTATCCTCAGGAGAAAGAGTAGGCTCCATCAGGTCCTTTAGACTGCGCAAGGTTGATCGATCCTGAGTTAAGTCTAGTCGGTACCACTTCTGAATTTATTTTGGCTCGAGCTCATTGTCTTCATGAAAAATTTGCTGAAAAAGATCAAAGAATTCCATCTTTCGCCAGATGTGGTTGAGCCAAGGTTCTGAATCATCAAAAGTCCGGCTGTCTTAGCTGTACCCCGGCAGCCCCAATGGTGAAAACTGTGTATTACCGCTTGGTAAATAACCGCACCGTCACCTCGGTATTGCAATCGTCAATGAAGATTCTATCGGCGGCTCATTCCACTCGGCACCTGAGGCTTACCCGGAATAGTCAGCATGGATTTTCTTGCCTTGGGCACAAACTGAATAAAGGCTAACTTGTCCATCAGGTGACCAGGGATCACAGATCCGGGAGCATTAGCCGAATTGGTCAACGCCACAGGAAAACTTTCGCTGTCTAAATACAACACAAAGAGTTTCATGTTTATCGTCTTGTTGATTTGATTCGATATGCACTTAGTCCGTCTGCCGGACCAAACTGGGCTAAGTCCACGTTGATTCCCTGCAGTAAGGACATTCGTGGGAAACCATCGATGTGACCATCCAGAAGATTGCCCATAGTCCCGGGTCGCTCATGATAGCCTGGAAGTTTGGCTTAAATACCGTTGGTCCCATCCGGAGAAAGAAATCTGCGGATCGAGATGTATCCAGATCAGAAAAGATCGGTTGAGTTGGAGGTTTGTTTTTTTGCTGAGCATATAAGCTTGAAAATGCCTGTAAAAGCATTAAAGCGAGAATTATTTAAGTTTTTCATGGTAAGAGAAAGTTTGTTCAAAAGGATATACTTCATTTTTGTAATTTTTTACTTTTTATCGCCTTCATTAAGAAGTAGATTTACAAGGAAAGTGCTTACCACAAAGAATATGACCAGCCCCATTTTTTCAATATCCATTCAGAATTGGTGAAAGGAAAACAGGATAATCCCTGCAGACAAAATCGGAACGGTATTAGCCAAAATGTATTTTTAAAATCTCCAGACTTGTGCCTGCGTTTTTCCTCAGCCAAATGATGAAAAGGAGATTACCCCAAAGACACCAAAAGCATACTTGCCGAAGCCAATGATCGGCCAACTGCCGAAAAAACCAACCCAATTGCGAGCAAGCGTAAAACCAAGCCCCAGCGAAAGCAAAATTGCCAAAATACGGGTGTTTTGAATCGAGGATGGATCGCTGCAATTATCTATTGGGGATGAATCCGATTTCACTCGCCAACCCAAAAATAACTCTTGGCAGTTCAATATCTCGCCGCTCAACATACCAAAACATAGAAACCCCAGCCCCACAATAATATGGTAACCCGATAGGCCAAAAACAACGTTAGCCACTGCCTAATGGAGCTGTCTTATAGCCTGATAATTGATCCCCCTAGAACTCCCTGGAGCTACGGTTTGAATAGAAGAAAACATAGAGTATTAAAGACGAACAGCGATTCCAAAAAAATCGCCTTTGGAACGGTCTTCTGAGTCCTGATCTCCCTCCAACCGTAAGCCCTGCATCCCCGCTTGAAAGGCGAAAAACAAAATCAAGCAGCTTGACGAATTGATTAAAATGATGGGGCTGTCTCCAGACAAAATTAGAAAAAGAGACATCCTTCCCAAACGTGAAAAATATCAAAGAGTAAAATTGGGGTGAGTTTGTGCGACAGTGTTTATTTTAAACCAGTCAATTCCTTTTTACACCCACGACATTGAGGAACGCCAAAAACTGAAAAAGTACAAACAACAAGCAGGAATCTATTCAAGCTCTGGAAGCCGAAAAAACAGGAAAGGCCCAGTCCGATATAATTCTACCAATGCATGGCTACTGCTGCATCAGAAAGAAAAGACACCCCGGTAACCATAAATATTGCTGCCGAGAAATCCTGTATACGGTCCAAAGGCAGTTTCCACATAGGCATATGCTCCTCCTGAACGGGGTGACTTTACTGCCAGCCTCCGCAAAGCAAGAGCATTACTAAAGCGATCAAAAATCCACAGAACAAGGTATACAATAATCCCCGAGATCCCATGATCTCAAGCCCACAATAGCCGGTAGGACAAGATCCCTGCACCTACAATAATGTGACGATATTAGCAGAGAGTTCCCCAAACACCGATTTCTCTTTTTAACCCGTTTCTTTTAAATTATCCATTTGGAATGTTATCCTTTAAAAATTTAGGATCCTTCGCCGCACCATCTTCACTCGCCGAAATCGGCAGCTCCTACAAATATTCCAAGCTTTGCATCATAGTGATTCCATCAATTACACCGATGTTTGCGTGGGCCGGAAGGGTGTGGCCCATTTTTTCCAGCACAATCACGCGTATCAGGCCGAAAGTAAATTCGCTCATATAGAATTCTGATCGGAAGCCACTGCGTGGTGAATTTTCATCGCTTTCGATCGGCCACGTCTATCCGCATGTCATAGGCTAAGACATTCAGGACGGCTTTGAAAAACGTATTGATAATCGTGCGTCCTCCAGGACTTTCCGATCCACTTAAATAGGCCTTTTTTGCCATCTTTCGCTACTATAGTTGGGGTCATGTCGAAAAGCATGCGTTTGCCAGAAGCTACCAAGTTTGAATCAGAACCAATTTGACCCGAGGAAAGAGTCATCCCAGGTAACGCGGTTGAAGTCACCCATTTCATGTTGGAAAATAAAACCGAGCTTATCCGATCCCATTGCCACGCCGTAGCTATTTTCCAAGTGTAAAGTCATCGAGATGGCTTTCCCTCCGAATCTTTATGGAAAAGAATGGTATGATCCCCCACCGTAGAGTTGGCCATACTTCGAAAGAGTTCAACTAATCGAAGCCTTCGTTCAAATCTAGATTTTCAAACCGTTGCTTTGCCTAATTCCCTTGGAAGTTCAATTGCTCGTGGGCATTCTGATTGAAATCTGGATCTGGCCCCAAGAAATTCTGCTCGATCGGCAAAAAGCTCGGCGCATGGCTTCAGCAACCCAAATGGGACGTAAGCGAGTGGAGTTAAATTCAATCTTAGAGATATCAGGCCACCTCATCAATTCATCCCATCTCGTCAAGGCAGCACACCCGAACTTGCGAGGAGGCATGGCGATGATCTCATATCCTTGAAAGTGATTTCAGATGGAGCTCCTTCTACTTCTTCATACTTGCTAAAATCTTCCTGGGTAGATGACTCCTCCATTGCTTTCATGTTAAGATTCGATCTCAGCGGCTACTGCTCCTTTGTAAAAAACCATCTCTGCCTTGATCCACGAATAGCTTCAAAAGTTTGCAAGTGCGGGCTGCTGGTCCAAAGTTCGCCTGGAGCGACCCCACTTCTCCATTCGCTCCGCGAAAGAAATTTTGCATGATTCATAGGAAGCATCCATTTTGGATCCGCTTGAACTGCCACCGATTATAGAGGCCCCATGGACATCGGGAAAACCATTTTTCGCCTGTCGATTGCAGGTTGCCACCAGTTCCGCCAACGGTAATTTCCGTTAATTTTTGGTGCGCTGATTAGAGTTCAGCTACTGTCCCCGCACAACCCACAGAAAGAATCTTTGTGGATTTGAATTGTCTCTGATCTTTCCATTTTCATCCCAAAAACATGGTGGGACTTGCAGCAAGGTGCCTTTTTCCCGAAAAATCAAATGTAGTCGCCTCTCCATCAGACTTCAAAATACAAATGAATCCCCGCCGCGATGTTACCAGCCTCTGGATGGTCACGCCAGCGATAGCGCTGTCGCCACTGTCGCATCGATGCATTTCCTTCCTTTTTTCAAAAATGGGCTATTCCCCACCTCCGAGCTTAAATAATGTCGGAAAACTACCATTCCATTTTTGCCATTAGGTCTGGCTTGTAATGTGTTAAAGGCTCCGAATAAAAGTCAAACAGGGAACAGTCGGATGTAAAATTATGTCTTTTTAAAAAACATTTATTTGGAAGTGAAGATTAGTCGATTTTATTGATTATGGTGTGGGCCAAATCACCCCTACTTTTTGAGACCAGCTTGACCACTCGGAAAGCATTTCTTGATATTTTCAGGGGAATTCTTCTCGTCGAAGATCATTTTGCTCTGCTAAATCTTTGGAAAGTATATAATTTAAAATGTTCCGAGAAGCAAATGGACGTTCAATTTGTGTGATTTTCAGTCTCCTTTGCGCAGGCATGGGCATAGCCGGCATGCTCCATCCAAAGACATAATTGTCCATGTGAACTGTTTCTTTTCACGGTCAGAACAGAGTACTAAGCGAAGCCCCGAGGGAAGTGGCTGAACCGGTCTTTACCATTCCATTTATCAGGATAGCTAGTGCGGCCCGTTCATAAAAAGAGTGCAAGATCCAGCTAAAGTAAAAAAATGAATCATTGATGCTTTCTTGATTTGCCAACCGGGCCCTGCAAAGATTAGCCGGCACATTCATTCCCCTTCAGTCGTGAAGCCTTGTAATATTTTAAGCGAAACTTCCTCCTCTGCCCAATTGCGGCCATTAAGCGATATAAGAGTTTACCTTTCCCATATCAGCATATTCATCCGAGTAATTCTCTCGAAGGAATGGCCCGTAATTCTCGTTGGTAGTAAAAATCTCTGCCGGCCGGCCCGTATCCGACATTAAGACGATTAGCTATTGTTCATATTCTCCGATTCTTTTAAATGATTGGATCAATCGCCCTATGTTGTAATCCAAGTTGTCCACCATGCCAGCGTATAACTCCATCTCCAGCTTCCTTTTTCTGCTCCTCCGGAGGAAAAGGATCCCAAGATTTGATGTTGGCGGTGGGAAGCAGTAAGACCGCATTTTCTGGGATCATTCCTGCTTTTTCAAGGCTTTCAAAACCTTTTCTTTTTAAGGGGCCTCATAGCCTTCATCCATAGCCGCCCTTCGTATTTTTTCCAATATTTCTCATCCACTGTAGTGGCAGGAGGCAGCCGTATAACGCAGCAAATCGAAAAAATGGGGCCGGATTTTTTTTTCATTTTGCTTTGGCTGATATAGGAGATCAATTTATCCGTGACACATTCCGTAGAAATTCTCCTTCTTTCCCAGTAGTTTCAATACCGTTCTTCAGTGTAGGTGAAAATAGGGTTATTTTTCCATATTCTTTGAAACTATGAAAATGTTGACCGCGCTTTCCAATAAAGCAAAAGAATGTTGGAATCCTTTGTGATTGAGGGTGTTTTCAGGTTTAAGCCAAATGCCATTCCCTGCCATGAAGTGGAGAACGCTCCGTTTTTGTAGTACTGCAGGAATAAGGCGTACAATTCTGTCTGTAAGGTAATCCTTCATAAAAAAACCGTAGATCCGCATTAAGCCTGCACACCCATTCTGCAATACTGATTGTCATTTCCCCGAAAGAACATCGCACCGGACGGTCGCACCAAAAAGGAAGGAATGAAACCTACTAAATTCGTATACCTCGTCTTGCCAATTCATCTAGTTTGGTGTATCGATATTCTCCACGAAGCTTCCCAAGTCCGCATAGCCAAAGATCATCGGCCGACGATAAGAGGATGTTGGTTTTTTAGGAAGATCCGCAGTTTTGGGCGCAGCGCAAAAATCAGAAAAGACTAAAAAATGGGAATCGGCAAAGCTCTATGAAGTGCAAAAAGATTTTGGTTGTAGAATTTAGACGGAAAAAATCTTGATAAATTCTAATTTTTTGGCAGGACATCAATCAAGGTGGGAAAATTATATGATCATAAGCCCATTTGCTATTTGCTCTACCCAGAAATGTCCTTAAAAGGTCAAGTCGAGGAAGAGCTACCGAATCCGAATAGCCTAAAAGTATTCTATTTGGAACGTTCACCGTGCCTTCATACTGAAACTGCTACGCTCCTAACTGAACTGCAAAACATTTTTTGTGCATTTAAAGGAATTTAGGAAAAACGAAAAACTTTCCCCATTTTATCGTGCTCATGAAAAATCCATTCGATGTGTTCTTCAGGAGTATCCTCGCCAAAATCATTCGCATTTTTCTCTAAAAATGGCATGGATATGATTGCCATTATCATAAAGCCTCGACATTGTCATTACCGATGATTAAAACCGGTGTATGGGATTAAATAATAATGAAGCCGATTCTCCGGTTCGAGCCCACCGATCCAAGCAAAATAAAATCTGGTATTTGGAGGTTTCATTGGAAGGACGACAAGGTAGGTTTCGGCTTTCATGTGCTCTAGATTCTTACTATTTCTTCGATGATGTAGTTGCAAAGTTTTCTCTGCTTTGAAATTCCAATTCCGATGCTTTGATCCCCCAATATTCAGTTCAACCGCCTCTCGTTCCGGAGCTGTCAATATATCACAGCACCTTCCGCTCAGAATAGCTACTTTTCTGAGTCCTCAGTAAGCAAAAATTTAACTAGCCAAACCCGTAAATCCCCTCCTTGCTCAGCGTCGTTAATCCTGCATACTGAGTCACTTTTCCAACTCGCCCGATCGCCTCCCTACGAAAAAAAGCGCGTCATAGTAGCATCTCCCGCTACCGACAAGTGATAGATAGGTGATGCCCCTTCAAATTTTAATCCCCAAATCTCCATTTCTTCAGCTGGATTTCCCCATGATGGCAAAAAAGTAATTGCCATGTCCCCAATTCAAGCCACGGAACCATCTTAAATCGTGTTTTCATTGACCTCGCCTCGCTCAAAACCGATTTCAAAAATTCTCATGAAGGATATCATCCATTGTAAATTGCAAAGGTTTTGAGGTAGCCCTGTGAACTGAACATGGGTTGTCAGCAAAGCGAGAAATTTGACTTACTTTCTCACGAAAATCTCCAATAAGCTGTAGAGCGGTCTAGGCGAGGCCAAGCGGAAAATTCGTCCATTTGTCGCATAGAGTCAGCGAAGGTCAGCATCGCTTGGCTCTTTGATCTTTGGTTTAAAGTTTCAATCAGATCAAGGGTTGGATTTTTTAAGATCCTGGAAATGGATTGACTGTAGCCAATTGAAAATCAGAAAGTACAAAACAATAAATTGAAAGGATATTTTGGGTTCATAGAATGGTTTGTATGGTTTGTAAAACATATCTTAAAAAAGTATATACTGGCCTAACCAGCCAATATAATGTACTTAAAATTTAAAGTCTCTTGAAATTAATTCAATTCTAGAACAAGAAGTAAAATTCAAAGTTAGCTTAGCAAATTTCAATCATGAAAAAAACTGACTCATCCACCCCTATTTTTATTTAAACTCTTTTTCCTCATATTGGACAGGATTTGATCCTTCATCCTCCGGGAGACATAAAGTAACCCCAATCTCCACGGCACGCTTGTGACTCGAATTTCAAGGCAAAACTATCTATGTCGACCTTTATGGTGGGGCATCTTTTTGATGGTCAGAAGAAACCTACTTAGGGTTGATCACAGATATCCCACGGCGATCATTTTTTTGCACAACCAAGAAACACTCGATGGATTAGATCTAGTAATGCGATCATAGTTGCTCCAAAGGCAGTTGCGGATTTTGCTCCAGCGGTCAGAAATCATTCAAAGTCAATGAATAATGGCCAGACCCAGAATTGATTTCTGGGATGATGACTATTTCCAGCGATCCCTATGTACAACCGCCCTTGAACGGATGATAAGCAGGACACCCCAAAAGAAGAGGAATGGTTAACATCGCTCGAAACTTGGAGGAAAGAAAGTTTACCTGTCCGGGAGATACCCGAAGATATTCCCGAAATGCGTTGCTTTAACTGGAATCGATGTGGCATCGGTCTGTATGACATTCTCCCATAACACCATGGATGTAGATCAAGCTGCAGATGGCAAGTTTCAGCCTTCAAACCTATCCATTGTCTACCCGTATCCCACGTTTAGAGGTGGAGACGGTTTGCTGATGTGGAAAAAAATTCAAAATCAAACAGTCAAACCAAAGCACCGGAGCAGTAGAGAGTTAGACTTAGAAATTGGTATCCTGGCGATAAGCATCAAAAATAAAAAGGCAGTTTTCACGCCTTTTTTTCTCTTCTTTTTTGAAAATATAAATTCAAGTTTTCAAGACGAATTCTTACCTGCTTGATGGTTTCTTTATCCAAGTATTCAAAAGACTATTGTCAGCGCCACTTCGTACCACTTTGCTTTCCGGTAAAGGCCCCCATTGTTTTTACTGGCCAAATCCATCGACCCGCATTCATCTGGGCTACTTTTCGGTTTTCTTATGCAAGGTTTGTCTTTCACCCCGCGATCATTTTAAGTTAAAAAGTAAAAGTAATCGTGGGCCCTCAACAGCTTCATGGCCTTGCTTCCAGCATAGCCACCATAAGGGCGCTTGATCTTCCAATCGCCTTCTCGAAAGCCTCGCTATCTGAGAGGCATGTAGTATAGAAAGTGTTCTTCACGATTGCCCCATTTTCAAGAGAACTCCGGACAGTCTTCCCATCATTTTCCGATCGGAAGGACATTCCGCCCGACTAGCTTGCAAAATGTAGGAAAACCAATCCATTTGAGTTGCCAAGTTCCTCATACACTTGACCAGGCGCTATTTTCCCTTCCACATCGCGACCGTAGGCAACTCGAACCCCACCTTCGAAAAGTATATTGCTTTGCTTCCTGAGTTCACCGGCCGAACCTCCACTATCTTCCGGATCACAGCCAAGGACCATTGTCAGAGGAAAAGACATCAGTGTGTTTTTCCAGTATTCCTTTTCCTCCAATTTCTTTAAAATCTATGAACCTTTTACACTCCAATTCAATCTCCTCATCACACACCATAAAGTCCACGAAGCGATTGCCCTGAAAAGTCTGGAAGCTAGATCGGTACGTGGGGTTGATTGTGCGCGAGATAAAGCAGAAAGGTTGATTTTGGATTCGTTTGATCGATAAATTTCAAAAGACTCCTCGGTATAAACTTTTGTCGTGTAGTCTTGATCGGATTGAATTCTTCGACTTTCATTGTCCAGCATGTAGACTACAGAAGCCATGTCATTGGAATAGGGAATCCCAAAATATGATCGAAGCCTTGATTGAGTGAACAGGAATCGTCCAGATGTCCAAGGTGCCCATTTGCCAACAGCAGGCTCAGTTTGATACCTTTTCCCTTTCAGATTCTGGCAAACCGTGATTTCTCCCGGATTCCATTCCGTAAAAGCTTCTGAAAAAATACTGCATTAATTCCCCATCGCCTGAGGCAATTCGACCCGTCAAAAGACCTGCCGAGAAGGACTACAAAACAGGTGAAGCGGAAAAGAAAGAGGTTTGAATTTGATTCCTTCATTTGCGATTCGTCAATATTGGGAGTCTTGAATTATCCGTGGCGCCCAAAGGCTCCAATGATCAGCCGTTAGCCCAAAAATCATCTGTAAAGATTGTATACAATATTGCGGAATAGGTAGATTTTGATTTCTTCGGCTCCCTTTTCTGCAGGAAAAAGCAAAAAACCAGTGAAAAGAGGAAAAATCGATTCAAGGCTGTGGGTTTAGCCTATTAATTTAAAAGAATATCTAGAATTTCAGCCGCCATGCTCAAGATGCCGAAACTTCAGTGTCGGTCGATCCCCCTTTGGTTTCCACTGCAGCAATGGCATCTAACCACTTCCAGCTGAAAAAACTACTTCTCCATAAATCGTATAATCTGATCCAATGGGCGTTCCTCCGATTCCTATTAGACTTGACGATTGCGATTCCGGATCCACCATAGCGTTCAAATTTTGTTATAGTTATCCACAATTTTGACAAAGGTACTGATCATGAGGGTTTACTTGGATAGTAATCCTTGATCGCCTTGCTTTTTTCAAGCGAATCTAAAAGGTCGGCTTAATGCTCGAATCAGTTACGCATATGTCTCGGCCAGCATTTTGTTGATTCTACCCTCATGATGATCCAGCGAACTTGTCGGGTATGGATGATCCCCTGACGATGTAGAACTGTGTGGCTACTCGAAGCTCGCTCGGGATTTCCTGTCTTGCGGCAAGCCAGCACTCCTTTTTTGTGGAAAAAGATTTCGGGGACGGAATTTCCGCCGGGAATCTGATAATTCAAATCAGATCCTCCGAGGCGACTGTATCAGTGCATTTTTACTTTTGGTTGTCCCCTCCTTGAATCCATAAAACCCTTTGATGACCCGATGAAAAGTATAAAACAATTCGTAGCGTTTCCTTGGGGACTCCACCAATTTGATTAAAATTATCCCGAATGGAAGCGGTGTCTCGTCATAGGAGGCGAAAGGACCGATCGCTTCCAATAGGTTTGGTAGTTTAATGTCTACTTCCGGTGGAAGATTTGGAAATTGTCCCAAAGAAGGTCATAGGTCCAATAAGCGCTAGATATAAAATGGAAACAAATTTCATAAGCATTATAATTTTGCGCTCTTTCCGAGGCTTCGTCCCTTGCTCGTAGCTAATAAAGGTTCAAGCGGATCCCAAGGCCGGTTCTGCATACATGCTTTCCCAAAAAAACTCGAAGCCCTGCTGGTTTAAGATTTCCTGAAAGCTGGAAAAACCCCATAGAAAACCGTGAAGGCTGCTGGACCGGTAGGGCAGGGTGCAAATGAATCTGTGATTATCCCCCGATAAATTTCAGCCTCGGAAAATTTATCAATTCCAAGCTGGGGGCGATTATTCCCAAGATAGGATTTTTAAAAAAACCAAACAATCCTTCTTTTCTTTTCCCCTTGGGTGCAGCTT
>Ga0163217_1086471_pt1 | contig 14186 bp, 10 predicted proteins | sample SynspAceP_FD_185933 | JGI IMG/M metagenome (GOLD analysis project Ga0163217, IMG submission 185933) | Saline lake microbial communities from Ace Lake in Antarctica - Synechococcus sp. Ace-P (PacBio error correction) | ecosystem: Environmental > Aquatic > Non-marine Saline and Alkaline > Saline ... | reverse complement strand
CACTTTCACGAAAGATCGCCTTAGTCACTGGAAGTCTGGGGAATCCGGTAAGCTATAGCTTGAAAAATTACGTGCAAGGAAGGTGCCTGTGTAGTAGTTACTGAACATCGATGGATTAGGCTGAAAGAGGCTGAAGCAGATTTTTCAAAATAAGGTTATGGAAAGACGCATTTCTGGGAGTATTATAGACGTAACTGATTACTGAAAGTTTTAGAAAAAGGCAATTGAGGCTACTTGTCTTCAGATTTTGGAGGAGTGGATATCATGTGAACCAATGCGGGTATTCTACAGCCGGAGCTTGAGAGACATACTTGACCAGGTACCACCTATATGATTCTTGGCATGGGTCAATATCAATGTTTTCAAAAGCAGGCGTAAGAATCATGAAAGAACAAGGTCTAGGAGGGGCTATTGTGAATATTGTCAGCAAAATGCTTTTGGTAGCCGGTCCAAAAAACGTAGCTTATGGAACCAGCCAAAGCGCCTCTCAACTCCATAAGTCGAGACTTATGCAGCAGAGGCTAGCAGAAGATAAAATAAGGTGTTAAATTGTCATTTCATCCAGATGCAGTGATTTGAAAAACTCAAACATCCTGAGGAAGGTGGCTGGGCAGAAAATAGAGCAAAAGCCTATGGTGTAAGAATTGAAAGATCTGGCCAGAGTATTTTGCTAATCGAAACCTATGCTAAAGGAAGCGTAAAACCTCAGATATCGCTCGCTGGTTTTGTATTGTGAGCGGAATGCTTATCAAAGAGTACGGAAAACATTGTCAATGTCGACTGTGGACTTGCAAGCAGCATTTTCCAAATAATCTTAAAAGTGACCTAAAAATAAACCACCCAGCCTATGTTACTTTGATAAATCTGGAAAAAATCCACCACCCGAATCTCAAACGCCTTACAATACCATTTGCAGGCGTCAATTTGATCTTGGAGATATTGAAAGGGGGAATTGAAAAGGAGATCGAATTCCATCCGATCAATGAAACAAGTTTTGATTTCTTCTCTCAAGAGATACCGTGAGAAAGCTTAACAATGAGCTTCGAGATCGAGCGTATTTATTACTTCCGTCCCGTGGCAATGTTCTAGTGAAACTCACCAATATGGAGAATAAGATCAAAGTTCTTTTGCTCTTTAAACAGCTAGTTCCTACAAAAAAAATTTCATTCTACTACTCTATCATAGATACACTTTGGTGACCAAGACCACTGTTGATCTTCAGATTCACCATTACAAATCGGGACTTTATTCGAAAAGCCTATATAGAGGCGGAATCTCGGAGATATCATTTTTATGTGATCGCTCCTCATTTTTATGATGAAGACTTCACGTCCTGAAACTGCCTATGAATCATCAAAAAAAATCCCTTTCAGATAAATTATTGATCATCGACCGGACGTAAAAGATCAATGAGAATGAGTTTCCGGAGGTATATCAAGGAATTTGCGAGAGATATTAATGGAAGGCTTTGCGAGTCAAATACACATTTACGGGAAATATGAGCGCTTGAATCCCTTCCCCCCCTGTATTCACTAAAGGTGAGCTATATCCCTGGGATAGATTTTTTTCAAGATGGATAGAGGTCTGCACTTCCACAATTCAATATCTGATTCTTGATGGAATCGATGATGGAACCTTTGCCTACAAGGAGTAGATTCATTTATCGTTTGGGCGAACGGACCTTGCAAACATATGTGAAGAAATCCAGAGGCAAAACCTCTAAAAAACTCGGTCAGGATGTAGGTATAATCTCCTATAATTGGGAAAAAACTCCGCTAAAGGAGATTTCAGACGGAATACTCCACAATCTCGAACAGATTGTTGTTATATGGAAGATCTATCGCGGATGAATCCTAGGAAAAGAAGAAAAATTCGCAATTAGAATTAACCCCTTTAAACTTTTATTCTCCAGAAAATCGATTGAGGCTTATAAAATTTAGACAAAAGATCCCAAAATGCATTATTTTCCTTGGTTCGGCAGGATTCGAAGATAGAGACGGAAGACCCGAATCAATTTCAAGTTTGGGAATCTACTGAAAAACATCTAGTATGGGATTAGAATTAACCTTAAAATTATCAATCTTAAATGAAGCATTTACTTTCTTTATTCTTTGCATGAGCCTGATTTTTCAGGCTTTTTCGCAGGAGAAAAAGACCCAATATCATTCTTTATCCTTTCTGGACGATCAATCGCTGCGATTTCATGCGGTTTTACGGCGCAGTGGAAGGTTGGGAAACACCCAATCTAGATCGGATGGGCAAGGCAACGGAGGCACAATTTTCCAAATGCTTCGTACCACTTCCCTAGCTTCACCCAGTTCGGGACTTCTATCTCTCCACCGTCAATATGCACATTACGCATACCATCGTGGATAATTCAGCCCCTGTTCCCGGTCGGCACCAAGTTTTTCCAGAGATTTTGCAAAAAAATGGCTTTTACCAAACTAGCTTCTTTGGGCAAGTGGCATATGGGGTGATGAGGGATGACATAAGCCACAGGGCTGGATTCGATTAACTTGTTGATTTTTCGAGGCAAGGCAGTTATACAACGATCCCTGTTTATAAATCAATTGCGGCATGCCAAGTCGAAGCAGCCGGAAGGAGCTATTACTTCAGATCGACTAACCGATCTATGCAGTGGAATGCTTCGAAGCAAACAGGAAAAAAGACAAAACCCATTTTTTCTCTACCTATCCCAGTAAAGCGGTTCATGCCGGAATTCACTCCTGCGAGCGGCATCAAGGCCTTCAACAATATCTCCACTCGCCTCCGAGCATGTACTTGACGGGCTAAACCAAAAGTACAGCCCTTATCTCAGATGCGAGAGAAAGCCTTCACCTACTCCAGTGAAGTTACAAGACATCCCGAGTGTCGCCAGCTCGAGGTGAGGCGTAGATTATATGTTTCATGGAGAGTATTCCCTCGACACCTCCTATCGTCGCTATATTAGAAACACTGTATGGGGATCGATGAGTAGTGTAGGAAGATTCTAGACGGGTTGAGAAAAATGGATGATCCGAAAACACGATTGTCTACATGCGAAGTTTAGCTTTCCCGGTGGCTGGACTGAATCGAGCAAGCGACACGCTTATGAAGGGAATCGATGAAGGTGCCTTTTAGCACAAATCGAACGAATAGCCAGGAACTGTCAATCCCAAATATTTGTGATGAAAATCGATCTGGGCACCGACCTTCCTGGAGCTCGGCGGTCTTTCCAGAGCCAAAGCGGACGTTCAGGGTAAAATCTACCTACCGATGTATCAAAAATCAAAAAGCGAGGTGGCGAGGACAAAGCTAATTTTCTATGAGTACTATTGGGAAATGGCTATCCCAAGCCCTCCCATTCTTGCGGACGGAGAAATACAAATACATTTTCAATCAGGAGTTTGACATTAAATGGATACTCTATGATTTGTAAGTGACCCAGAGGATATAAATTGATCCGGATCACTCTCGAGCATTTTCTATATAAATCTTGCAACGATGAAATTGAATTTTCACTTGGCTACTTCGTGGTGAGCAAATGCCCAGCGGAATATCCGCTAGGCGAGATCAATCTACCAAAGAACCTATAATCAGCGATGGAGATAAGAAACTTCCCGTTACGGCCCAATTATTGAATATGGAAGACAAAACGAAGAAATTCTCTTCCTGTTTGAATTTGAAGGCCCTGCGGTGCGAAGTTTTTCAAGCCTCATAACCGAGCTGAGCCCTATTCCTGATGAGGAATGGATGTTCCGGCAGTGAAAAACTCTACCCGAGATGTCGCCGCGTGGAAATAGAGCATGCGCAATCGTTCTGTCCTAGGTTAGAATTCCAATGCGTGGTCAATGTCCTCGTGGTAATTCATCCTTGCTGTGAAGTCTATCTCGAAAAAATAACAAATTCTCCAAATATGAACGATGTCGCAGAACAGGAAATTCTCTGAGTAAGCCCGACGCGTGAAGTCATGTGCAAAAAGAGTGTTTGTTAATATCAATGCAGATTGAATAGCCGCATGGTGGAAATCCCTTGAAGTCATTCACTGCCGATATGGCAGGAATCTATTTTTATGTTAGCTCGTTTTGAGATGTCCAAAACTAAAATGTCAACTATAATTATTAAATGCCTTAAATGTAAATGTATGGACGGATTTGTTTTCAATATCATCTTCCTTGCGCAAGGCAGGAATCCAAAATAATGACTTAGAATAAGTATTCTGGGGCTCAAAAACCCCTTTTTTACTTTTTTCCCCCAACCGGGGGGTGACCCTTTTTTATTTTCAATTTTGGGGGTGGGAAAAACCCCCAAAAAAATTTATTTTTCCTAATTAACAACACAAATGAGATCCATGCTAACATAGCTACATCGAACCAGTCCATAGCGTTTCATTCTTGTAGCACCTTCCCAATATTCATTTTTTAATTTGCCTAGAATATGAGGCTGTTTCAGGTAAAAAAGGAAGTCCAGCCCAAGGGTAAGGCATAAAATCAAATTAGTTCCATTATTTAAAATTCCATAGATCTATTTCAGGAATTCCCTTTATGAATCCCTCAATTTTATCATAACACCATTTTCTGTCAAAAATTTAAAAAGGCAGAGCCAATAATTGCGCCCTTTGCCTGCCTGTTTAGTGCCTGTTGAAAGGTTTCTTGAATTGCTTATTCCAAAACCAACTACCTGCCGGGTTTTTAATTTTCATATCCGCTATGCGCTTAAAGTAGGATTCCTGAGTGTTGTCACGCTAAACTTATCATGCGGACAAATCTCCGACTACCTCGTAAAAAACACTCAGCGTTCCATGAATCACTTCTTGAGTTATACCTATCTTAATACACTGAAATGGGTCATAGATGAATTTTTTGCAAGGCGACCGCGCTCTCCAGCTCCTTCACTGAGGCGGGAATGCTCAGATACGATTTCGGATTGACGCATGTGGGGGGGTGATGGTGCAAAAACGCTATTGACAAAGAATTCACAATTCAACTATAGGCCCTAATTTCTGTCTTCTCAACTATGCTACTTCGCAGTGTATGTCGATGTGTTTCTCTTTCCATCGCAGAGGCGCACAGAGTACCAACTCGCGAACGATTACACCAGTCAGCGGGTTTAGTACATACTAAGATGATTTGGTCGCTTTAATTTCACCGATTACACGAATGGGAGACGGAAAAATTCGGCATCTCCTACCTCCAATTCAAATCCGGAAAAACGTTTTAAAAACCAAAAACCTGAACTGGGCGGGATTCCATGCGGCATTGGTATCAACGTTCCTCAGCTTGCTCTGCTGCCCTACATTCAGCGGGAAACAGAAACCTTTTCATTTTGCTTTCGACGGGAAACTTGGGCTATAGCATCAATCCTTTCAAATAAATCACCACTAACCAAAAAGAGCTCAAGGTCGGAGACTGCCTGCAATTTCTCAGGCGTCAACGTGATCCAATCAATCAGTCGGCTTTTTTCGGGAGGAACTAAATTTCAGATCGATTCGATGTACGCTCACTTGACCAAAAAGCAAGGGACTTACAAAAAGTTGACTTTTGATTCCCACACTTTTAATGAAAAAGTGGTTTCAATTCCAGAGTGAAAAGGATATCATTTTCCACTTTTGAACGTAGATGCTTATGGAAATCTCGCAAGCCAAAGGTGCGAATTGGGCACCAGTTTGAAAACTTTGAGCTCGGCTTATTTACACCTTATCCATTGAGCTTCTACTGACTTACAGCAGCATTCACTCCGATTGGTTTTGGATGATAAGCCCAGTCGCCGGATCTTTTATCGATGGAGGATTCAAGCACATGCGATTTTTCTTAGAGATGCTCGCAAAAGCTTCCAGATTTTAACATCATCCCAAGTGGGAACTTCCCAAATTGGTTCGGCCTGGGAAGCAGCAATGTTTGATTAATGAGGCTATTGGCTTTTTGGCCCAAGCTTAAATCCGAAAAAAAGTATGATATATTACGGAGATCGATATCCGAATAAGGTATGATTTTACGGATCGTAATCCCGAATTATTATATTTATAAGGATATATAATCCGAAGCCAAAATAATAGACCTCCATGTTTTTGAAACCTGGAAGGTCCTTAGTATATCAAAACTCCGTATCCCCCCATATTACAAATTTTCAAATCTCCCAAACCTCCCGGTCGATTTCGAAGAAAGAGAATCTATTCAGCCGATTGGAGAAATTAGGATGGTCTGAACCACCGGGCCGGTATTCATTCTAGGGGGGAATTGATATTTGGTTCCAAATTCACAGGCTCGGACAGCCAGATCCAGTCTCATTCGAATAGTATAAATCGTATTCCTCCAATCCTCCAGCCTCATTCGAAGCAAAAACAAGCATGTCCTCCATCACAAATGGCATTGTGATCATCTGGGCCGTAGGAATTATAGAAATCTTGGTAGGCCGATTTGGGTGATATCACACAACAAATAAGCTAAAGGCAGAATGTATTAGCAGGCCAGATCCAAACTTTCGTAAATATCAAAAACACCATTGCGATCGGAGATATTAGAAACTTTTCAGGTTTTCCCTGCTTGAATATCTGCACCTTCACGAAGTCTTTAGCAAGAAGCTTGGTACATTTTCGCTTACCGGACTCACTTCAAGCTCTTGTGGTCAGCTATGTGCATATGTCCGATCTGGCATGGATCTCGCGGTAAGTGTGCTCTGAGATGTCTCTGGCAGGAGCTTTCTTTTTTCTGGCGTCCGACGAGAGTAGTGACTATAGAATAGCGAGAGACCTCGTCAAGCTCAGAAAACTCATCTTCAAAATACTGGAATAATCAGCATTTAATTATTAGTTTCTGCCATTTCCATAAGCCTGTATGGGCCTTTTTCATTTAAATGTGGTTTCCGTTATTCTTACTTCACGACTTTCAATTTTGACAATGCATTTGGACTACTCCTATTCGATAGCTCCTTTGAGATAAAATTACCAGATCTTGAAACCATGTAAAAATAACTATTACCACTCGATATTAAAAGTATTGACCTTTTGAAAATTGAAATTAGGGAAGAATACATTAATACCACAGTTTATCATCGTAGGAATGTTGGAATAAATATCATCATTAGTGGAGAATTAATTATAAGATGGTGGCTTCTTTCGGGAAAAGATCATCCGAATATTTATCTCATATCGCACTAGTGCTAAAACCAAAATTCGCGATTATGTTAGTTAGAGGATTTCATCGGATTCCATGTTTATCATTCTAAAACTTGTATTTTGAAAAATTGAAAGACTTTTGATTTCGGAGAAAGCTTACGAATGGCTAATTACCATTTATACTCCCCATAGATCCCACTCGGTATTGTAAGGAGCTCTGATTCATTGTACGACGGAATCACTCCATCCCCCAATTCATAAAAACCACGTATAGGACCATTCATAGCATCTCTTGTGTTGTCCAAATCAAAAATACTTGATAATTTTCTTATTAATCCATTCAGAAGCCCATATAGCCATCATTGGAAAAATATTTTTCTTCATGACCTAAAAAATTTGCATGGATAACCCTTGGTTTAAAGCTCATTCATTGAACAAATTAGGATTAAAAGTGAAACATCCACACAGAGAGTCTACATAACTCAGTAAAACCCATTTAACTAAACCCAGGAGAAAATTTTCCAGGGGTAAGATAAGGGATTCCACCATCTGGTAAAGACCTACCCACAGTATCAGCCAGCAATCACAACCTGCTGGAAAAGACTTGCTAAACTTCCATTGTTCCGCTACATAAACTGGCAAAACAAGCTTAGTAAGTTAAAGTAGGCATTTGATCCCACAAGGAAACTATTATTCGGTCTCAGTACCAAAGAATTTGAGCCATTGCCACAGGTCTCCCGGCACCCCGAGATTTTTTTTACCAGCAAGAGGCTTACAGGCCAGAATCAATTTCCCATAAAGTAATTTGATAACCCCTGATTTGATGTCCAATCGTATTCTATTGCTAAAAAGGGAGTGCCACGAATAAGCCATGAATAAGGGGCTACACATAAATATGTCCAATTGATACCACTCATACAGTTTTTGAATTTGCGTCAATTACGTGTAGGCTAGCTGCTATTATCCAGATTCTTCCTTTAGGTCGTATTTGCTCGCATCTTTTTTCCACTCTTTGTATACAATTTGGGGGACTTTACTATTTCCTTTAAGCTTCCTGATCAATCTGTTTCATCGTTCTTGATACCAGGACTTTCAGTTTCCATTTACTTCTTCTAGATTTTTGGCGGTTTAATTCGTCCCTTCCGAGAGGCATATGCGAAGATCAAGGGCATTCACCCGCGAATCCCCGCTATCATCACAAACCCCTCAGGCTTCGTTGATAACAAAAGCTTCAAAATCAAGCAGTGATCTGACAGGGACGGACATCGAGAAAACTTTCTCGATTTTAGGGATCTATTCGTCTTCCTTCCAGCGATTATAATAGAGTCAGTGTTTGAAAATCCCAGTGCAATTTGCTTCGCTAGTTCTGCTGATTACTTTTAAGACCTTCGAACTTCCGTCAAAGCATCCACCGGGCACGAAAAATCGGTTCAGACTGCAGCCAAACTAGCAGGAAAATAGCCCTCAAGCAGTTTTTTAAAGTGGTTTGATTGTTTGATGATTGTTTGATTTGGTGATTGGTTGATTGTTTTCATAAAAAAATTTGTTTAAAAGTTTCAAAGCTAAAATTCTTTCTTTAGTTTAGCAAGAGATTTTGAAAAGAAGAAACTAAAAATTTTAACATCTGGTTAATCTTTGATAGGATAATATCATAACGAAAGCTATTGATCAACCTTTTGGGTTGAAGAATATAGATGATTTAAAGTCTTATGTTTTTCCTATCCTGGTGGAAATCTATAAATCTTAGTCTTTAAAAATGTCACTTAGTACGTAAATCCCGACACGGCAAAGGATAAGGAAAACGTGACTTTTCAGGCTATCTTAGAGGTTCGACACCAGATCAATTATAACCCAATTAAAATGTCATCTGAGGATAAGAAATAGTAAGTCTTTCCTACGACTACTTAATACTTACTTTCCAACATGAGCAATAAGCAAAACCCATTATCGCCCTCTGTTATCCACTGCTACGTGGATTCAGTTTTACCCCCAAGTGGCCATTTGCCACTTTGCAAGTGCTGGAAAAACTCGGCTGCAAGTCACCTACCGATGAATCAAAACTGTGCGGGACAACAGATGGCTAAATGCTGGCTATGCCCGAGTTACTATCGGGGACAAACCAGGCAATTTTTATCGAAGACATTTTTGCGCTTACCGACTATGTCGATGGCTTCCTTCGGGAAGTTGTGTGGTGCGATGTTCAAGGAACGTCACTCTCCCACAGGTCGAAGCGGCCTGGAAGGAAAGAGCATGCGAACTCATTGATAAGATATCGTTCGAATTCACGGCAATTTATCACACATATTTAAAAAATCCTGATCAGATTCAAGCAGTTTCCGCACCGATTTTGGTTACCATGTCCTGTCATGGTCAGCGGGGTCTTTACAATCTTTCTTCCAGTCGCGAATTAATATGAAAACCCTTTCAGCAAATGCAAAAAAAAAACTATTGGAGAATCTGGAAGGTTTAGAATGGGTGGAGTTGACCAGAACAGACGAATGCATGTGGATTTTGGAGGGGACTTCGCAGTAGCGAGGAGGCTCTTTCGGTACAGAATGGGTAAGATCGATTTGGAAAGATCATATTCGCATCAAGTCGAGATTTTTGACCGGAGGACGATATGTCTGCATCATTGCATATTGCAGGGAATAGCCAGCGCCAAAGCATTCCAATCCAATTCAACATTATCGCAGAAATTCTAATTGAAGTATTGAAATGAGCCATCCGCAAGAAGCCGCCGAATTTTTTAAAGGATTCAGCAAATCAAAATTGGCATGATGATACGCTTTGGTTTATCCGAGACAAACGGGATAATTGAGCACATACGTCGTCCCAATATGGGCAGAGTTTGCGTGAATTAGCTCACTCGCGATCAAGATAATTGTCATTTGGGGAGATTCTGCTGTACTTACTTGGAGGAGTTTTGAGCGAAATGCCAGTAAAAATGGTATCTGTTCACTGGGCAAAAGATGCTGAGGGCATAACGAGATCGTCCTTTTCGGATCTTGATATTAACACAAACGGACTGCCACCGCAATCGTAAAGAGTAAATCTTATCCTAACGAGGAATGCCATCTGAATCCATTTCTTGGAAAAAAATGGCGCGTCGAGGGTTAGTGGATTACTGGACTTGGAGACGAATTGTTCAGTTTCTCGGTCAGCCACCAAGTTCATATCGGTTTTGCCAGCTATTCCTTGAAAAAGGGGAAATATCAGAACTTTTTCAGAAAGGCTAGGGAACTGATAATAAGTATTATTGATTATGATCCTTTCGTTTACCTCACTCAAGCTTGCAAGACATCACCTGTCGGGAAAATTACCTAGCTGCCAAAGTAGCTCATCACCGTGAGTGAATTTTGGTTGAGTAGCGGGAAACAGGGAATTGTAGTCTGCACCAACGAGGTAGGATAGCGGATATGGGAGTCCACTTCTTGCAGATACGCATATCGCATTTGTGCATGGCATCGAGAAAATCATACCGAGCGAAAAGCATCTTGGGGTCTTCTCCGCTCTGCTGCTCGATCTGCAACAGGGACCAAAATATCACGTGATTTTACAACTCACATTTCAGAGTCCCGAAAGTGGAAAGAGAAATCCATATCATCTTAGCTAGAGTACACGGCCGGACGGCCCCAGTCTTGTGCTGCGACACCGCAGAGATGATAGAATATGGCTTCAGGTAGGTCCTCCTAATTAAAAATGTATCCCGTGTCCCTGCGTGATAGCCTGTAATGAATACCGTCCTCTGTGACCATTATCGGCAGAAGCGGCGGATTCAGCTACAAAAAGATACCGTTCTCGGACAAATCATGATTCGATCTTTCTCCGGGATTCTAGATTTACAAAAGACGTAGTCTGCCATTTGCCTCACACGCTTTGCGGTATAGCTAGTCTGTACGGACGTTCGCTAACTTGTCAGTGAAAACAATATTTCCTCATGAGCAGCTCAGTTACCTTTGAGGTCGTGACATAGCGCGAGATGCAAATATCACCAAGCGCAAGGTGCGCATGTTCTCATATATCAGACAGGATCTTTAATCCATGAAGCTGCGAAAATGGGGATTTTCAAAGAGTATTAAGCTCGATATAATTCGTAGGGCGATGATCGAATCGCGTAATGCTTTGTTTATGTGCTTCTATCCTCCGCACAACTCTCCTTATAATTTTATCATATCTCTTACTGATCTCAGCTCTCGCGTGGGAATACTAGTAACGGTGATTCTTGACCTCTCGTATTCCTGTTTCGCCCTACTCTGAGAATGAATTGCTTCAACGAAATGCTGTTAGTTCACAAAAAAAATCGATTTCGTAAGCAGACTGTCGAGACGCCTGATGCGTCCGCTTTTAGACTAGCACTCATCGAAAATCATCTCGAGTTTCTTAAAATCGTTTGATCCAGTTAAGCATTTATTTTGCCCCTGAAACTATCGCCGAGTTTCAAAGGAAGCCTGGATCGCGCGGGCGATGGTCTCTCAGTGATCGTTCAGGCATTTCTGCACTTATAGTGTGTAGGGGAAATTAAAGGAGAAGTTCTGATGTTACGATGGAGGAATTGATCACCAAAAATTAGATCGGGCATTCTATCCGAGTAATTATTTCCATACTGATGACACGTTCGAAAACTTTTCGAATCCAAGCTTTACCGGTAGATGTGCACAGCTTTAGCAAAATTAGATTTTGGCGATTTCTGAAAGGGCAATTTGCGGGTAGCATGAAACGAGCTATTTGGCTTAAGGATGATTCTGATCTAAGGAACTTCGGGCAATTCCATTATTCCACCGGAGCACTTAGTAATCGTCGGTGAGTCGAGACCTCCCTTAGTAGCCACCATGCAATCAGCATATGATTCGGATCAATGTGTCAAACATTCGGGCTTTGGGCTATTTATCGCGGGTTCCTTTCCTAAGACAAGTGATATCGAGCAATTCTTTAGTTATTGGCGCTCCATGCGCAAAAGTTCTGATGGTGGTATTGATTTTAATTCAGCCTCAGTTGGTTAAGAAAAAGCTGTTTTTCCTCCTCAGTTCTGAAAACCCAATCTCCATATCCAACTTATCGCTATTTTTTGCAAGTGGAAGACCGATTCCGGTTCCTTTCTCACGCAATAGTCCCAAAAAGGGTCTTTTACTTTAAAGTTCAAGAGTTTTGATATTTCTGTTGAAGGGATCGGTTTACTTCATCTTTATGTTCCAGTGATTTCTTTTTCGAACTGATTAATCGAATTCAATATTCACTCCAACTGGAGTGAATTTAATTTGATTTATCGAGAAGGTTTTATTAAAATAATTTCGAATTTCCGAAGCTTCAATTTCAAGATTGATGCTTTTATCCAATTTGTTCCGCTTCAATAGTGTTGTTTTTTGGAAACAGCCTGAATCATCATCCCCTTCACCATTTCACCGTAAGCTGATAGAGACTTTATACTTTCATTTCCAGCTCCTTTGTCTTCTAATTCTGCATTGCACCCAGTTCAAAGGTATTATTCATACATTTCCCGAGAGATGGTAGGCTCTGATTCCTGAGATTTTGAGATTAGTTCAACCTCTCCTCTCTTCAAAATGCCCCCTTTATCAACCAAGTCCAGGTCTGGCCCAAGGCATGCCATACGTGGTTTTTCAGTCATGAGAAAGTAGTGCGATCATATTGATTCTTTTTGGTGTTTAGAGGCTGCCAGATTGCTCGAGCGCAAGCTTCCTTCTTCCGGCGTTGAATGACCTTGAGCCTTTTTATTTTCGAGCTAGGTATAGATTCTTTCAGAAAAAATTCTCGGATCCCAGAAATGAAAAAAGTCCCGTCCACAAATAGTACCAAGTGATCCAAAACCAAATTTTTCTAGGGATTTGTATAATTTGAAGGTGTGGCCTGTTGATCTGTTCGAAAACTTGCGTAAAATAAGGAGTAACGACTAATGCAAAAGTATCCAGACAAATTTTTGGCCAGGCCTATTGATTTAAAATTGGCAATCCCTACCACAAAAATATAAACGGTATAAAACGTAGGTCCTTGGTACCGTCATTGTAATTTAATAATTAACAGAAGCCAAATACCAAGCCATTATAAATATCAAAAAAACTGGATAGGCTGATTGGTATCCATATTTCCGCCATAATTCAAGTACCCAGCTAAATACGGAGAGTGCAAATAAGATTTCGTATTTTGATAATAAATGGTACTAACCTACCATCACGTCAGAAAGCCCTAAAAACCCTTAATATCCCAGCTAGAAATGCACAAACTAGAGATATGTTGTTTTTGCAATGAGCTAAAGTTATTTTCTTTTCCCGTGGGTCCCAAGATTTCATTCAGTAACCTATTTTATTGCCGTGCGAATTAAAAACTAAAAATAAGAAAATTTTCGATCAAAGCTATTCAACTGCGACAAGCAGGTATTTTATTTTTCACTTGAAATTCAGATTCTATGATTATCTGTAAATATCATAGTCAGATAAATTTCTGCATCTCGACTTCGCTTAGTGTCGGTCGATTGGTTCTTGAATGGGGAGGGAAAACGTGGCTTCTCCCTCTTTCTCCTTCCCCACTTGTCAATCTCAATGCCGGTGGCCGAGCGAAGTCGGAGGGTTAAGTTAAGTGTTCTGTTATTGTTGATAAAGCGGGATGATCAAATTAGATTTCTATTGAGCTTTAATTCAACGAATCAAATCTTGTCAATTTGATTGTTGCGATTAAGTCGTCTCCAGATTCCATTGGGCAGACATAATTATTTTTTCATCTTTGATCCAATTACATACGTCGTGGCAGTGCTGAATACTGGCTCTGACCTGTACCATGAGTTGCAGTTCGCCTTCCGATTATATCGGAGCAGTAACTTCGCTGGATTGGGACACACCTTGTTTTTCGTTGTTTGAGAATGGTTGACGAACCCAGATTACCATTTGCTCGCAAAATACTTCAGTCTTCGACCAGCATACTCCAGCATATAGATTTTTCTTTATGGATCACAGGGCCGATTACAATGCACAGGCAAGAAAAGTGTTCGATAATTCCCCTTCCATAGTTAAATCTCTTGAAGGAATTTATGACCCTCTTGAGGTCATAGCAAGTAGGAGCTTTTCCACCCCGCACGATCGGATGC
>Ga0163217_1066508_pt1 | contig 14186 bp, 23 predicted proteins | sample SynspAceP_FD_185933 | JGI IMG/M metagenome (GOLD analysis project Ga0163217, IMG submission 185933) | Saline lake microbial communities from Ace Lake in Antarctica - Synechococcus sp. Ace-P (PacBio error correction) | ecosystem: Environmental > Aquatic > Non-marine Saline and Alkaline > Saline ... | reverse complement strand
CGTGCGTCCAGTCGGTATTAAAAGCAATAGGCGAACTTTTTAGTCCGGGCCAGCACGTGCATCTCGCACCGCGCTGAAACGAGATGGATTCATCAGGCCGATCACCCAGTTCAAGCTCGCGTCGCATCGGCGTCCAGCATGTTCGACCGTGGGCTGTAGTCGGCCAGCCGCCATTGCACCACAGTTTTGGAACGAGTTGCGGGTGGTCTGCCAAGCTCTTCAGTGATGTAGGGGCATGATCGGGTTGCAAGCCAGAACAAAATGGCACTGATCCAGCACCCATTTCAACGTCTGGGTCGTGTCTCGGCGGGCTTCTTGGCGCATCGTCTTGCAGCAGGGGTTTGGAAGCTCTACATACCAGTCGGCAAAACCTTGCCCCAGACGATAGGCATTAAAGCGCATTGGCCGCGTCAATTGAAAGGCGATAGTTATCCAGTGCCGGCGTCGACCTCTTCGCGGACGCGCGGCGGTTTCGCCCGCATGAGCCATTTGTCAGCGTGTGGTCGACCTGGGTTTGGCTGGTGTACTCACCGTCCCGACGTTATCTTCAACACGCCGTTCATCTCGGCGAGAACGGGGGCGTTCCACAGTTTGCGTGCCCAAAGTGCGGTAGCCGCGAATGCGTGCGGTCGACAGTTTTAGATCGCGGCCCCATGGCGGCCCATCGGCCGTCAGAGTAAAGCGGACCGCATCCGCCGCCGTATCGTCAATCAGGTTCCAGCGGCGTCCAGCACCGTTGCCGAGCGATTTGGACATCCTGCTTGCCCTTCTCGTCGCGCACCAGTGCATGGACATACACCGGTGTCGAACGGGCTTTTGATCGACCACGGCGTACGCATTCATCATCATTCGGGTCGACCAGAAAAAGATAAGTCGAAAAAACCGTGATCAGCACCGAGTGGGGAAGTTATTTCGCCAAAGCTCGGCCGTTTGCTTCGGGCCAGCCAAGCTGCCGATCGGCCAAAGACCGGAAGAGAACCACGTGTCGAGCACATCGGCGCGTCGCGGCGTCAGGTTTTACCAGGTGCCCATTGCTCCGCGACTTCGGCTTCGTCGCGGCGCAGTATTCCTTGCCCTCGTCGTCGAACCCCAAACCGGAAATCGGTGGTGCCCCGCACCACAGCTGCCCGAGATGCCCAAGGTGGCGATGTTCTTTCAGCCAATGGAAATACACTTTTTTGTCTTGTTCGCGCAGGATTTGGGACATCACCCATTGCGCACGGCGGTCGATGGCAGGCTGCCACAATTTTCGAGGTCTCGACGAACCACTGGATCGCGTCAGCATTCGGCTCAATAACGACTTTGACCGGTCACCAAACGGCTGCATGATCTTTGGGCTTCGACCCACGGAAACCAGCGTCTCGTCACGCTCTCGCCGCCTTCTTCGGGGGCGAGGGGGGCTTTGACGGGTTTGCCCAAACGCGGAATCGAGTCGTCTTGGCCAACCATGACGGCCAAGCCTTCGGCCGGTGATGTCGGCGATGAACCTTTTGCGCGCCTCGAACCGGTCGAGGCCGCACGTATTCTTGGGGCACGAGTTTATTTCGTCGCGTCCGTAGGGGCGTCTTCGCGGCCTTCGGCCGATGCGCCTGGTTGCGCGGGCGCGCGGGCTTCGTCAAGGGGCAGACCATCGGCGCGCATGCACGCGGTGTCCAGTTCAGCGCGTACAGCGGGATGTTGTTGCGTTTCGCGACGCCGTAGTCGTTGAAGTTCAGCGCCCCAGTGATCTTGGACGCGCCCGAGCCAAAAGTCTTGTCGGGGTATTCGTCGTGATGATCGGATGCGCGGCGCTGTGCGCCTTGGGCCGACCGGGATTTCGCAGAGTTTGCGACGATGGGCGCGTAGCGTTTCATCCGAAGTGTTGCACCCGACCGCGCCATCGCCCAGCATGGTTTCGGGGCGGGTTGTCGCGATCGAGATATAGCCGCGGCTCTTCGGTCAGGTGATATTACCGTCATTCGTCTTTTCGACATAGGGTTAGGTCGGCCATCTTGCCAACGGCGTATTTTGACAGTGCCACAATGTGACCGTCGACTTCTCGTGGATCGACCTCGAGGGCAGAAATCGCGGTTCTCAAAATGCGGCTGGTCCCAGTTAAACTGACGTTTGCCGCGATAGATCAGCCTTGTTGTACATTTATCCACGAACACTTTGATTTCACGGGCATCGTGGGAATTACCTCTCGCCCGCAGGGCACCGGCGGCGCCGGGACATGGTGAAAACGCATTGCGGCGGACCAATCAGCAGGTGCCAAGACGGGTGAGCTGGCGATGATCGTGCCCCGCGACTTTTGCTTTTGCTCAGACTTTAGCGGTGAATTCTTCGCGGGTGAAATCGTCGGCGCTTGCCGTCTTTGGCAAGCTCGCGTTCCACCCACATCTGGGTCGCAATACCCGCGTGGTTCCTGACCGGGCTGCACACAGCGTGTCGAACCGCGCAGCGGTGCCAGCGCGCCACCAGAATGTCCTGCAACGTATTGTTGCAACGCGTGGCCCATGTTGCAGCGAACCCTGTCACGTGGGCGGCGGGATCATGGACGAGAAGGTTTCCTGCGCGAGGCATTGGCACCGGCCTTGAAGGCACCGCGCGTCTTTCCCATGCGGGCAATAGAGCGGGCTTCGGCGCTGGGCCCGGCCGTCCAAAATTCTTGTCGAGGGCCGATGATCCAAGCGTCCTTACCTTTAGCGCTTAGCGCTTTAAGCTTTGGGATGATCTAGCCCAGCGGCGGCGTAAAGGCGAAGGCTTGCGGGCGTTGGAAAACTTGCGTCGCGGGCCAGTTTCGCCGCGGCATCATATGCGACATCGCCGCGTTCGCGCTTAAGGTCGGGCGCAAAGCCACGAAGATTGATCAAAGGAGCCGCCAGATGGAAAAAGTTTTCGGGAAAAGCCCAACCGGTCAAAACGGGTTGAGGATGTGCGGTTTCGACCGGCGAGGGGCGGGCGTATGTGGATGACATCGCGCCTGCCGACGCGCTGCATGCCTATTCCGTCCGGTCTCCTTGTCGCGCATTGGGGATCACGGACGCTTCGATTGTAACGGCTGATGCGGCTGAGGCAGAACGGTGCTGCACCTGTCCTGACCCAATCAAGGATCTGAAGCTTGCCGGCATTGGATATCTCTATGGCCGCGACGGTGTTGCAAGAACCGCAATGGCAGCGAAGGCGGCCAAGCCGTTTGCGCCCCATGCTTGCCAAGACCGTGTGCGTTTCGTTGGGGAACCTGTTCGGTGGTGAATCGCCGGGAGACGATGAACCAGGCGCGTGACGCGCAGAGCTGATCATGTTCGACGTGGACGATCTGCCCACCCATATGACGCTGGATCCGGGCGGCGAGCCGCCTGCCACGCGAAGCGCCGGACAATATGGATTCACTGGGGTATTGGGGATGAAGAGGCCACGCAATAGGCATTCGACGCGGCGGCAAAAAACGGTTCAGCCTGAACGTCGGAGATAACCGTATCATCGTCAACGCCGATGGAGCCGCGCGGGACTGTTTATGCTGAATGGACCGACGGCCAAAGGTGCATAGTTTCCAACAACGGGCAGGCGTTTTTGGGCTGCATAAGGGCAACCTCAAGCTGCGTGTTCGGGCTGGATGACGATCATGTTGCAAGTGACCAACCCCGATCACGGGCGGTGGTTTTCGGCATGAAGGCCGCGGCTTATCCCGAATAACTTCTCGGTTGCGCAGGCGGCGCGGGCCTGGGCGTCCGGGTGCGCTGGATGTCCGACCGGACCGAAGCCATGCTCAGCGACAATGGGCGCGCGCGATCGACGTTCACTGGCGGATTTGCCTTTGAAAAACAACAAGATCACGCGGGTAACCGCGTCAAAGCACCCAAAATGTACCTTCGGTGCCTATAACAGGCCAGTTTCGGCCAGCCCATTCAGGGCGCTGCTGTTCAGCAAGGTTTTGATGGGCGTCTATGACGTGCAGACCACCCGTGGCTGCAGGGTCGAAGGATATTACACCAACACTGTTCCAGACCGGGACCGCCTATCCGCGTGCTGGCCGGCCCGAAAGCAGATTATGTGCTGAGCGGCTGATGGGGACCGTGCGGCGCGCGAAGTTGGGCTGTCGACCCGTGGGCAGCGCGGCGGATCAACTTTATCAAACCGAACAGTTTCCCTATACCTCGGCCCACGGGCGAGCTTTACGACGTGGGTTTGAATTCAACCGTCATGCTGGACCCCGTGTTGCCGGGGGTCGAGGGCGCGGATCACGACGGTTTTGCCGCGCGGTAAGGCGGCGGACGCAGCCAAGGGGCTGCGCCGCGGGCAGGGCGTGCTATTATATCGAAAAAGCATCCTTGGCGATCGGCAGAGGGGCCAAGCTTCGAGTTAATGCCCGAATGAGCACCGTGGTTTATCCTTATGTCGGCACCCAGTCTAACGGGCAGGCGGCATGAAACCGTCTATGCGCAATTTCCTGTCGCGAACCAGACGGGCATTCCGGCAGAGCTGGATCCACGCATTCAGGGCGATAGCGATCTGATCAAACAGGGCGGCGGCCACTGGCGGCTCCGCGCTCTGTCACCGGCAAGCACGGGCGACGCTGCGCCAACAGTGGCCCAATGATGACCGATGCTTTTACCCGCCTTCCTTTCCCGAGGAAATGGGCGTGCCGCGGCGCAGATCAAGCCTTTGACGATGAACGCTTCTCGCGCAGAACGGGTCGAACATGAACGCCCACCATGCTGGAGGTCGCCGAGATGGCCCGCCAGAAGGGCCTGCGACATCTGTTGTACATTGCGATCACGAACGCGCGACCCTGCCGGGCGTAGGCTATCCCCAACGGGGCGCATGTATCCGAGCTCGTGATTGACCCCGAAACAGGGGTTGTGACCGTCCGAACGCTATACGTCGGTCGATGATTTCGGCAATTGATTCAACCCCGATGCTGGCCGCAAGGTCAGGTCCATGGCGGTGTGGCTCAGGGTATCGGGCCAAGCCATTTCAGGAAACATGTCGTTATATGATGAAGGACGGCCAAGCTGCTGACAGGCCTCTTTTATGGATTATGCGATCCCCCCGCGCGGCGTATGTGCCGTTTGTGTCCTCAAACTCTGAACCCGTGGCTCGTCGACGCAAACCTTGATGGATTGAAGGGCTGCGGCGAGGCGGGAACCGTCGGCGCGCTGGCGGCCGTGTCCGAACGCGGTTACCAAGATGCGTGTGTCGGACCGTGGCAGTGCGTCAGGCCGATAGTGCCGTTTCCACGCCGCATAAAAGTTGTGGACGCTTGCTGAAACGACAGCGCAATCGCAGGCAGAATAAGCTTGGTTGCATCGGGGCGGCCAGACGCCCCGATATGCCTTTCTCTTAGGTGGCGATCTTCATCACGATACAGGTGGTCGAACCGGTTGCGGTAAAGCTTGCCATCCTCGCCCCGCGAAATTTCCATGCGCCACACCGGTAGAGCGGCCGACGTGACTCACGTTCGTCCGATGCCCAATCAACCTGCATGCCCAAGGGGATCGAACGCGAATGTTAATCTTGTATTCCAGCGTCGTATAAAACCGGACCCGCCGCGGGACCTTTTTGTCATCACAGCGGCAGGCCCATCGCGGAATTCAAGCAAGGTGCCGTACCAGCCGCCGTGCCAACTGTCCCCATGGGTTGGTTCACGTTGAACTCGGGCGTGCACGGAAACACCGCGCGCCCGTCCGAAGATGTCGTGCAGCATATAGCCCATAGTCGCACCGATGGGCGGCCCGGGTTGGGTTACCGTCCAGAATTTCTGCATGAACTTCCAGCCCGCTAAGCGCAAGCGCTTCGGACTGGGCTCAGTAAATCTTGGGGTGTTTCGGCAAGAGTGGCATAAAAAAAATCTCCGGCAGTTGCGTGCCGGAGAAAGAGTGCCCGTTGTTCTGACCCAAGGGCAAGTTGTGAGGTGTCTTACGCCAGTTCGGACAGCGATGTTGCGCCGCTTCACGCCAAGGGCGCGACACACGGCCGGGTTTCAGTTCCGGTCCGGTTGAGCGTTTGTAGAAGTGCAGGTTCTCGACGCCTTCCGACACCAGTTCCACTGCCAACATTTCCGGTGCAAAAGCGCGGTGGACAGCAGGTCATGACGGTCATCCCTCGGATCGCAGCGGCATAAGGACTTCGTCCAGTGGCGACGGGCACCGCTGGGCCCCGCCAACGGGTGGCAAAAGTTGGGCCGTGCGATTTCCAGTTGGTCACAGGGCATGATGCCCGGGCGGTGATCGGTTTGGTTGATTGCCTGCTGTGCGCGCAGGCATCGCGGCAAACCGCAAGAATGTTTCGGTCTCGAAAAAAGAACTGTGTTATCGCCTCGTCCGCGCCCGCGTCGAACTGCGCTTTAGCCATTCGACGTTTTGCGCCTGATCCGGGGATTCGGGGTGCGGTCGAGAGGGTAGGCCACCGAACGCGCAGGGTGAACTTGCCGGTATTGGCCAAGCGCCTCGATCAGCTCGACCCACTAATCTTGCAAAAGCCGTCGGGCATGGGGGGGTAAAGGTCGCGCACCCGTTTTCGGGATCCACCGCGCAGGGCGAACAATATCGGTCACGCCGATCTCGGCAAAAAACTTTTAATTTTTTTGGGGCGGGAAACTTCCAGCGGTCCTCGGCTTGCTGGCACCCACGCACGTTTCAGGTGGGCGGCTGGGACGGGCAGCCCGCGGAACGTTGCGGCGCAAAAACAGGGCCGAATGTCATGGGTCAGGCCACGGGGTAGATTCCGCCCCGCACGTAGGTGACGGAAAAGAAAACGCGGAGCCAGCCGTGCCAACCCTGCGCCGTATCCAAAAGACCGGAACGACGCGTCCACGGACTTGGGCGGGAAGACTTCGAAGAAAACGGCGGGCTGGCTCATTTTTACGATCCTGTTTTTAGCTTTTCAACGCTTGTCGCACAGATGTGTTGTGAAACAAACTCATAACTTTCATCTTCCAACATGAGGAACGCCTTCATATGCATATGAGTTCCGTCACCCTGCGCACCATTCAGGCGATATCACGAGGCCGGCGGGCTGCCCGCCGCAGCAAGAGACCAATGAAAACATCAACCCAATCAGCCTTGTCCGCATCAGGTAAAGGGCTTGGAAAGATCAGGCTGGCGTTGAACTTTGTGTGCGCACGGTCCAAACCGCTAAAGCTGTCGGCCTGCGGGCGTTTGCGGTTTGCTCCAAGTGGCGCGCAGGTTGCTGGCGCAGCTAGAAGCCGCAAACAGCGAAATTCATGGGGTTGCGGGCGGGCAGCAAGCCGCGGATGCATATCGCCATTGAATGTCACGCCTGTTTCGGAATGGCCCTATTCCCTGTGCTCGAACAAATTCCGCAAAAGGCTGGGGCCGATGTGGATGTCGATATTCGCCCCGGTCTGCCTTGACGCCTTGCCTGCCTTGCTGCGCGAAGAGGTTAAGATCTGCGTTGGTGTCCTCCGATCCCGAAAATCTGCGGGCGTGAAGCTTTGTTGAGCTTTTGACATAAGGGCCGTGTTTCGTCGCCGCGAGCACGCACCCGTTTGGCAAAGAAACCCTTTGTCGAGCGGCGGATTTTCGGGCGAGACGCCTTCATCACCTATCCGGTGCGAACGCACACGTCTTGAGTGCTTCATCCCAGTTGCTGATCCCGCCAAGGCTCGAACCGCTGGCCGATCGGCAGGTAGTAGAACTGACGGCGGTGCATCCTGTTGCTGTGCATCAAAACAGAGGCGTGTCGGTTGCTGCCCGATGGGGTCGTGCCGAAGTTGAAATACAGCAATGATTACGTCACGCGTCGCTGACCGAAACACGGCATCACCCGCAGGCTGTATGCGCCGTGCGCGAGGATGATTCTGGACAAGGCCGTTCATGTCCAAGCTGCTTGGTCTGGCAAGGCGAAGAGGGCGCGAAAGCTGCAACGGGCCGACATCACACGGCTGCGCCGTCAGAGGGCAGCCGCGGGTGAAGCGCGAATCTTCCTGCATCACATTCGTCATACTGCGCTGCGGCCTTTATGGCGCGTCAAAAGATCAGGTTCCAGCTGATGGCGCGAAAAAACGGTGGACGGGATTCAGCACCGAACACATGATCGCTCAGCAGCGCATCGCCAACTTTTCTGCCCTGCGCCATTGGTGCCGACCTGCACCACCAGTTGGGGTTCGGGACGTCCGTGCTTTGTACTACATTTGAACCGCGGTCGGGGTCCATCACACGGCCGGATGTCAGCACATGATGCGCGGTTGTCCAGCGCCTTGAACCCTTGTGCACAGCCAACTTCAAGGATCGCGGTGGCAGGGTTCTGTGCGCGTATAGACGCCCGCACGCCGCGGCTGTTTCCAGCGCCCGCCCACACGGTACGCGCCTTCGCCGCTTATGCCAGGTGGGTGCATGCTGCCGTTGATCCAAGGCCGCAAAAAAAACGCAGTGCGCCTGACCCGAGGGCGGCGGCAAAGGCCGTCAGCGTAGACCCCGTACTCCATCCGGGGAGGGCCGTTTTTCGACGGCTCGGCCCCCGCGTCCGATGGACAGCAGGGTCAATCGACGGCGGTGTCCAAGCTGATGGCAGGGGCCAGCATCCACCGGCCCGGGCGCCTCTTGCGATCGCCAAGAACATCGGTCGCCATCGCTAATAGCCCTCGGCAAAGCGCCACGCACGGCTGCTTTTGCCTCGATGGACAGACCGATCCTTGCCCTTGTCGGCCTTGCTTGGCAGGTGGCGCAGGCTCATCCCGATCGCTTTGTTCAGCGCGTCGGCCGAGACAGCAGCCGACACGGTACGACCAGAGGCCAGGATCGCCTGGACGAGATGCCGGTGACTATATCTACTATCTATTTTGTCTGTTGTCTCTCTATGTTCTGTTATTGTTGTCGCTTTTATCCTGTTGTGTCGTTTTTTTTGGGTGGTCTTCATACTCTTGGGCGCCCGCCCAGGCAGGGAAACGGCGCGCAGGCACCCAGCGGCAGCCCACGGCGAGGCAAGGGAAGGGGCACGGGGCGGGAGGGGAAAGGCCGGGCGCAGTCTTGCCTAGTCGGTCTATCTGTCCTGGTCGTGCATGTTGTGGGTGTCGGGTTAAATATAGTAGTTACCACCTGTGTTACGTCCTCTGTGGTGTGCATAGGTGTTTTTCTCTGGTTGTCGTGTTTTTTGTGTGCGTCTCTTTTTCGTGTGTGGGTAGTGTGGCTAGTGCGCTGTCGTCCTCCTCGTCTCGATGTGGATTTGAGTCCGTATCTCTATTGTATGTTATGCTTCTGTCTCTGGTGCGCCTTCAACAGGTCCATGAAGGCCTGCCGTTCGTAGCCCTTCTCATGTTCCTCTCTATCCGTCTTGTTATGTTATTTGCCTGATCTGCTCACTGGGCTACTTCCTTGAGGAAATGGGGAATGTCTTATGTGTGTTGATAATATTGATGATATGCTATCACGTCTGAGTATAGCTACGTAGTATTCGTGTCGCCACTAGTTTCGGTCGTCTTTGTCCATCACTTTTCTTCTGTGCAGCGATTCGCGGGCCCAACCAACCGCCGTTATACCATGCGACATGCCGCAATCTGGTGACCCTGCGTCTGTCATCTATTCGGTTGTATAAACGGCCTCGAGCACTGCCGCCGGACGTTGTTCAGTAGAGTAGGATCTTCGATGCCTTGTGGGCGAGGGCGTCTTTCAGCGCGGCCGCGCAGCGAGTTTCGCGTTCGATCATAGGCCGCGGTGGTCAATGCATTCATCAAACCGAAGTGGTCTTTGGCCATGGCCGCATTGGTCCGCGCCGCCCGCGATGCCCACAACGCGCAGCGCCAGTGCGTAACTTGGCGATCTGGCCGGAACCCCATAGACCCGACGGGGGCCGCGTTTGCAGCGGCGACGACAAGTGTTTCACCTCCTTTGGGCGACCATAATTCCAATCAAATCCTTGCCATCCAGGTAAATCCGGGGGGCATGCCCAAAACGCCAAGGCGACGTGAGTGATCGACACCTGATCAGATCGACTTTTGCGCAAAGCTGGTTGGCCGGGCAGTACGCCGTGGCGTTGCCCAGCCCAGCATACCGAACGCATGGTCGCCGCGGTTGAAATCGGGGCTGTTAGAGGCGATGACCTCCTCGACCGAAACCGCCCTCCATTGTGCCGCCGCCGCACCGGTGCAGCATAGGGATTTTCGCTTCATCCATGCGGCCGCGCATTAGGGGTTCAAGCCGAATGTATTTGATGCGGGACCAGCACTTCGCCGTCGCAGGCGTGGGCACAGGGCCCTCTTCGCAGCGGAAAGTTATCGGCCGTCGGGGCCCCGTCAGGGCGCGATGCAAGCACAATTCGTTTCATTCTGGCGGACATTTTTGCTTTCCTCCTTAGCAATGTTTCTGGCACGTTATATGTTAATTCGAAGGCAGGCAAAGGGAACGTTGCGCGCACGTTGCGTCAGAGATGATGCATGCCCCCTTGGCAAATGCCCGTACGGGGGCTTTACCGCACGGCCTGATCCATCAAGGACACGGAAATATGTTGCCAGTGCAATCTAACATCATGATCAGGACGGCCCGCCGTTGCGGGGCGCGGACTGGTCAAGGATTTCCGTGAGGTCGGAGAAACCTTCAGGTGTCCAGAAAGGTGCCGGCGACTTGTCAGCCGCGCTGAATTCAGGGGGGGCCGAACCAAGACGCTGAAAGCCGAACTGATGAGGCGCGGCGCCCGACCTATGGCTGGTGGCCGAGGAAGGCGGGCGCGAAGAGGGGCAAGACCCCACCACGGCGCTGCGATCGTCGACCCGTTGGACGGCACCACCAACTTTTTGCACGGGGCTGCCGCATTTGGGGCGTCTCCATCGCGCTAGAGCATAAAGGCCAGATCGTTGCTGGCGTTGTTATCGACCCCGCCAAGGATGAGATGTCTTTGCTGTGAAAAGGGTTGCCGGTGCGTGGATGAACGAAGACGTCTGCGCGGGTCTCGGCCGTTCGCGTATGATGAATCGATTTTTGCCACCGGGACTGCCTTTCGGCCGTCGCGCAGATTTGCCAGATACCTTGCGTGATCTGGGCCGCATCCTTGCGTCTGCGCCGGTGTGCGCCGTTTGGGCTCTGCCGCGCTGGGATCTGGCCTATTGTGGCCGCCGGTCGCTACGATGGCTATTGGGAGCGCCGGTAACAAATGGGAGTGGCAGCGGGCTGGTTGATCTGTGCGTGAAGCCGGTGGCATTAGCGTCGAGCCACTGAAAACTTGAGGCAACATTCTGCGACGGATGGTGAAATCGGTCTGCGCGAATGAGGCGCTGTTCAGCGGATTGCAAAATCGCACGCGCGGTGCACCTTGATCCGCGTTGCCGGGGGCGGATGCCTTCGGCCGCAGGATTTATACCATTTTGGAAGCACCCGTCGGCTATTTATCTGACGGGTGGTTTATTGCGCGTCGCTGTAGGGATCGCGTTCCTGCGTCCAGGGCGTAGCCCCTTCGATACACGCCCAGATTGACCCGCATTGCGCCGGTCGGATCGTCGCTGGTCTGGTACATATAGATGCCGCCAAATCTTACAGAAATAATGCTTCGCCGTATTGGGAGCCCCAGGTGTAGAGCGTTCAAGGATTGATCTGCGACCTTTGCGTTACCTGTGACGCACTGGTGATTGCCGTGACGGCCGGTGCCGCGCGGCGCGCAGAAGGAACAGGTGCAGCGCGGGGCAGAGGCCACCCGTCTGGTAGGGTTGTGGCGGTTGAGGGTGGGACACTGCCGCAGTGACCAGCCGCGGTGAGGTGCGGCGGTCATTTGCGTCTTACCCGTTTGGGATGCGGCTGGCCACTTGCGGGATAGGCGCTGCGGATGCGGCGGTGCCCATCGGTGGATCGACCAGAACTTTGGCCACCCAAACCGGTAGCCAAAGCGGAATGGGAGGAACCATCCCCACGATAAACTCGCCAGCAGTGGGGCCCAAATAGGCCACGGCCGCCGGACAGTGGGGTCAGCCCCCGACGCCGCCGATAAACTGCATCCCAGACCAACAGGCCCAGCATGATCCATGCGGGATCGGGAAGATACGGAAGAACACAATAAGGATAATTCAGGATGTCGACTTTGGCCTTGGCGGTACAGCAGAGGTAAGCCGCCCCATCACACCTGCGATCGCCCAGAGGCGCCAACCGTCGGAACTGGCGAATAGGGGGCCGAGATTACATGGGCCAGTGCCGACAGCAGGGGCCGCAGGGCGAGGGTAGAACAGCAAATGTAGCTGCGTGGCCATCTCGTCTTCTATGTTGTCACCGAAAATATAGAGAAACAGCATGTTACGCCAGATGCATTCCAAACCGCCGTGCAGGAACATGAGGTGCAAGATGCCGGTATAAGCCGTCCCCCGTGTTGACGCGGCGGGGATGAGCGCCCAGTCGAAAAGAAAAAAGATGTTGAGGCGCGCGTCGTCGCTGAACAGCCCGACATAAACTGAGGAAAAAACGCCAATATTCACCGCCAGCAGCTGTAGCGTGACATAGGGCGTGCGCGCCGGACGGGTTGTGATCGCGAATGGGAACAATGGCTGACCTTAGCCATTGCGGCGGCGGCGTGGTCAAAGGGCGGGGCGTCGGAACGCCCGCCCTTGGTCAGATCAGCCGGCCAGCCCAACAGAAGCTGCGCCGTTCCCGCCGGAGGCGTGCGTGTCGACGCAGACGTGACGTTCTGCGCGAACACGGCGGTGTCAGGGCAGCCCCGCGCAAGCAAAGGGATGATCGGCCCTTCGCGTTCAGACAGGGGCTGTGCTCCAGTTGCGGTGCGGTAGCCTCGGTCGCCCACCATTAGGGACACCACCATAGGCCGGGGCATTGGTCAGCGCCGTCGTCGCATCGATGCTGCCCGAAGTGCGAACCCGCATTTGCCGCCAAGGGCCGTTGACGGCGCGGCTTTGTCTGGCCGCGGTTCTTTTGCCCGGGCCATGCCACAGCAGCGCCGACGCGGCAGGGTTGCTGAGCCCGGTTGGATTCGCCGTGGGCCCGGGCAGGGTGATGGTTTTCGAAGGGAAGGCTCCGCTGTGACCCCGCAGGGACGGGGCAGGTCGCTTGTGTGCTGTCCCATGCTTTCACTCTACCACCTTGAGGTCGGGCGCGCTGAAGCGGGGCAGGTAGTTCGGCCCACCCTGCTTTTGCCCCGTGCCTGAAAGGACCTTCGCCCGCCAAGGGCTGGCTGCCGACGATCGCGCCGATCTGGTTTTGCGGTTGACGTAGATGGTTACCCGCCTCGATCCTTCAGAGATATTGTTGCAACACGCGTCGTCGATCCGTGCTGTGCAGGCCAAAAGGTCAGCCATAGCCGGTCGCATGATGGCATCGCACGACCTTGTTCAGCTCGGTTGGCCTTGATAGGTGGCGATATTTTGCAGAACGGGGCCGAAGATCTCGCCGCTCCAGATTCGGCGATGCCCTTCACGCGGATTCATTGTCGGCGCGATAAAGGTGCCGGCAGTCGGCGCTGTGAGCTCGGGCGATAACCCCGACCGTCAGCGGGGCGGGGCGGCGTCGATGTGGTCGGCCAATGCCTTGTGCGCGGTGTCATCGATCCCATCCGGACCCGACATTCGGTCGAGGATCTCCCCAAGGGTTGCCCATAACCAATGCGTCCATTTGCCCCTTCGAAGCATTTTTCGAGTCACGTCTTCGCGATGTCTTCTGCTGAACATAGAGGGCAGCGCAGGGCAGAGCAAGCGTTCCCGCCGACTGGAACGCCACTTTTCGACGATTGATTGCACAGCCCTGTTCGGCAAGGGCATGCTTGTCGGGACGATCATTGGCGTTTCAGCCGCCGGTTTTCCCCGCAATCAGGATCGCCGCCGGATCGCCAATGTTCGGCCATAGGCGGAGCGGAATGCGTAAGCGCCGTGTTGGTCGAGCCGGGTTTAAAGGCCCACCCGTTGATCGCTTGTCGAGGTCAGTTTGCCGCGCCGGACGGGGCGCCCGCCACCGGGCAGCAGTTTGCCAACCGCCGGTGGGGGGAAACGGGGGACGGCAAGCGGTCATGCAGCCAGGGGTTTCCACGGCAAAGGGAAAAAGGCAAATCGAAAGCGGGGGGTCTGTTCCCGCCGGTTTTGCCAGCACCCGCGTTTTTGGCCCCGCTTTGTGCGAGAGGTTGGGCCGCCGGCTTGAACCTTTTTTTTTGCCCGCAGAAGATTCGCCAAGCGGGGGAAGTTCAAAAAGGGCGAGGATGCAGGGTTTAAAGAATTTTGGCCCAAAAAGCCAGGGGGCGTTGTTAATTTCTTCCCTCTGCCTTTTTTG
>Ga0163217_1094235_pt1 | contig 14187 bp, 19 predicted proteins | sample SynspAceP_FD_185933 | JGI IMG/M metagenome (GOLD analysis project Ga0163217, IMG submission 185933) | Saline lake microbial communities from Ace Lake in Antarctica - Synechococcus sp. Ace-P (PacBio error correction) | ecosystem: Environmental > Aquatic > Non-marine Saline and Alkaline > Saline ... | reverse complement strand
ACTCTCCGCCGGATCGCTCACCAACCGTGATGTACGAGGGGCCCCACGGGCGCCTCGAAACGGCTGTGCGTTCCTGAGACGGTGATCGAGAAGCACAAGGTGAGCCTGTGTGTTATTACGCTCCCACGGCGATTTCGTGGCCTTCATTGAAGAGCGGCCCGCGAGGTGCCCGATCACTAACGACATGGCAGCTTGCGGATCCTGGAACGTGGGCGAAACGATCAACCCGAAGCCTGGATCTGGTATCGGGAGGTGAGTCGGAATGGCCGCGGCCGATCATCTACACTATGCGACCGAAACCGGCGGAGGGGGGGTACGAAGCGTCGTGATGATCAGCCCCCTGCGGGCGGGCCACCCCCAGCCAAGGCCGGTGTCCGCGACCCTGCCCTGCAGCATCGCCGCCGATGTGGTCGACAGCGAAAGGCCGCAGGGTCGGCAGTGGATCGAAGGGGGTATCTGGCCGGTGCGTCGCCCTGGCCGGGGAACATGATGCGCACGGTTCGACGGTGATCCGAGCGCTTCCGCAAGAGCTACTGGGGAGCACATCAGCGGCGCGATGGTCGGCCGTGTGTATTTTTGCCGGGGACGGCGCCGTCGTGATGCCGATGGGCTACTTTCTGGTGATGGGCCGCGTCGACGACGTAATCAGCGTGTCGGGCCAACCGGCTGGGTTCGATGGAGATCGAATCGCCTTGGTGAGCCATCCGGCCGTGGCCGAAGCCGCCGTGGTGGGCCGCCCGACGATTCTCAAAGGGGAAGGGCATCGTCCGCTTCGGACCTGCAGACGGTCTCAGCCTGCGACTGAGCCTGATGGCGAACTGCGCCAGCACGTGGGCGCCGAACGGCCCGATTGCCCGCCCGATGAGATCCGCTTCAGCGAGCCCTGCCAGACCCGCACGGCAAAATCGATGCGCCGCATCATCAGGCCCTTAGCCGCTGGCGAGAGGTGAGCGGCGACCACAGCACCTCTGGGAAGACCGCTACCGTGCTCGAATGCCCTGCGGGTGTGATGACGAAGCTGCGCTGCCTGGCTCAGCCGGGCCAGCGAGCAGCATCAACGAATCGGTGGGCTCGCCAGGAGGAGTCAACCAGTACTGGAAACTTGTTCGAGGTTCGGTACGTTGGCCCACCAATCCTCAGTTGATCGGCCAGGCCGTCGATCAGCGCTGCCTGGCCGGTCATCGAGCCCAGCCCCCAGCAGTCTTGGCGCAGGACCGGCGCTGGGCTGGGGGTGAGTGGTCGCGGACGTTCGACTAGGCGAGGCGGTCATCGGGGCGCTGTGCAGGACGGCCGATCAGCGGCGGCTCTGGGTCAAGGGCATCGTTGGCGAAGCGCAGCAGCAGGTTGCGCGGCTGGCAGTAATGACAGGGACCACAGCCGCAGGGTTTCCTGTGGTGAGGGCTGAATCGGTGCGCACGCCCAGGCGTGGCGGCCAGATCAGCGCAGGGAATGGGCGGTCGGCGGAGAAAATTGTGTTGAAGCACATCCGCCACCAAACCTGCGCCGCGCCCGTCGGGGGCAAGCAGATGCAGTGTTGCGAACCCAGTTGTGGCCCAGCCGCACAGCGTTGCTCGCGGTGAGGCCTGGCGCCCCCGGCGGAAAGGCGCGGGCAAGGCTTCGGTGGCCTGGCTTGTGTCGAAAACCGGGCACGTAACTCCAAGGCCCGGGATCGTGCCAGCCCGCGTTTTACAGCCAGGGCTTCCAGCAGGCGCCGGTACTGATCTGTGGGCTGGTGGCCAGCAAAGGTGCCGCGAATGACTCGACCGTTCCGATCGGCTCACGGCTGCCGGCGGGGAACAGGCACCAGAGGCTGCCTGCTTGCTTCCAGCGGTTTGATGGTGGCGGGCGTCGGGGGAGATGGGATTCAGCGCCAGCAGCTGCAGGGCGGTGAGGCCTTCACCGCATGGCGCCCCGTCGAGGCAGGGTTGGCTGAACAGGGTGTGTCGCACCACCCCCTGGCGTCGATCACGGTAGGGGACGCGGCCGCGGCAGGAACAGAAGGGCGTGGCACCCGGAAGGCCATGGCGCAAGGCGTTTGCCCCGATTCACCAGCAGGGGCGTAGGGCAAGACTGGGTTGGCGTCAGCGAAGCGGCCATGGCTGCCGGCGTCGTCAGCGCTCACGCCCACACCTGGGCAGAGTGCCTCGAGTGCTGTGTGGTCTATCGCGGAAGGCACAGGCTTACGCTGTGCAGCGGGCGTGTCGTCCTTGCGGATAGAAAAAAACACAGGGCTGGCCCTGGAGTGGTCGCTGCGACGCTCGACCGCGTTCTGACGACTCAGGGCAATCAGGGGAGCCCGGATCCTCCCACCTGGATTGGCGTTGGCCACCGCGGAGATCCGCAAACGTTATGGATTCAGCCTTAGGAAATTGCCTGGGCCACGGCCCCTTGCCAGGCTGGGTCCATGGGGGTGGTGATGGGGTTGGCCATGGAGGAGCAAGAACAGCTGGAACGGGCCAAAAGCCTCTGGCAGCAGACATTTCTGTCAGGCTGGTGAACGCGGAGCCAACGCTGTCGTCGCCGTTGCCCCCTCGGCTTGCTGAAGCCCCGCCAGCCAGCCAGGTCCGTTAGCGGGGGCCGGTTCGAAACCGCTGTGATCCTCGATACGGAAACCACCGGCCTGATCCAGCCCAGGCATCACTGCATCGAAGTGGGAGCCGATGCGTTCGACGTGCCCCTCGGGCGGTGCTCAGCCAGGTCTCCTTTTGCTGCCTGCCTGAGCAATGACGCCGAGGCCATCAGTGTATTCCGGCGGCGGGTGAGGTCGGCTGGATCAGCCTGGCGCCAGGCCCTCGACCTTTTCAACAGCCTTGTTGAAGCCGCCGACGTGCATGGTGCCCACAACGTTCCCTTCGACGGGCAGTTGGTTCGCGCGGCCCCTGCCGGCCTTTAGCCAAACCCTGGCTGTGGCAAAGCACTGAAGACCTGCGTGGCCCGCCGAGGCGCCAGCTGCGCGCACCCGTCGGTGCGGTCTGGCCCTGGGCCTACGGTGGCGGGTCTGGGCGGCCCACGCGCCCCTCACCGATTGCAATCTATCTGGCTCAGGTGTTCGAGGCGCTGCGACGACCTTGAGCCCTGCTCGCGTGCCTTTTGAACCGCCAGCTTTACCGGGCCCAGGCTCTCTTACGACGGCGGCAACCGGGCCCGCCAGGCTGGCTTTCGCTGGAACGATCCGATCCCGAAGAGCCTGGAGGCGGCGGCTGAGGAGAAGGGAAGCGGCGGTGGTCGGCTTTCCGGTGGCGCCTGTGACAGGCCGAAGTGCGCCTGAGGTCGCGCCGATCCAAACCGGGCTCATGCGCCTTTCAAAGCAAGGGTTCAGGGGCTGTGATCCCGTCAGGCCTGACACGGCTTCGCCCAGATAGGCAGCAGGAGCGATCAGGCCGCTTGAATCAGGTTGCCCGCGTTCGTTCTTCCCCATGGCTGGTTGCCTTCTGGCAACGCCGTTCCAGGTCGGTTGTTGGCTGTGATCCAGGCGTTCTGCTGAGGTTGCATTGCCTCGAACGCGTCGCGTGCAGCCGCCCGTCGCCCTATCGGCAGCGGCGGGCATCGCTAGAACGGCGTGGGCATTTGATCCGCACCGCCCGACTCCCTCATCCTCAGGCGGATGGAGGAGCGCCGGGCATCTGCCAAGTCAGCTGTTGTCCATGGCGGGCGGCCCCAACGGCTCTCGGTCCTGCGTTTTGAACCGGAGCATGTTCAGTCCAGCTGGAGCGGCCGACCAGCTCGCTTCCCCTGAGTCGCAGCGTGTGTGTGTGTGCGTAGGCCTCAGGACTGGCGGATCCGGCCTGATCCGCCAGATCTTCCCGGCAACTGGGGGTACCGGCCAGCTGCAGGCCCCCTTGATCCGACACGGCCCCGCGCAGCCCGCGTCGATGCGCGGCGATTGCGGTGCTGGTGGTGATCCACCGAGCTTGGTTTGCCAAAACGCCCGCCCAGGCTGAGATAGCGAAAACAGGTGGGCTGCTGCTGTTGCCAAACCCTCTGATCAAGCTGGAGGAGGTGCCCAAGGCAGGAATCTCTTTTCCCAGCTCCACCGTTGTTGGCAACTGACGCCGCCCCACGAGCCGGGAGGATATCGACATTGTTCCCACTTTTCTGATCGGATGAGAGGCTCGAGAGCTCTTGTCCGATCCATTGAGCAGTTCTCCGATCTGGCTCGATCGTTGGAAGGAGATGGCCCTGCGCGTCCAAGCGAAAATTGCTGGCGCTCGTATCGGCCCGGGTCAGTCTGCGGCGAAGTCCACCATCAGGTCGGGCCCTGCGCCAATAGATCCTGATCCTTGCTGCGCAGAACAGCGGTTACTTGGACTGAGGGCCGCCGGGGTTTTGAGGATATGAGAGCAGCAGTGCGCTTGATTCGAGAACACCGAGCTGCTGCGCCACCAGTGGCGGATGCCGTTTCACATGCCTACATTCGCCAGCACGCAATCGCATGAATTCAGGTGATGAAAAACGCTACGATGTGTCCAGATTTTCGCCCCGCTCACCTTCATCGCCGGCATCTATGGGATGAATTTCAAAGTTTGATGCCGAGCTGGATCTTGCCATTCGGCTATTACTTGCCTCGCCTGATGCCTTTCGGCCATGCTGCAGACCTACCTGCTCTGGCGCCGGGGTTGGTTGTGGATTGACGGCAACACGCGCTGATTGAGGCTCAGGAGGCGGTATGCCTGGGCTGATTCGCTCGCCCGGGCTGGGTTGGTGGGGCTGGAGTTTGATTTGGGTCGGCGGCGGCTGATCGCGAGCGGCAGGTGCTGGAGCAGTTAGCGGGATCCTGACGCCGCGCTGGAACGGATGGGGGCCGCAGCAGCGCAGGAACTTTGATGGCCGGCGTGCTGGCTGGGGCTGGGCCTGACCAGCCGCTCAGGGCCGATCAGCCCCTTGGACCCAGCACCAGATCAAAGCGTAGCCTCCGCAGGGCAGGGGCGTGGTGTTGGACATAGCCCACGGGCGACGCCAAGTTGAGGGGCGTCGGCCAGCAACCTCCCAGACCTCAGCGAGGGATAGCATCGGCCCCCACAGACGACGGCGCTCGCGCACCAGTTCGGCCCAGGCTTCCTTGGGGCAGTTGATCGGCGCCATCGCGGTGATCGATGCGATCCTGCCCCGCCAGGGCAGCTTATGCTGTCTTCAGAGTGCAAGGACGAACCGGCGCTTTCACGAACCGTGCTGAACGAACCGGCCATTTAAGGGCAACGACGCTCTGCCAATCGCCTGGCCTCGGGCATGGTGAGGTTTTGCTGGGACTCGAGTGGTCTATGGTGGAAGGCCGGCTTCAGCGGCTTCTTTGGCCATTTGCCAACCTGCCCAGCGGGCTGACCCAACCAGCAGAGAACCTATTGCCAGCACGATCCAACACAAGCACCAGACCCAAACCAGCCTGATTTCAGCAGGCAGCGCCATGCCGCTGGCTTGATTCCAGCGCCAGACGCAGGCTCGGACACCTGCAGGCTGAAGGTGCTGGCGATCGGGACCCCGAAGCCCTGCACAAGCTTGGGGTTGACGCTGAGGGCGGCTTGCGACGGCCCTGGGGCCTTGGTCGAGGCGGCGCTGGTGTGTTGGCCGGCGGCGGTGAAGCGACCGCCGCATTGCAAGTGGCGCGCCGCCACCGGCTCAGCCGTGATCATCGAATGTGATGCGGGGCAGTTGTGCTCCACCTGGCTGGGCCGCCAGTTTGCCCGGCAAGGACAGAAGACCCTCAAAGCCGGACTGCTCAGGCAACTGAGGCCGGACGCAAGCGGGCCTTTGAGGGCCTGGCCCACACCCTGCGGCGGAGGGCCCCCTATCTCGCGCTGCTCGCCAACTGCAGGAAGTGGCCGCTCATCCCAGGTTCACGCCGAATCGGGAGCTCCCCTGCGCTCCTGGTTGTTTGAGTGCAGACCCGGGGCCCTTGCGCGAATCTGTTCTGCAGGGGCGGTTGGTTTGCTAGCGGATCCAGGCGACGACGCCCTGCATTGACCTGCGCAAGGGCTCAAGGGGGTGCGCTATTCCATCGAATACCCTCGAACCTTCGGCCATGCCGTCGCTCAGCGACCTGGATCCGGGACCTACGCAAAGCTCAGGATTGTCCGGTGATCCACTTGACCTGCAGTGGCTCGAGCGCACTGGACGACTATCTGGGGCGTGACCGCCGCAGTCCTGCCAGCCTGCAGCAGCTGGATCGAACTGCAGGAAAGCGCAGCGCTGGGGGCATTGGCTGAAGCCAGGCGGAATAGTCCAACTCGCGATGACAGCCGCCGGGCCCTGCCAGGCCAGCCTGCTTGCTCCAGAGTTCGACCTGCCAGTGCTCCAATGGCCGCAACTTGTCCAGGCGCCCTCGGACATGCCGTCCGGGAGCGACTCTCACCGATGAACTTGCTGAGCCCGCTGCTGGAGCATGCGGCCCTGGTGGCGGTGGCCATGGCACTGGCGCTGCGCGGAATCAAGTCTGCCTCTGCGGGCTCTGGATCAGCGGCGGGCCGGCTGGGCAGGCCCGGCGTGCTTGCCGTTTGGTCAGCGCGATCCAAGGGACGATCCCGGAGCCTAGGCGGATCTTCGGGTGCTGATCACCGTTGCCGTGTGGGCGGCCTGGGGCAAGGCCGAGCGACGTCGCCCTCCACCCTCTATGCCCTTTGCTGCCCTGTGCGGGGGGTCGTCACCGCCTCACCCTTTGGTGCGCAGGGGCTGAAGGGAGCGGCGATGGGCCCTGCTCAACCGCGCCAAGCAGGCTCTGGCGTGTGGAGTGCCGCTCGCCCTGCCGGTGCTGATGGCCGGGGTGCGGGATGGCCATGGTGCTCACTGATCGCGATGGCGCGATCGCCCGGCGATCGAGTTGCTGGCAGGGCTTGGGCGTTTTTTCTGTTCCGTGCATTGCCACGGTCTAAGCAACGGCCTGATCCTGCAGGGCGCGGTTACGGCGGCGCTGATGGCCTTGCTGGCGACTGGGCCCCTCTTCCAGCCGTTACGCCGCCTGCTCGCGGCCTGGGGCTCGCCCTGTGCACCTGGCCCTGGCAGCCGGCCTTGGCTGGCCAGGGCCTGCCGGCCGCACCCAGCCTATGTGCGATGCTCGGAAGGCCTTCACCGAGCGGGTAGCCTGCTGGGGGAAACTTGCTGGCCCAGGCAGATCGAAGGCGCAGACACTTCGCGTGCGCCGTGACTTCCGCCTTGTGGCACCCAGAATTCGCCATGAGGCGTGCGCTACCGGCCAGATCGCCGGCTACGTGGAGTACCGCACGCCTGGGCGTCGGTGCTGAATCAGGCCCCCCTGCCTGCCCAGCCGGCTGGACCGGGCCGAGTCGGTGTATGAGCGGGCAGGACGCTCTACCGGCCAACGCTTCGATATCGAGATGTTCCCCTCCGAGGCTCGAGACAGCTTTGCGATCCTTTGATCCGTGACGACCAAAGCAAGGCCCTGGGCCTCACCAGCTCTCCCCAGGTGGGCTCCGCACACGCCGCAGTGGCGCGCGGGTTTCGGTTTTGAGTTCTCAGCCGCCCTTATGGCATACCCGGCCCGGGCCCGGCTCTATGGCCTGCGCTTCAAGGAAGCGCCCTGGAGATGGACTGGGCCTCACCTACCGGCCCTGGCCGAGGGGCCGGTTGGATCTGACTTGCCGGCGATTCCGGACCAAGGCCTTGATCGAAAACCTGGCTTTGCGCAGCCTCATCGACGATCCGCCAGGTACTTCCCCCCGTATCAAGGCCCAACTCCGTGTGTTCAATCGCCGCCTGCGCCGCTGGCCAGGCTGCTGCCGCGCTCAACGGTCTCGCCGGCCAGATCAGCGACAGCGGAGATGCGCCGCATGGAAGCCGCCGTTGATGCGAGGGGGAAGAGGTGGCTGCTGTGGGCGGCGCTTTCCGCAGCGGCCACAGGGCGTGGACAACCGCCCGCCCACAAAAAAAACCCCGGCCAGGGCGGCTGAGGGTGAAGAAAGCAGTTCACAAAAAAGTGAACCCTTGTGGAGTCGAGCGGCGGGATTTGAACCCACGACCCCCACTACCCAAGTGGTGCGCTAGCCAGAGCTGCGCTACGCCGGTTTTGAAGCGAAGCTATCACAAGTCCTGGGGCAGCATTTCTCCGCTCTCTCAGCTGGCTGCAGGATCACTGGTGGTGAGCCGCTCCCGCCCCAGGCCGGCATAGCCCAGAGCCGTAGGCGGGCGGCCAGGCAAGCCGCAACTGGGACGGCTCGACGGCGAGGCGCAGGTCGGGCTGACGCGCCAGGCACTGGGCGCCACGGGCATGGGCTGTCGCCTGCCGTTGGCTCTGGCAACTCTCCAGGGCACCGCCCTGCCATCCATTCCGGCACCAGCCGACAAGGCAACGGCACAGCAGCCCAAGAGCTCGACAGACCCTCTGGGCAAAGGGTGAAGGTGGCGCTTGGCGTTGACGCTGGGGGGTAGATCCCAAGACGGTTCAGAGTCAGGGTCCTTGCGGCTTGGGAGCGTTTGGGCGGGGCCTCCAGGGCCGGCGCCTCTTCCACACAGGGGTGGTTTCCAGCGGCCCGGTCAAGCGGGGATACCAGAAGGACCAGGCGAACACCAGGCCCAGGGGGCCGCGAGCAGAGAATCACCGTGCGATCAGGAAGCGGGCCAGCGCTCGACCTGGTCGGTGCGACAGGCATGAATCCGCATCGGCAGACGCTCCAGTTGAGTTTCATCGCTCCTGAGAGTCAGGCGCAAGGAAATCGTGGCAATTAGCGCACCACGGGCAGGGTGGAGGTTTCCGGAAACGGGTGGGACAGATCTCCCGGAATCAGGCCGCGGGGGCGTCGTTCGCTCGACAATCACCTTGCTCTGGTGTGCGCAGAGGGAAAAGCTGTCGCGGCGTGTCGTAGTTCTCCCACCAAGGAGAGCCACGGGCCAGGTGCCGCCGGGCGGGCAGCCCGGAAGCAAGGCAGTCGGCTAGCGATCAGCCGCGTGGGAAAACCCGGGTTGGCATATACTCGAAGAGGGCGGATTCGGGGTGGTTAGAGCTGCGCAGCACCCGCGAAGTTGTTGCACCGACCAGTCGTACTGGCTCCCAGACCTCTGCCCAGCAGGGAAGGCACTGCCTGGAAAAAGGCTGTGACCCACTCGCTGGCGCGGGCATAGGGGCGGCTTGCCAGGCCTGGCCAGGCTATTGCTGGTGATGGGTTTTCGGCCAAAGAAGAAAGGGGCGCAATCCGGCCACCGATCTCGTTGGTGGATTTCTCCAAAACCTGCAGGCCGTGAGCTGGCCCTGGGTCAGTGGCGGGGCCTGGCGGGCGAGGTTGAGCTGTCGGCGTTGCCGGTCACGATCGCCGAGCGGTACTGGCTTGCGTGTCATGGCCCTGGGCATTGCCCTGGGATGGTCGTGGCTATTCCAGAACAGGCTTCGAGCGATCGCTATGAAGCCCACCTGCTACGGTGTTCCAGACCACCCGCACCGCTTCGGATATGGCCGGTTCGCCGGAGCAGGGACCTCGTCGTAAGTGGGATTCGGCGTATGGCCGGCGCCCTAATCAACCGCACTGTGTCACGACACGGGCAGCGCCAGAATCCCTTCTTCTGCCCCCAAGAAACGCCGCAGCCAGAACAGACCTCCTGTGCTTGGGTTCCAGTTCAGCTTCAGGGCCGGACCCAGCACCTCATGGGTGGTTTCGCGCTGGCGATCGGGGCTGGGCCGCCCAGGCAGGGCTTCTTCGGCGTGACGATCCTCCCTTTGGCTGCTGCCGTGATGTGAAACAGTCCCCCCGACACCGACAAATGCTGCTCGAACCTAGAGGGTTTTCGACCTGTGGCGCGACTCAGGGGAAGACGTGTCCGCAGGTGGTGGTGAAGCACGGCGAACAGCAGAAACGCAGCGAGAGACCAGGATGCATGCAACGCCCACTCAGTGGCAAAATGGCGTTTGCTCGAGGCCCATCAGGCCCAGGCCGCGCCGGCTCACCGAAGATCACCACCATCCAATCAGCACACTGCCGTAGATGTCGCCGAAGGTGAGGGTGCCACCGCAATTTGTTAGGCCCTTGGTGGTCCATTGGCGTGAACACGAATACGCTCCAAGCTAGCGGCCGGTTGGAGCCTCTGATCGCTCACGTTCAACAACCGTTTGGTATCGGCCCTATCGTCTGTGTACGCATGATCGCCGTGCTCGGATTGGTCTTGGTGTGGATCAGGCCACCTGCACTGCTCTTCGGCCTTCTTGCGCTCCCAGAGGCGGCGGGTAGGTACTAGAGTGTATTTCAGCGAGCAGCTCCTGGTGGCCGCCTGCGTTTTTGCACCAGCGGCGGGTCTGTGCTAGCCTCCTCGGTCAAAGCCCAGGCTACGTCCGCCGCTGCCGAGAGGCTGGTCGGTGACCATCAGGATCGTGCGGTTCGCCGTGTTCACGGATCGAGCTCCAGAATCGCGTCGGCCGTTGTTGTTTTGTCCACGCTACGCCAGGCATCGTAAGCACCAAGCAGCGGACGGTCACCATCAGGGCGCGGCCGCAGGGCGGCCCAGTTTGCGCTGGCCGCCGCCTGGGGTGAATCCCCTTCGCTACCGAGTGCTGATAGCCGTCCGGGAAAGCCGCGGAATGTCGCCTTCCAGGCGCGCTTCCCCCGCCACCGATTCCCACCCCGCTCAGGGTCGGGTCTGAGATCGCCGTAACGCAGGTTGTCGCCAGGGACAAGGCGGTTGAACAGAATAGCCTCCTGGGCACCAGGAGCCACCAGGCGGCGGAGGTCATGGAGCGCCAGGTCGGTGACGTCGACACCCATCGAGAACAAGCGCCCGTGCGGGCACCTCCCCAGTCGCGCCCAGGGGCCGGGCGGAGGGTCTGGTCTTGCCGCGAGCCCACGGGCCACCCACGGCCACCAGCTACGCCGGGATGCAGCTGAAGCTCACATCACTGAGCGCCCTCGCGCCTGGGCGCCGTGTATGGGAACGGTGAGGCCATCGGGGCTTCGATTCACGCGCCCTGCCACCGCAGCCGGCAACGCTTGATCCGGAGGAGACCACGCGGGGCGTCCTTGAGAAGCAGCTACTCCACCCGGTCCCAGGCTCACCTGCCAGTCTGGAAGGCTGTTCAAGGTGAACGCCCGAAGCCAGGGCGTTGGGAAGACAACCGCTCCACAAACAGGATCAGGGCCACCCAGATTGACCCGGATGCTCAGCCGCCGCTCTCGAAGCTGCCGCGCGACAGGCGAGCAGCAGCCAAGCAGCTGATCGGAGGAAATTCCTTCCAGCAGCGGGAAAACAGGGTGCTGCGCGGTGCGGGGCAGCGGAGAGGCGCCGAATCGCGCGTAGCGCGATTGCGCTCGGCGGAAGCTTCCTGTCGTTGTTCTCCTGGCCGTAGATCTTTGATGGCCGCTGATTCCAGCGAGATCCTCCTGAATCAGATCGGAGAGATGGGCCAGCGATTCCTGCTTGCCGCCGTTGCGCCCGCATCATCCGGCCGCCGAAACAGGCGACGACCACCAATCAACATGCCCCGGATAGCGCCCCACGGCTTGCCAGATCAGACAAGCGGTCGATCGCCAGCATCGCCGGCAGGGTGAGCGCATAGGCCAGGCCGAGTGTTGGTAGGCTGAGAATGGCAAAACCAGCAGCCGCCGCACGTTCTCGACAATCGCTGGATGGGCGGCTGATGACATCGCCGTTGCCGGCGGTCTGTACCCAAGCCCGGCTCCATGGGCGCAGCATGTGCTCGAAACACCTGCTGGCGCAGGCTCGCCTCCACCAATGGGTCCACCGCCGAACACCAGCATGCGGGAGACAGCCGGGCATACCCCCATCAAGGCTTGGCCAGGCAGGGAACGAATCCAGCCGGCCTGGCGCAAACGGCTGAGATGGCGAACCCGTCCTGCAGGTCCGTCGATCACACCCGGACCATCAGGAGGGAACAATCACGCTCAGCGGAGGTTGACCACCAGCAGCGCCACGGCCGACCTTTGGCCAGCACAGCGGCGGTGCGGGCGGAGGTATTTCCAGAGCAGGCCGGTCGGCGAATGGCGGCCATGAGGCCAGCAGAGCCTCCAAACGCTACGAATCCTACTTGACGCCGCGCGGGCCGGCAACGTCGATGCCAGAGTTGAGCATCAGTCGCAAGGGGCCAGGGCGCAAGATGGGCAGGACTGCCGATGACGAATCCCGGTCCAGGCGCCGCCCAGGTGCATCCCCCTCCTGCCACCACCGGACGTCATTTGATGGCTGCTCGCGGTGGAGCACCCGAAGAAGACCCAGCTGGGTGGATCTGGCCCGGCTGTTGATTCGTACGACGGCTTTTTCCCGCGCACGAAGGACCTCAGTGTGGACCTGGCCAAGACCCTGCGCCACTGGTGGTTCTCAGCCGTGACCAAGTGCACCAGCGCACCGGGCTTCTATGTTTGGAGTTACCGCCCAGCATGCGCGGATCGGGCGGCGATGCGCGTGGGCAAGTGGTTTTGGAATCTACGGCGGCCCAGGACACCCTGAGCGCACCGATCGCTCGGATTCAGCGTTCAGATTTCAGCGGTTCAGGGGATAATCAAACGCTTCCCCATACACTCGGCCCGGCACGTGGCTATTGCACCCGGGGTTTTTTTCTGAGCCTTGACGGGCCTCTGCGGGGCTGTGCCACTCAGCGAGCCTACTCAGCTACGCCACTCAGCTGCCCACCTACAACGGATCCCTTGTCCGGATGCCTCCTGGATTCCAACCGCCGACGATTGTCCCAATACTACAGCGCCCCATCCACAAGCCCATACCACCGCCTGGCCTGCCCTGCTGGAGAAACGCTTCTGGAGGGTGAATCGAATGGGGGGCGGCGGTGAGGGCCACGGGGCTATGCGGGCCTGGATCGCACGGCCAGATTGAACCGAGCTCACCGGTGGCCCTTGCTGGCGCCGCCCTCGGGCCAAGGGCCCGTAGTGAGCGGCGTTCGAATGGCGGCACATGGCCCAGGTGCTGGCGCCAGGCCCGTGCCCTGCCCTGGCCCGCGGCCCTCGCTGCGCCTGGTTGACACCATGGTGTCGGCACCGGGAGTGAAATTGGGGCGAGGCAAGTTCAACATCTCCACCGCCGTGGCCTTTGATGGCCGACCGCCTGCAGTCAGCCCAGCGTCGCCAAGCCGGCAAATCGCAGTTTGCCAGCGGCAAGTGGGCTCCGCCGACGTGCCTCGAAGCCTCGGTCTTCAACCTCAAAGGTTCCGGCCCAGTGCGGTTGGATCAGGGGGCCTTGCCCCCGACAGTGGGGTACCCTCTGTTCGCGCCTGGCTGGCATCCGGCCGCTGGTGGCTCGGGCTCCGCGTGCGCCGCGCCTGGCGGTGCGGCACGGGTCAATCTGCTGGGGTCCAACTGCGTCTAATCGCCTTGTGCCGATGGGCCAGGTGATGCGGGTGTGGCCCGGCTGGGACCTGCTTGAACCGATGCCGGACGCCGCTGCTCCGCCTTCGGCGGTCGGAGCGGGCCGTGGTGGTCCATGGCCGCTGGCGCCTCGCACGAGCTCCTCGCGGGGACCCAAGCCAAGTTCTTGCGGTTGGTGGAAGCAGGGAGCAGGTGCAGGCCCTGGAGATTGAACCCAAGCGGCGATGGGTCTGCAGCCGAGCTCCGTTGGAGGCCCTCGCCGCGGCTGGCCGACGGGGCCATGAAGCCAGCGAGATTCCGTTGCGGACGTTGCTTGGCAGGGGGCGGCAGCTGGCCAACGGCAGGTGGTAGCATTTGAATTGCCGAGCGGCTGGGCTCTGGGCCGACCGCCGAGGCCTCCTTCGATTCAAGAAGGGCTGGAGCAGGCCCACGGGGCCCGTTGCTGAGCCCACGGGCCAGAAGGCTGGCAGCGGGCTGCTGGGCTTGGTGACCGCGGGCCTTGGATCCAAAGAGGGCCTGCTTGCTTTTGGTGTTTGCTGGTTGCGGAATTAAATGGGCTGCTAAAAAAACCAGCTTTCAGTGCCGTTTTGGGACTTTGTTGCCCGCCCTCTCCCCTGGACCCCTGGTGAGGCGCTTATGCTCGTGCTGGGCGATGGGCACCTTGCTGCGCGGAGCCTTTTTGCCTTCGGCGTCGGTGGGAAAACCCGCATCGCGAAAAAAGTGGTGTTTCAAAACACGGCATGGGACCGGCTATTTTCAGGAGGTTGATTCACCGATCCCAGCTTACGGATTCGGTCCAGGTGGTTCACCTTTCAAACTTAAACCCGGAATTGGGGGGCAAAAAAAAACACCGGGCAATTCAATTGCGAGATCGAAAAAAAAAAGGGAATTTCCTTCCCTTTTTTTTTCCCCCTTTTCCCTTGGTGGG
>Ga0163217_1095540_pt1 | contig 14188 bp, 9 predicted proteins | sample SynspAceP_FD_185933 | JGI IMG/M metagenome (GOLD analysis project Ga0163217, IMG submission 185933) | Saline lake microbial communities from Ace Lake in Antarctica - Synechococcus sp. Ace-P (PacBio error correction) | ecosystem: Environmental > Aquatic > Non-marine Saline and Alkaline > Saline ... | reverse complement strand
TTGAGAGAGATAGTATCCGCCCTTATTCGAAGAAGCATTTTTTCTTTAAGCTGAAAAATAAAGAAGCTTTATTTATAAGAGAGAGGACACCAAAAATTATGGACTGAGAAAGATAAAAACTATTCTCCTTAACTTTTCCCAATTTTTTTAGAGAGCTTATTATTTCCATTTCATTGAAGTGTTAGATACCATTCCCATGCCTCTCTCGACTACAATGACTCCGCCGCTAGGAGCGGTGGGAGTGGTTAATTCAAAATTGATTTCCCATTCTTATTGCAGGCAATATTATTCTTTCTGGTACAGGTATCTTGCTTGCACAAGCTTATCGAGCAAAAAGATCAAAAGCCTCATCTTCAAAAAATTGACCCTTAAAAACAAGGCCATTATGTAAATCTAATGATGGGTTTCTTTTAGTTTAGCTTTCGTGGCTTTCTCTGGAGGTTTAAGTATTATGAATCTGCGAGGGGAGATGCTAGCTTTCGCCCAAAACAATGATCTAGTCATTGGGACTGGCTTATATTTAATGCAACTTCTGGCCATGACATTTTCCATGATTTCTTCGGCCTTTGGGAAACGAAAGGCCACATTAAAGATTTTCTATCATACCCAACTTTAACCAATGTATTTTTAAATTATCTTTTGATTTTATTGGTCATTTGGGTTTCTCCAGGCTATGGGGCGTAAGAGGGGGCTGCCATAGCCACCATATAAGTCCGAGGCTTAGGGATGGATTATTTTAAAGCTATCTGTTTATGACCTAATTTTCAAACCTAAAATGTCTCCTTCACCCATGTTGAGATTTTAAAGAAAATATTCCTGCTATTTTAAATTTGGTCTTCCTGCAGGCTCGGGAACAAATTCTACAATCGGCCCGGTTTTGTCATGATGCTAATTTGTTTACAAGGGACTCGGGGAAGTTAGCTATCACTGCGTATTCTACAGCTCAATACTCTTGGCTTAGCTTTGTTTATATTTTTGCGTTCCTTAGGGGCAAGCACCTCCATCATGATAGGCTGGCAACACTTTGGTGCGAAAAACTATTTAAAAACCAAGGACCTAACCTCCTTTGCTTCTAAACTTCCTTTATTATTAGATATGCTACGTTGTTTAATTTCATAGTTATGTTAGAGTTCTCTACCTGGGTTTACTCACTAATAATTCTGCCAAAATCCATACTTTAGCCAGCCAGTTTTAGTGTTTAATTTTATTTTAGAAGCGGGAAGAAGCCAGAATTTGATTTTTGTAAGTTGCCTTAAAGAGCCTTCTCTGATGTGAAATTCCCTTTTCTATGTCGCTGTTTTATTCCATGTGGAGTGTTGGTGTGTTCTCGCTACTTTTTCTCTTTTCCACTTCAAATGGGCTTAGTAGAGTCCCCTGGTTAGCTTAGGTCTAGACGGAAAATTGTCCTTATCTTTATGCAGGACTCAGTGGCGGAAAAATATGCCAAGAAATTTCTTGAACTATCATCATAAGGTTAACCAATTTAATTTCTTAGCCCCTATTGAAACATTTTTGATACTTTAAAAAAGCAAAAAAATGAGGATCATTTTATGTACTTCAAAAGCTTAACAGTTATTACCGGGAAACGGTTATTCTATCTAGCTACTGTTGTATGGCCATTACTCATTTTTTTTGCGTATTCGATAAATAAAAAAAAACCCAAAAAGAATGTCGGCGACCATTCTTGGTTTTATAGTTTCAGACTTTTTCTTCTCCCATAAGATACTAGCTTTTCAAAAACTACATCCAGCAGGAACGGACTTTCAAGCTGTTGTCTGAGGTATCCATCAATTGGACCCTTTAGAGCCTTGCTCCTATTTGGAATTCGCGAATATAAATTTTAAAGAACGACGAGTGCGCTTAAACGATACGTCGTGTTCTTTCTTCTGAAAAATTGATCGAAAAAAATCTAAAATGTTTCTAAAAAACAGATTTAGCATTCTGTTGGCCATTTCTTTTTAGGTTCTTTTTCAAAAGCAAATGTGGAATTATTGCGAAAATGCCTCGTCCAATCATCCGCATCCAATTCCGTATTTCCAGCCAGTCCCAGTTCCTGTTTTATAATCAGGAATGTCACCGATTAATGGTTATTTCAAACGTCTGCGGGCGATTTCATCACCGTAGTTTCTTAATCTCTTGTAATGAGTTCCAGTGAGCATCTTACCTTTTTAACTAATCTCTCTTTTCGTACAAGTGATGGAATAGATAGATTTTGCAAATCTTGTGTTAATAAGTGGAGTGAGCCAAGCAGTCCATTCGTCTACCTACTCGAAGCTCCCAGCCTTAGTTCTTCACACTTACCGGAAAAGAACCTCCTGCTTTCTTGGCTGTTCTTGTATCAGTTCAGCAGCAACTTCTGTGCGAAGAATCAATCCTGATCCTCTACCGTGTTTTAAAAAACGTTTAGGCCGAGCTGGACAGCAATTCAATCAATCCCACGAAGCCTTAGATCTCTGCCTATCCAATACTCATCTCTTTAAAGAATTCAGGCTTATCGCCCCCAAATTATGAGACGGACCATTGCTGTTCGTCTTACTGTTAAACGTCAAACGCGCGCGGGACCACTTCTTGCCATTCAGAGGTGACATATAACTTTCACTATTTCGTAAATCAGTAAAAACACGATCGGTTTTGCACCTGCGTTCAGCAACGACATGACGAATACAACATCCGGTCAACATCTTCCGATGGGTGCTAATACAAAAAAAACGCGTCGGCGGCAATTCTGACCAAAAATTATCTTTCATTTAACATCCTTTCGTATAACAAATGTAAAAAGGTAAATGGAACCTACTTTCTCTCTATGAACTGTTGGGTTTATTTTTAAATTATTATAAACAGAAATATTCGTCTCAAAGAAATTGCTATAAATTATTTAGATTTCTTTCAAACGGTTTTAAAAAAAACACGTAAAGGGAATCTTACCAAAGTGTATTTTACTACATGAACGTCAATTATAACAGATCATGTGAATTCAAGCTATATTTTTCACTAAAAAAATAAGTTTACTTTTATTGGGTATTTCCCTTAATTTTATTTCAATAATTCTCAGATTGATTTTGAATAACTTAATTACGATTACAATAATACCTATAATACTAATTTGCAAACTAATGTTAACTTGATTCATTTCTATAGGAATCTATCTAATTTCATCTAAAATTTCTTTTAATTTTATTTCATATTTACTAACTCGATTAGTATTAAAATTTTACTAAAATTTTACAAGCTCTAGACTAATATCTTCATCTTACAAATAATAATTTATTCGATAAACCTTTTTCACTACCCATTCACTAAGTGCTTTACATTTCTTAGATCATTTTTTTCACTGTTCAGCAAAACTCTAAATTCCCTATTTTGTTCCAGTTATCACCATTTTTCATTAAGCTCATTCATCTGTTAAAAATTGATTGCCGACAATGCAATATTAAAAATGAGTCTTAGGATGAATATGATTCAAATATGAAGTTTTGATTAATATAAACTAAAATCCTGGATAAAAATAATGAAAACAAAAAGCAGGCATTTCTCTGAACCGCATTTCGGACTCAAAAAAGGAGCCATCAATAATTCATCATCAACGAATTAAATTTTTTGCGGATTTCTGTTAGCCGATTCATAATTTGTTTTCAATGGAAAATAGCATGCTTTCTGCATTAATAAACTTTCTTAATATCTAAAAGATGATATCTGATTTGGGACCACAAAAAGCGTTTAAGGAATACTAAAGTTAGTCCTTCCTTTATTTCTATGGTCTGAATCATCATCTTTTGATTCAAAAAATAATCTTGATAATCATCATTCTTCTTTATATCTTATATACCAGCAATAAATAGGAATCGCTGCATTTTTTTGCAGGAAAATGTTTTATTATTAAAATCCTAATCTATAAAAACCAATCAAAAGGATTTAAATATTGCTCTCTCTTCTCTCCCCAAATTATCATATACTTTTAACAGTAGCGTATCAAAATTCTTCACGCGATTTTTAAATCATCTGGAATAAAGGATTAATGTAGTCTTTATCATCAAATTCTGTATTAATTGAAAATCGCCAAATTGATAACATTTTTATTAAATCAATCGAATTTTTCTCTCGCATCTAACAGTATTTGCAGTAAGAACAGACAGTAATAAATCAGAAAAAAGTTAGTTTTTGTGTACCACCTCATTAAAGAAGTTTCTTTATGAAAAATACTCTAAAAACTTTATTCTGGATTTTGCTCGTCTTCAACGAAATATTCAATTAACTTATCTTATTTAATTACTGTTAAGAAGTAATCTAGTGGCATCTTGAGCATATTTCATGTTCATTCCAATCTGATTTTTGTAAAAATATATACTGATCTTGGTTTTCCATAGTTAGAATATTTCCAACTTCATACCAATATTTATTCTTTTGAGGAATTTTCATTTGTGCTTTTTCCTCTTTTAAAAATTTAAATTTCTATGCTTCTTCAATTCAGTATCTGACTCGATACTTACTTTGATATTTAATATAGTTTCATTGGGCGGAAATTATCTCAGTATAAATTCAATGTTTATGGCGGTAGTCTTCCAAAGGCATTACGTTCCTTTAGCACTATATATAAGACTATTTAACACGTTGCTGTCCATCATTACCGCATAAAAAAAGTTTCATTTCTTGCCTCTGGTATTCAAGGTGCCTTCATTCATCTCACCATATTTTGATATATACTTCTCCAAAAAAGAATAAACTTATTAATTTTCTTTATTTCCAGAATTTATTCCAAAACATAAGTGAATTCAATTAGGATAGTCCAAATACACTATCAAAATAATAGTCAATCTGATGGACCACCACCACCAATTCCGTGAACGCGATCAGGCGTTTGTAGCAAACAATAGCTGGAAAGGGTCTTAGAAAAAGACATTTGCTGACGGTCCCATATGAGATGCCTCCAATGATAAGGAAAAAAAGGAAAAAAGGGAGTGGTGCTGATTGTCTGCATAGTAATAAGTACAGAAATGTCGTCTCTGCAAGTACAATATCGGGTTTCAATGATATGTCGAGTCGTCTATATCAACTGTGGGAAAAAGGCATTTTTCAGAATTCGCTATTATTTTTCTGGACATCTGCTCGTAAAGAGTAAGACGCTAGAATGTGGACTCATTTGGTTGACTTTGTCACTCATTATATCTACTGTTAATAACGCTCTCAGTTTCGAAACAGTTTATACCGCTCCGTCCAAACCATGCCAACTATAAGGCGGTTTTCTTGACTCTTTCTCTCCTCTCAGTGACTGTTTACAGGCGCAATCTCAACCTAAGTACATGTTGTTACCTATATAACTCTGTACCTCTTCTTCACATAGTGAATATACTTTCTATTTGTCTATCTTAATACCACACCCAGCGACTCTGTGATTGTGGAGATGTACTCTTGTGAGGAGAGAGTCGAAGGAGAGATTTTTGGAGGAGCGACTTGAGGATATTACATGAGGCACCGGCCAACGCAAATATCTAGCCACGGAGCATGAAGTAGCAACTCTAGTTTGAAAATAATGGACAAGTTTTTGTATGCACTATCCCATCTTACACTGACCTGTTCAGGTATTTTACATTTCTTTATTTCAGAATGTCGCTACAGGACTGCTCTACCTTCTCTGATTTAAGTTGTATGGTGGCGCTCTCTCGCATCTCTTTAGTACTCATGACACAGATATATACCGTCTTTGAAAGTAATACCTCATGAGATTTCTCTATAATGAACATCTCAGATACATTTTGCATATCGTTGTGTGTGACCTCTCCAATCGACAAACAAGTAGCCGGCATGTTTAAATGCTCATGTCCGATTATGGCTATTAATGCGGAACGCTTAACCGATTGCTTATTACTATAGGTGCTCACTAATGTGATATGTCTTCGTCGTTTGTAGATGTAATATAGTTAGACCTCTCTTCTCTCTCGCTCTCTCGCTCACGATAAATTGTAGATATAATAGATCTTCATCGAGTGTTGCCATGCTAGGCCGCTCTATCATCCCTCTAACTCGCCTGCTGGAGCTAAGCATTCAGAATACATAATGTGTGTAATCTCGATGAATACGTTGAAATTTTACATAGCCATGGGAATTTTTCTGATTAATCGATTCAGAATTCTGCTTAGGCTCTTTTTCTCTGTTACTTTTGCCCCTAACTTATTTCTCTCTCAATAGGATTTCAGTATGTAACTAGAGACCGCATGTCTGGTCGCGCGTATGGAATAAAACTATGTCGCTTAAACATAGCTCGCTAATTATGGTTCTCTCGATCTATTAATCTTTTTACATCGCAACCACTTCAATAACTGGATCGGTATAATATTATGTTTTACAATTTAGTGACGAAGAGAGCAACTCGATACGATGGCAGTGCCAGTACGATGGAGTATATGTAGATTGATTAGAGCAACTTAGGCGTGCGGCAAAAAATCTAACATGAATAATACCAAGAGTTTCTGAATGAGAGATCGGCGTCCGCAACAGATGTGTACGATGCTCTAGTTTGGTCACTCAATCGGACTCAATTTCAGCATAAATGGTTGGGAAGCATCGGCATATAGACCTCACAGACGAGCCGCTCTCGTGTACAAAAAATGATGTATATTTAACTTATCTCAAATATTGTTGGCGCACAGAAACTCTTAGAATGACCGTATCACTGTCCGAGTATCTACAGTTGTCTCTCTCGAATAATCCCATGTGCGCGATACGATGTTGCTCGCACATCTTTAAAACTATCGTGGTCAGTGATTTTTGGAGTCAGGTGGATCCTGATTATCTTCTATCGGAATGCTCGAACGGAATCATTATGCGATGTATATTTGTACTATAATTCATAGATATCACGCAGTTCACCATGATACAATGCAATTTCCATCACCTGCGTCTAAGGGTGTTCAATTTCCCTCTTAGTATCAAGTCTATAAGTTACTCGAAAATATCCAAGAAGATACCCCTATGAACTCATATGAAGCGGCCCTCAACCGAAGAGTTACGAGCTTACACAAAACGGAAATGACGACAATTCGTCTATCAGGGTCCTTGCTGTAGAGTGCAAACCTTGTGCTACAAGAGGTTAACTAGTGATAAGAATTTGCACTAATATTTTAGGAATGAGTATACTTTCTATACGTCTCAGCATTTAGTTAATTTGGCAATCAGATTAGATTCGCTACTTATGAAGAGAGGGCGATTGAAGGGTCTGTGGCTTTTGAAGAGACTGTAATTGAAATTGAGTTGAAAATCATAATTGTATTAGGAGCGCTATTCCAGGTCGGTACACATAATCATTTTAAACGATTTTAGGTTAAGATCTCTCGAGTTTCGTATCGCCGCTAGAATTCGCTCGATAAGTTTATACATATATCTTTATATATATTGACAAATGGAATTTAGTTTAACATTATTTATAACCTTTCCGTATAATACGTATTATTATATACAATTGAGTAATTTTCGAAAAATTAAGATTCATGTATAATATTTATATGAAAATGCCAGCTTACCATTGAGAATCTTTAATTTTGCTGAGCGAGAGAATTACTTAATCATACAAGATTAAATAATGTTTTTAACGCAGTTTAATATTTATAAAAAAACGTATTAGATAAGGCCGCTCCATTTTGACCGATAGAACCTATATCTCTCTATCGACATTATTTACTCCAAATCGAAACTGGTTTTAAACCATAGATCTGATTTACAGAATCTTACTGAATGCAGGTTAGCGTCTCCTATAATGACCTCTCCACCAGACAATCACTGACTCTTACATACTTCAAGCCATTCATTACTGGCAATCTTCGACTTTCAAGAATATGCTTCTCATTATTCAGTTAGTTTGAATACAAAAGAAAAAATATCTACAGTATCGGTATTCGTACATGTATCTAAAGTAATCTCTCTCTCGATACAAATGGTACGCCAACATCTTCGAAGGAGAAATTAAAGAGAAGGTACGTGGTCTTCAAAACTATAAAGCGACCTCTACTGCCATATAGAGAACTTGAATGTTATGCAGATAGTATAGTGTAGCTGCGTCTTGCGTGATTCAAGCCAGACCGAAACCAAAACAGGGAGAACCTTACGCCAAGTAATGAAGCTAGAAATCGATAACAGGGAGTCAAAAACAAGGTTTCCTACTCAATGATAAAAGAAATAGCTAAGGCACTTAGGAACTTACACCCGACATTATCAGTATTCCACAGGACAAGTTGCATCAATTTCTGACAAAGTTGAAAAGTTAAAATCATTATAGTCCCAACGCGGTGGGAGCAAGGTTCCAATATACATGATCGATATGCCTGGCTTATTAAGCGCTTAGACATTCAATTAGTCAATTGAAGCTTATCTTTCAAAACGATGAGAGATTAAAAAAAGAACTTGTTTAATAAGGTGCAAGTAAAAGTTAATAAGATACTATTGGGAAAGTTAATTGTTATTCTTTTGCACCAAAGATGCACTTGAATTCATTGATATAAAAACAAAGAGAAAAATTGCTAAGAAGATATTGAAAATATTTTACAAAATTCCATTGGGGTATTTAAATTCAACTGTAACCAACTTAACTTAGTCGCTACCACTAGCATTGGGGAAGAAGCAGTCTCTGATGGCAACATTGGAAATTATAAATTCTTCATTGAAGCAAGTATATTACAATCTACAAACGATTTGAAAGATTCTGTAGCCATGGTTTAAGGTTTGATAAATTGCTTACGAGCGCAATAATGGGTCGATTCTGTAAGGAATTAACAAAAATATACAAGTATAGATATAAACAACTTAAGGAGGAATCTAAACAAAAAAGGATTAGTAGGTGAGGGTCGTGAGAGATCGAAAGGATAAAGAAATGTAATAATACCGAAGTGCAGTTTAAAGGAAGTGTATAAAACATAATGCACTATTTTGTTTTACAAACATAAGCGAGAATTAAAAAATACAAGTAGTTAAAGCAGACTAAAGGAATTCTTGCATTAGTGGGATTGGCTGTAAACAGTCACTGCGGAAAAACTTTTAACAGAAAAAAGTTTAGACTGTGAATAATGTTCGGACTGTTTAACGATTTATGAGAGGAATACAATGAGTAGAGTTTTCAGCAGAAATAACAATCAAAGAAGCAATGATAAACTTTTTTTTGTATTGACTCAAATAAGTTCTTACTACCTGCCCATTCAAAGGAAATTTGTTTGTGAGTGTCAAACAAATCAGATTTGAAACTATTATTTGATAGTGTTATTTGAAGAAAACTATCCTATTTAATTCACTTTATGTTATGGGATAATAAATTCTGAGAATATAAAGAATAATTATAAGTTTTATTCTTCTGTTTGAGAAGGGTATATACAAAAATTATTGGTGAGATGAATAAGGCAATTTTGATATACCAGAGGCAAAGGAATGAAACTTTTTATGCGGTAATTGGGACAGCAAACGTCTTAATAGTATTTATATATATAGGGCTTAAAGGAACGTATGCTTTGATGGGAAAAACAAGCAAACTTTTTATAGAAAACCCCCGCCATAAAAACATTTGAATTATTACTGCAAATGATAATTTTCCGCCAATGAAAAACTATATGTAAATATCCAACACAGTAAGTAACGAGTCAGATACTTGAAATGATAGAAGTATTGCATTTAAATTTTTAAGAGGAAAAAGCACAAATGAGAGAAAATTCTCAAAAAGATAATATTGGTATGAAGTTTGGAAATATTCTAAACTATGGAAAACCAAAAGATCAGTATATATTTTACAAAAATCAGGATTAGATGAAAATGAAATATGCTCAAGTGCACTAGATTACTTTCTACCAGTAATTAATAAAGATAAGTTTATTGAATGATTTGTTGAAGACGAGCAAATCCAGATAAATGTTTTAAGTTTTAGTATTTCATAAGAACTAATGATGTGAACACAAAGCTAAACTTTTTTCTGATTTATTAATGTTTTCTTACTGCGCAAACTGTTAGATGCGAGAGAAAATTCGATGATTTCAATAAAAGATGTTAATTCAATTTTTGGCGATTTTCCAATTAATACAGATTTTTGATATAAAGACTTACATTAATCCTTTATATCAGATGATATTAAAATCGCCGTTGAAAGGAATGTTTTTGATAACGGCTAGTTAAAAGTATTATAGATAATTTGGGAAGAATTAGGAAATCAATATTAACATCACTTTTTGAATTGTTTTATAGACTAGGAATTTAATAATAAAACATTTCCTCAAAAAAATGGCAGCGCATTCCTATTATTGCTTGGGTTATATAAGAAATAAAGAAGAGAGGATATCAAGGAATATATTTTTTTGAATCAAAAAGATGATGATTCAGACCAGTAGAACATAAATTAAAAGAAATGGCTAACTTTAGTATCCTTAAACGGGATTTTTGGTGGTCAATCAGATACAGTCCTTTTAGATATTAAGAAAGTTATTAATGCAGAAAGCAATGCTAGTTTCCATTGAAAACAAATTATGGAATCGGCTAAAAGAAATCCCGCAAAAAATTATTCGTTTGAACTGATGAATTTAATTGATTGGTCTTTTTGAGTCGAAATGCGGTTCAGAGAAGCTGCTTTTGTATTATCATTATTTTATCCAGATTTAGATTATTATAACTCAAACTTTCATATTGATCATATTCATCCTTAAGACTAAAATTTATTAATATTGAATTTGCGGGCAACAAATTTTACAGATGATGAGCTTAATGAAAATTGGTGATAAACTGGAACAAAATAGGGAATTTAGAGTGCCTGCTGTGAACAGTGAAAAAACAATGAATCTAAGAAATGATAAAGCACTTAGTGATGGGTAGTGAAAAGGCTTTATCGAATAATTCTTTTTTAGTATGCAGATATTAGTCTAGAGCTTGTAAATTTTTAGTAAATTTATACGAATCGAGTAGTAATATGAAAATAAAATTAAAAGATTTAGTGAAAAGATAGGATTCTTATAGAAAATGATCAAGTTAAAAATAGTATTTCAAATAGTATTATAGGTATTATTGTTAATCGTAATTAGTTATTCAAAATTCAATTGGAGAATTATGGAAATAAAAGTTAGGAATACCCCAATAAAAGTAAAAACTGATTTTTAGTGAAAAATATAGATTGACATTCACTGATTTGTTATAATGACGTTCAATGGTTAGTTTTTAAAATACACTTGGTACGATTCCATTACGTGTTTTTAAAACCGTTTGAAAAAATCTAAAATAATTTTTATAGTCAATTATTTTGAGAAACGAATATTTCTGTATAAATAATTAAAAATAAAAACAGTTCAATTAGAGAAGAAGTTAAGGTTCAATTTACTTTAACATTTGTTATACGAAGGATTTTAAAATGAAGATAATTTTGGCAAGAATTGCCCCGACCGTTTTTTGATTAGCACCCATGGAGATGTGACGGATGTTGTAATTTCGTCATGTCGTGGCTAACGCAGCAAACCTGATGTTGTTTATTACTGAATTTTTACGAATAGTGAAAGTTTATGTCACCCTGATGCAAAGGAAAGTGTCCGCGACGTTTGACGTTTACAGAAGACGAAACAGCCAATGCGTCGCTCATATTTGGGGAAGCGATAAGGCCTGAATTTCTTTAAAGAGATGAGTTATTGGTATAGCAGAACAGGCTTCGTGGATTGATTTGAAATGGGGCTGGTCCAGACGCCTAACGTTTTTAAACACGGTAGAGGATCAGGATTGATTCTTTCGCACAGAAGTTGCTGCTGAAACTGATACAAGCAGCAAAAGCAGGGGAGGTCTTCCGGTAAGTGTGGAAGACTAGGCTGGAGCTCTCGAGTGTAGACGATGGGACTGCTTGGCTCACTCACTTAATTAAAACAGATTATTGCCAAAATCTATCTATTCAACTTACGTACGAAAAGAGAGATGAGTAAGGTAGATGCTCACTTGGGAAAACTTCATCCAGAGATTAAGAAACTACGTGATTGAAATCGCACGCAGGACGTTGATAAACGATTAACAGGTTGACATTTCCTTGATTATAAAACAGGAATGGGAACTGGCTGGAAAATACGGCATTGACTGGCGTGATGATTTGGACGAGGCATTTTCCATAATCCATTTTGCTTTTTGAAAAAGAAACCTTTTAAAGAACATGGCCAAAAGAATTAGCTAAAACTGTTTAGAAAACCAATTTAGATTTATTCGCATCAATTTTCAGAAGAAGACCACAGTATTCTTTAAGCCACTCTCGTTTCTTTAAAATTTATATTTCGCGAATTCAAAGGAGCAAGGTGCTCTAGGCGTCCAATTGATGGATACTCAGACAACCAGCTGAAGTCCTTCACTTGCTGATGGAAGTTTGAAGCTAAGTATCTTATGGAGAATGAAAAAGTTCTGAACTAATTAAAAAAACCCAAAGGAATGTGGCGACATTTCTTGGCGTTTTTTTTATTTATCGAAAAATACGCAAAAAAATGGATGATGGCCATACACAGTAGGCAGATTAGAATAAACCGTTTCCGGTAATAACTGGTCTAAACTTTTGGTAAAGTACATAAATGATCCTACTTTTTTTGCATTTTTAAAGTATTCAAATAAGTGTTCAAGTAGGTGCTAAGAAATAAATTGTAAACCTTATTGATGATAGTCAAGAAAAAATTTTCTGCATATTTTTCCGCCACCTGGTCTCATAAAGATAGAAACGGGACAATTTCGTCTAGACCTAAAGCTAACCAGACTCCTACTAAGCCCATTTGAAGTTGGAAAAGAGAAGAAGTAGCGAGAAACACACCAAACACTCCACATGGATAAAACGCCCGACATAGGGAAAAGGGAATTTGCACATCAGAGGAAGCTTCTTAAGGGCACTTACCAAAAATCAAATTTCTGGCTTTCTTCCCCGGCTTCTCAAAATAAAATTTAAACACTAAAACTTGGCTGGGCTAAAGTAATTGATTTTTGCAGATTATTAGTGAGTAAAACCCAGTAGCAGGAAACTTCTAAATAAAACTAGAATTTAAACAAGCTAGCATATAATAATAAAGGAAGCTTTAGAAGGCAAAGGAGGTTAGGTCCTTTGGTTTTTTAAATAGGTTTTTTTTTTTCCCCGGCCCCCAAAAAACCCCAACAAGTGCCGCCCTATCATGATTGGAGGTGCCCTTGCCTAAGGAAACAGCAAAATATAAAAACAAAGTAACCAGGGCAGTATTGCTGTAGGAGTACGCAGTGATAGCTACTTCCCCGAGTTAGTAATTCATTTAGCATTCATGACAAAACGGGCCGATTGTAAGGAAATTTGTTCTCCACGCTGCAGGAAGACCCAAATTTTAAAACATAGCCAGGAATATTTCTTTAAAAAAATCTTTCCCATGGTGAAGGGAGACCATTTTAGCGTTTGGAAATTAGGGTCATAAACCAGATAGCTAAAATATCATCCCTAAGCCCGACTTAAATTGGTGGCTTATGGCAGCCCCTCTTACCCCCATAGCGCAGAAACCCAAATGACCATTAAATCAAAAGTTAATTTTAAAAATACATTGGTTAAGTTCTCGGTAATTGACTAGGAATCTTTAATGCTGGCTTTCGTTCCCAACACGGAACGAAGAGAAAAAACATGGAAAAAAGTTCATGGCCCAGGAAGGTTGCATAAAAAAAAAAAGCCACCCACAACATGACTAGATCATTGTTTTGGCGAAAGCTAGCATCTCCTCCTCCAGATCATAATTACTTAAAAACGCTCCCAGGAGGAAAGCCACGGTGAAAGCCTAAAACTAAAAGAAACCCCATTAATTAGATTGACCAGTATGTGCTGTAAAGTCATTTTTGAAAGATGCAGCTTTGTTGATTCTTTTTGCTCCGAAGGCTTCGTGCCAAGCAAGATACCTGTACCACGAAAGAATTAATATTGCTCTCAATAACGAATGAGGGAAAATCATTTTGATTAAACCCACTCCCACCGCTTTCCTACGGCGGGAGGTCATTGTAGCGAGAGAGCCATGATGGTATTCTACACTTCAATGATGGAAAATATAAGCCTTCTCTAAAAAAAATTTGGGAAATTAAGGAGGAATTTTTCTTCTCAGTCGATAATTTTTTGTCCTCCTCTTATAAAATAAAGCTTTATTTTCAGCTTAAAGTATGAAAAAAATACTTCCTTGGAATAGGGGGATTTTTTTTATTTTTACATCCTCCCTCCTCCCCCTGC
>Ga0163217_1078301_pt1 | contig 14188 bp, 16 predicted proteins | sample SynspAceP_FD_185933 | JGI IMG/M metagenome (GOLD analysis project Ga0163217, IMG submission 185933) | Saline lake microbial communities from Ace Lake in Antarctica - Synechococcus sp. Ace-P (PacBio error correction) | ecosystem: Environmental > Aquatic > Non-marine Saline and Alkaline > Saline ... | reverse complement strand
ATGCGGACCTTATGATGGAAGAAGTTTGTTTGCGATAAACGAGTAGAGCAACGAAGCGAACAAACCGGGGGACCTGGCGACCGTATTCGATCGGACCCCGTTGGCGCGGATTACCCGTATTTTCCTTGATTTGTTGTGACTTCGTTCTGCAGTTTTTTTGTGTCTGGCTGCAAGACCGAAGGTGCGGACCTGAGCCTACCAGTCAAGGTCGTGACGGTTGAAGTTGGGCTTCGTCGGCTGGTACGCTGTCGCCGATTTCGGGAAACTGATTGTGATGTGATGGATTCGTGGTCAAACCAGTCGCTCCGGGACAGGTGAAGCACTTTTTTAATGCGGTGATCTTCGCTTCGATTTCACTGGATGAGGGTTGTTTGGTGTGGTTCAGGGTGAGTTGACGTGCTTGGAGGTCCATTTAACACGTGAGTGAACATGCGGAGATTGACGGAGTTTTTTGGCCTTCGATTTTCTGTTGAAAGTGTCGTTAAGCGGGCCTGCGCGCAGTTGGTAGGCTGTTAAGTTCAAGGTTGGATAGGTCAAGGTCGGAATAAAGGATGCCCGGTTGGCGTGATGGGAAGGCGCCCTTGCCTGTCCCCTGTTTCGAAGCTTCAGTAGGATTTCAGTTATAATTTCTACTGTTTGGACGGATCCTCAGAGTGTATGTCCGTGTGAGTCGGCATATAGCGGTTTTGGCTTGCGGAAGCTAAGCGTTTTGGCAAGTGTGAGTGTTTGCGATTGGCGGGCGGACCTCGGTAAATCCTGGCCCTTCGCGCCGAGTAGGAACGGGGGCACTGTAGTAGTGGGGGGGTGGCCTGTAGGAGGGTGAGGTGCAGTGCGCTAGGCTTTGATAGAGGTTTGCTTGCAACGCCCGAAGAGTTTCCGGCCATAAGCGAAGGAAGGTGCAGTCTTTTGGATTACTTAAGGAGGTGACGCGTGACAATCCACCGACGTAGATGAGCCCGGCGTATAGGTGCTTTGATGCATGCGCTTGGAGTCTGGCCGGATGATTCGCTGTCAATGTTCGATTGTCGGCCGACGATGGATGACGGGAAGTGGGGATAGGTGATGCGTAGCTGGCGTGCCGTGGTTGTGCATATGTCGGATTTCAGCGTCGGCATGTGCATCCAAGGAATGGTTTGAGGGATGAACATTGGCCCTTGTTCCTTAGTTGTCGATTGCGTCAGGGTGGGTGAATGTTCAAGGTCAGGCAAGATTTGCGATTCACGCCGTGACCGTGGCACCGTGTTACAGTGCATTGCCATCATGCTGCAGTCCATCCGTTGCCGATTGGCGAGCGTTTGTTGGCGGAGGTTGGACCCGGGTGACCAGACGTTTTTGGTCTTGTGACGTGCCGATTTGCAGATCAAGGTTGTCAGGGCGAGGATTTGCGTCCTTGGGGTGATCAGGGGCAACGTAATGTTATGGTGGTTAGGTGGAACAGAGGGTTTTGTTTGTGGCACTTGCACGTCCCCGTGGTTGTGGACATGGTGACAGGTACAAGGGCGCGAGCTTGCGGGGCCGTTGAATTTTGTCCGGCGTGCTGATGGCGGTCAGCAACGGCCAGCGACGGGTGAATCTGCGATTTCCTGTGTTGTTGTCGGCCGTTCATGTACCGGGACCGTGGGAGGCGGTTGTTCAGTGGTCGTGTTCCTGCGGAGAGGTTGCCTCGTCCACTGCCCTTCGGGGTATGGAAATGGAAGGGTTCCATGAGGCGTGGTATCGATGGTTGTGATGGATGTGGTTCCTTTGTTTTGGTCGATGATTTACCTGAGGCGTTGATCTCGCTTTAGCTACGATGGCCGGAGGCCGGGCCTTAGCCAGTGCGACATCCGAGGATTTTGAGAAAGTCACAGTCTTCCGGAGCGTTGGATTTTTGGAACGTGAACCCACGGCCGGCATCGGCACCTGCATGTTCGGTTTGGGGGCGTGTTTACCACGAATTCGGTTAGGTGGTTTTTGGTTGGTATTCGGGGCATGGTCGTGCGACTGTGTGGGTGCGCGTATCAAAAGCGGTGTTTGACAAGGCGGAGCGTTTGTTGGTGGTCGGCGTGAGGGATAAATTTTGGGGTTGCCGGGGATGGCAAGAATCGTTGTCTTTTCGGGGATACAAGTAGTTCGACGCTTTTTGCGTAGGGGTTCCGCTTGGATAGATGTTGTATACATCCCGTGGGTCGTGTCATCGTGTTGCGGGGGCGGGCAAGGGCCGGTCTTATCCCAGTGTCATGCTTCGGGGAGGTTGTGCAATGATGGGAAATGGCCATGGTCTGTGAGGAGCGTTGTGAGCGTCCGGGAGGCGGAGGAGCGAATTGAGCTGTTCAGTTGGCTCGGATTAGGCACAGGTTTTTGTTGGGATTTCAGGTCGGAATTTGGTGTCGTGTATGGGCATTTTTTCGTAATGGCCTGCATGCGATTTGGGATAATCATCGTGTGGTTGGGGATTTTTTGAAATTGGGAAAGGGCGCTGTTTTTATTGAAATTACGCGAGGCGGGTTTTAATTGCGCCTCGCTATCACGTATTGTTATGTTCGCCCTGGTTGCGCGCTTCTCTGTGAGGACGGTTTTGCGTTGTGTTTGTTGATTTGGTTGGCTGTGATCTTTCGGCGGATGCATGATGTTTTTTGCCGTGATTGATTTATCGAGCCGGCGGGGGATGGTTAGGATGCGTAAGTCCAGTTGACCTAGGCCGCATATATTAAGGTGCTTGTATGGCCGTTAAGATGGTGTGGTTGCCGATGTCGCCAGTCGGACTTTCAGCCGTGAACAGCGGAGCGCAGGTGGCAATTTCGTTCTGACCAATCGAACGAGTCCGGGAAAGTCGGGGTGGGATGCGCGTTGATAATGGCCGAATTCGGTAAGATCTACACGGATGATTGTCGTATGCCGTTTGTAAGGCGCGTCCAGGCCGAAGATGGAAACAGTTCCCTTGATCGCGACGGACGGCCTCGCTGTGCTTGGGTTGTTTGAGCGGGAAGTGAACACCGTTAGAAGGCGCGTGAGTGTGCCGAACATTGATAGAATGTGCTCGATTGGAGATCACGAACGCCCGGCCGGTTGTTCGAATCGGGCAGCAGAAGCCGGAACAAGAAAGTGGTGGCCGCGCGAGGCTGAAGGCTCGAGCGGTGATAGTGCCGAGATGCCAGGGCTGGGCTGTGTGGATGGATTTTCAGCCGGTGCTTTACGTGTGAACGTTGGCGATGAGGCAGAGGCCCCCCACGCCTGTCGCAAGTAGGGGTGGCGGGGAGGGACGCCAGTGTTGATCTGGGAGATCAGAGGAAAATAGGTGGAGCGAGAAGCAGAATGTTCTTGGAATGGGTCTTGAGAAAGCTTGGTCGGACGGTTGATGGGGGTTACGACTGCTGCATGGTACTTTACTCGCAGAGGCCCGTGCCTGCCGTCCGGCGGCTTGGACCAAGTGGGGTGTGATTCCCGGTATTTCCGAGTTATGGTGACATGCTTATGGATTTGTCGTTGGGTGGCCGAAGGCACGAAGAGGCCGGAGATGGAGCCGAAGGCAGTATTGTACAGGACGGTGAGTGTTGTTTTTTATGTCCAACGCGGGCCGTCCGACGACCGCGGTTCTGCACGTGCGCAGCTGACGCATTGGAGTCGGGAGATGGGCGTAGTGGCGTTGCGGGCCACGCATCCGTAGCCCGCATCGGCTATAAGATTCATCTTATTTTTAGATTCGGTTTGAATGGTTTTTTGATATAAGGGGGACGTGCGAGTGTGAAAGGAGTCTGCTAAGGTCGAGGGTCCGCTTTACATAAATCATATTGGGTTTGGAATGCTTGAACGATTTTTGCTACGTGTCCCGCGTATGGGTTTTCGCAAATCAAAGCAGTCAAAAGAAAGCCGTCCTTTCCGGCCCGGGTTTTTGCGTTGATTGTGCTTCGCTGTGGTAGATCGTCGGCGCGTGTGCAGCGCTACTATGCGGTCGAGTTGGACTTGTTATTGGCTTGCCCAAGGACGTGGCAAAGTTCTGGCAGATTTATTCGCGTTGCGAGATAGGCCGATTGTCGCGTGGATCTTCATTGGTATTCGTGGTTGTGGACCTGGCCGGTGTCCGATAATCCGAAGGAGTAAGCCGGCGGTCCCGGAGCGGGCTTTAGGCGTTAGGTAGTTTGTATGAAGAGCCGGGTCTTTTGTTGCGTGGATCCGTTGTTTGGGTTTGTTAAAGATCGGATCGTTCGGATACCTTTGCCGCGGTTTTTCTGCGAGGAGGGATCCTGTTGGCTGTGAGGTCTGCGTGGTTTATGGGCATCGATTCGATTGTTTGGCTGGTAGCGGCATTGAGTTTCCGAGCACTTTTGGCGTTGGTTCGGGCTGTTTCAGTGGTCGGCGTTTGGTCTCGTGGCTTTATAGGTCAGGTTTCCAGTGCTGGGGTGGATTTGAGGCGTTATTTTTCGGAAGTCCGATGCTGTGGGTAGTGTTTTGGGTTTAGATGTGTTGAGGTTTGCGCATGGCGGGCGTAACCTTTGGAGTATTGGTTTTTTGGGTTGGTTTCTGTGAGGTGGGTGTATTGGCGGGATTGCTCGGCATGGGCGGGCGTGATGCGATTCAAATGCCAGCGAATGAAATTGCCCTATGACCATTGCATAGGGTTTTAGGTAATGGTTGATGAATCCAGTGCTTGCAGTTTTTTTTACGTTATGGGATATGGTGCTTGGTTTAGTTGTGTTGATGTTGCGGCGTATGTCGGCTTGGGATCGCCCGAGGTGTGATTTGGTGGGGGCCTGGTATGTTGCGAGTTTTTGCCGTTGGCGCGAGGCAGCCCGCGCCAGACAGTCACAATTGATCGCACCGGTGCGATCCAGGCGTTGATTTGGAATGTTTGCGGTATGTGCGTGTTTGTGTTTTAGTAGCCGGGTTTTGCTGGTTCGGTGCCCGGTGTGGGCGATTTGAAGGGGACTTGGATTCAATCCTCCGGTCCGTTCGGATCGTGGAAAGCCGTGTAAGGCCGGTTGCGGGTTGATTGGGTTTGCGTGTTCGGATTGGGCGGATTTTGTTTGCCCTTGTTAGTCTTTTGCCTGGCGCAATGGCGTGCGGTTGATCGCGTGCGTTTGCCGTATCGAACGCTGGGGGTGATGTCGTGCGCCCAGTTCGCCAAAGGGGGGGCATCGACGCAGGACAGGTGATTGTTTAATATTTTGATTTGGCGAAGAGCTTGGCGCGTTTGCCGGCCCGCGCCACCAGATGTTGCGCTTGCCAAGGGCCGTGTGCGAGTCCCCGAATTGGCCCGAATGATTTTCTTGAAATTGGGAGCTGGAGGCTTGTGCTGTTGGTTGTAGGTGACCGTCTCGGGTGCTATGTGTTTGAATCCCGTTTTCCTTATTTGGACCGGCCTCCTTGTCGGTCGATTTGGGGTGGAACCGGTTTGCGTCTGGCGAAGCTGGCGCGACCAGTTTGGGTTTTGGTTTTGTAATGTGGGGGGGGGTCTTCGACCGCTCGGGCCGTGTGGCTCTGTTCCGTTGCTGGGGTCAGTGTTCGGAGGGATTCGGCGTGGAATAGGTGATCGTCCAGGTGTAAGCATTTTTTTTGGCATTTCATCTTCAATGCTGTGCAATTTGCATTGCCACTAATGTGCCATGCAACATGGAGATTGGGGCATCAGCGGCGGCAAGAAGGGTTTGGAATATGGTATGTTTGGGGTCGGCAGTTTTTGGGTGCAGTCGGTGCTTGCGGCCGGCGTAGCGGCCCGCACGTGCTTGTCGGAAAAGTTTAAGAGTGGAGATCGGGTTGTGTTTTCTCCCCGGAGGCGAGGGGCGTCCGCGTCAACACTCCTGTGTCGGGGTTGTGAGATCGAATTCGTTAGTCCTCGGTCGTGGATGGCTGATGCGCGGGCCCCGTGCCTGATGGCGGACGATTTTGATCATGGGTGTGGCATTCTAGGTCGCGATCGAGAGGATCGAGCGTCGACAGACTTCAACTATGCTTTGGGTATGGTGTCCCCGATCCGACCCCGCGGCAGTGAATTTTCCGAGTGGGATGTTTTGAATTTCAGAAGTAGGTTCATATTGACGCAAGTCGCCGGCAAGTGTGGTTTTCATCCCGCCCGCGATGCCAGGTCCGGAATTTCAGTTGCCTACGAGATTAGCCGCCCCGAGCCGGGAGCTGTATGTTACTTGATGTTTTTGATGGTAGTATTGATTAGATAGGGCCATGAAGGGGTGGGATCGTGTTGATGGTATCGTATTCTGAATTGTTGATCCAATTGAAGGTGCGTGTGCCGCGGCTTTTTGCCTTTGATCAGCCCGAGCGTGGCGTTCCCGGTGCAGCTCGATTGGGCTCCGGGCTGCCTTGTCGTTCGAATCCAAATTGCGGGTAGGCCGGTGCCGAGTCGGGGCCTTGCCGTAGGTGGCCATTATGTTTTGCCGCGAGATCCCGAGAAGGGTCCTTTGTCTGGTAAACATGTTTGCATGTTGGCGCAAAGTGGTGGGTGCTCCTTTGGTGGGTTGGTTTGGTAAAACGGTGAGTTGGGCCCATTGGAGCGAATAATAAGTTTGCCGTGTGTGTTGGAAGGGGATATCGGGGGGTAGGGGCCAGTCCGGCGTGCATGGGGGAGTGGTCAGGCGGCCGTTCTTTGTGTTGTAGCCATGCTCGCGTGACGGGTGATGGATTGGTTTGGCGCTAGCATTTGCCGGGCAGGATGAAGCGAATCGGGGATATGGGCCCGTGCGCCCGAGTAGGCCTCGGCTTCCTCGAGGGTCAGCCAGCGGGTGGGATGTTGTGCTTTGCCGGCTCCTTTAGTTTTCCGGAGGTACGTTAAGCCTTTATTGGTGTATAGGAAATGGTGATTGCTGGGATTGTGGTCGGTTGCAGGTTTGGTAGGCTTTAATGCGATTTATCAGCGGCGTTTCATTTGGAGTATAAATCGGTAATTGTAGGTTAGAGATCGAGTGGGGCCTTCATGTAGGCAGTGCAGTTGGACTGTTAGGTTTGGCCTTTGCTTAGCACCACGTACCAGGATCTTCTCCGGCCGGTCGGATCGTCGTGGCAGTGGATTGTTGTTGCGTGCTTTGTAATGTGCTGTCTTGGCCGTGGCGGTGTAGTGTTTCTGGGTTTTGTCCCTGTTTTTTGGGGATTGCGGTTTTTTCTGGTCGGGCAGCATGGTGCCGGGTATTCGGATCTGCTGTGCCCGGGCTTTACAAGAGCTCTCCGGTGGAGCTGGTCGGACCCGGGCCCGAGGTTTGGATCCGTATATCAGACAAACGCGATTGCCTGTTCCGGGTGTAGGAGCGGGCCGGTGGAAGGGATTAGGGTTGACCGCGATGTTTCGGCGAGTGCCGGCGGCATGTGGCAGGTGCCGTGATGCCGCGATTTGACGTGTAAGTTGTGTTTGGAGCCTTGATTTCGGCACACTTGTAGGCGAGTTTGATTGATGGTGTCCGAATAGTGCCCGTAGTGAAGAAATCGAGACAAGATGCGATGTTGAGGACCGCGGAACGTGCTGCGGAGGCAGCGCCTGAAAGGCGTATGATTTAAGGTCCGGTGCCCCGATCCCGAGGTTTGCCGTTTGGTCGATTTGGGTATCTTAATTATGTACTTTGATCCTTCATTGATACCTATGAGATTGAATATGTGCGTGTCCAAAAGTTATGGTTTGTATTGTTATTTTTGCTAGTTACGTACCGAGAAATTGAGATTGATTACTTGGGGGTTATGTGAAGAATTGATTGTAAATTCATATGAATGAGTTTAACAAGGCGAAGCTAAGCCGAGCAAAGCGTACCGGTCGCGAGAAGTCGAAAATGCAAGATAACGACAATGCGAGGGAGATCCCCGCATATGCTCAATTCGATTTGAATTTAATATCTTTAAGGCTCGAATTCCAGTTGAGTCCGGTCGGGTTTTTGAGTTCCGGCCTCAGTTCGATCTTCGATGTTGAGCCGGCCGATCGTATGTGGAATCGCGATCTTGAGCATGTTTTGCGTAAGGAGTTGTGCGTTTTTCAATGAGGAACTGCATTTTGAAAGTCCCCGGCGGCGATCTGAAAAATTGGTGTTTCTAAGGCAGTGATCCGGTTTTTTTTTTTTCTTTCCGGGCGGAAGTCGTTTGGGATTAAATTTGTTCATCGGTTGATTTTTTCTTTATTCCGTTTCTTGTCCTTGTTGCATTTATGTTGAGTTGTAATCGAATACCAAGTTAACCGTTACAGCCGTCCGTCCTAGCTGTGCCGTGTAAGAAATGTTGATGCAGTATTGTGTGCATGCTATATAGCCCGATTTAGGGTTTTTCCGGTGAGGTCGTAAAAAATGGGCATATGAAAGTCTAAAATCAAAAGAATGCTTTGCCCACGATCGGAGTTGCGTTTGGTTAAAAAAGCGTTTTTTTGTTGGGCTGAAGCAATTCTATGGCCTTCTTTGGGTTGGAGAAATAAACTTTTTTCGGGGGGCCCATTTGCAGCGCGGAGCGGATCTTAGCCTCCGGCCGGCCTTTACAAAAGATTTGCAAGAAAGCCGATAAAGAAGGCAAGGTTTTGGGAGTCGGGGATCCCGGAATGCGTGATCGATGCCAGATTCGACCCGCGATTGCCGAGCATTTGAGGATTGGCCGCTCGCATCAGTCTCCGCCGATGCTGATCAATTGAATTTGTTTCGCCTATTGCCCTTTTGGCCGATGATGCCGGGCATTGCCGCTTTTATCCTCTCGAGCCGATCGTTTCGGGTGCGGTCCGGTAACGCCCATTGATCCACCGTAGACAGCCTTGACCCAGGCGTAAGCAGTTTGCAAACGCCTGAGATTCGGATCGCATAAATGCCGATTGACTGGGATATGCGCACCCTGTGTCCATTTCGGAGGATACCTGGCCAGCCCGGGCGGCTGTGTAAAGTGTTCCCCGATGTCGAGAAAGCGGAGAGGCGGAAAAATGAGCATGGGTGCGTAAAGTGGCCGCCGGCCGAGCGTCGTGCTGAGATATGCACCGCCGACGACGCTCGGTATTGCCCCTGGATTGCTCGATACCTATCTCCGTCCCTTGGCCTTCTTTGATGCATTGCACGCTCCGGCCTGGCTGTCGGGCCCGCCGATGGGCTTTGTGCAGCTTTTTACCCGGTCCGGCCCGGTTCGTTTGTCCCTGCAGGCTTTGCTCCGCCCGACTGCTATGCGGCCCGATCGGCGGTGCGGATTGGCCGTTTCGATGTATATGCCGCTTATTGCCGCGTGCTGCCAGTGCGGCCTGCCGATCGCCTTCGTGCTGGCCCGGTTTGGTACCGCCTCGGTCGGTCGATTTTGAATCGAGGATGCGCATCGGGATGATCCGCCTCGGCCAATGCCGCGCCCCGTCCCGGATGGGGATATCGGCAGTTCGGTTGCTCGGAAGCTAAGGCCGTTACCCGACCGAGCGCGCCGGGGGATGCCCGGCTGGGGGATCCATGAGGGCCTGTCCGACGCTTTCGTCAATACCGCGGCCCATGTCTTTACGGTGAATTGCCCCGGGCGGCGGTGTAGTAGCCTGGCAGTTGCCCTGGTGTGATTTCCATCAGCGTGGCGCACATGGCGGCCCTGCGGGATGTTTGTAGGATCCGAGGAAGCATCGTCGGCGCAAGAAGCGCGAGGCGCGGGGCAAGGAAAAGATCCCCGGGGTTTGCGGCGACGCGTCAAAGACGCCAGGCGCGAGTCGGCGCGCGGGGGGATTCCGATGCCGTGAGGCATATTTCGATGGGGCGGGATCAGTGTCCGATGTGGCGGACTTGCGCTTGATTGATCGATCATCCTTCGCGCAAATAAAAGAATGGCCGCGAGCTGATCGCGGGAGGATGTCGCCGCGTGCAGGGCCGCGCAAGCCGCGTGGCGGGATGAATCAACTGGATCGTGAGCACCCGGCAAAAGCCCCGATCGTTGGAGTTCCAGGGCGCGCCCGATGCGTATTGTGTGCGGGTGGCAGCAAAAAGGCGGGAATGTTGAAATTGCGCCGGCTGGCGGGGTTGGGATGCCAGGGCATCGATGACCAGGCAAGCTGTGATGGTCGATGCCTATCTGGCCGCGTTTTTTTGGGGGTGTGGTTTGGCAACTGCCGCTGCAGTCAAAGAGCGGCCCGCGCGGCAAGCGGATCCCAGAAAATGCCGATCGATCCTTAGTGCTCCCGGCGCTATCGCGCATGGTCTTTTCCGAGGTGGCGACAGGCGAGCCGGCAACCGTTGAGTGTTTCGGGCTGCGCGCGCATGGCTTTGCAGCCGCATACAACGAAATTCGTCCCACCCCCGGCCCCCCCCGAGGGGCAAGAGCAAAAAAAAAAAAAAGGATTTTAAGACACTGAAAGAGATTGAGATATGGCTGCCTTACAATGATCGGAATGCTCCTGTTCGTGGACTGCCCCCGATCGCGAGCTGCGCGCCGGTCGCGTATTCGTACCGGGCGTGGCGTGAAGCTCCCCGGCGGCTCTTTTGGCCCGCTGTGGTGCTTGTCGATGCCGGTTTTTCTTGGTATTTTGATTTATTCGCTCGATGGACAGTGCCACTATGAGGCGGGGCGCATGCCTCCTGGCAGGATCGAATTGGTCCCCGGGGGACTTCGTTTAGCGGGATGTCCGGAGTTTCGGTCCCGAGGATGTCCGCCAAAGGTTCTAAGCAATTGCCCGGTTTACGGCAATGTGGCGTTTATAATTCGGTCCGGGCATTGGTGCTTTGTCTTTAATCGTGAAGCACTCGAGCTGACTGGCGCCTTTGCCTGATGCCGCGAGCGTTTTCCAGTGAGTCTCCGCAACCCGCTCCAAGGCCGTGTTGGTTAAAGGCTCCCCGAAGTTTGCCGAGATATGTGCTCCAATTGGGCGCGCCGCTATTCCGCTGCGGCGACATTCCCAACCGGCGTGTCGAAATGCTGGTCGAGAAAATGAGTTTGCCATGTCCGGTTTTGGCCCGCGCTGGCCCCGGTGTAGTGGCGCGCGCGCATCGAGTTGTCCTGAAACGCCGCCAAAATGGCTCCGACGTAGCCCGAGTCGGCCGGCGAAATTTCTAGGAAAAACGGGAGCAGGGAACGATTGGTATCGAGTATTAAGGCCGTGGCATCGGCGAGAAGCCGATACGCGGTCGATCTCAGTATTCCGGAGGGATGCCCGATCCGGATGCAAGCGATCGCCGTAGAGTCGCGAGATCCGACGTTGAGGAAATTTGCCAGAGGTTTTTGCCCCCGGGAGTTCGCCCAATGACTACGGGCAACGGCCCCGGCTTTGTGACTTTACGGTCCGTATGCTGTTGTTTGCCGCGTTCCGTTGGTATCGCTGGGAAAGAGAGTGGTGCGCGAGACGAGCTCCCGTGCGCGCGTATGGCAGGGTTGAGGGCGGCTTCGGCCCCGGATCGAGCACTGGCTTACGCCCGTCGGGAGGTGTTGGCGTCTGAGGGAAAAGACCGTTGAAGCTTAGAGCCAGCTTCGGGCGTGATGGGAAAAGCAAGCGCGGCAAGGGCCGAAGAGCCACCGAGTGAGGGGCAACGCGAGGATTCCAAAATGCTTGACTCGAGTGCGCGAGGATCGCGCCGCGCGATCGAATGCGCATTCCCCGGGCGCCAACGCATGCATCGGACCCGGAAAAAGTGGCCACAGTCGAGATTACCGAATATTGTCGGGCGGCCCCCGAGAAAGCCTGCTCGTCCATGGATTCAATTAGATCCCGTGTGGTCAAGTCGCAACCGACGCTTAATTTCCCTTCCGATCCGCCCCGATTCCGATGGGGCAGGCCCGAGCGCCGTGGGAGTGAGGCTGCTCGATACCCCCAATCGCCGGAATTGAATTTCAAAGTGCCGGTTTGGTGGACAGGGCAAATGCGTTGGCAGTTGACGTACGCGAAATCCGAATGCAGGATTTCTGCAGCGTATTGCGGTATTGCTGGAGGGTTTGACCGGAGACAAAAAGTGGTGTTTAACTTATGCCGGCGTCGCAAATGGCAAATCGACTTTGTCCGTACCCTGCTTGGTCTGTTGCAGACCTAGGGCACAACGGTCCCCGTCGAAGCGTAACCCACGAGAGGCAAGGATCCCCCCCGATTGCGCACCGGTTGTCAAGCTGCTGGCGCGCGGTTAGTGCGGTCTGACCCGAGCAGGAACGCAGTTCCAGAGCTTTGGATCAGGCTTTACGGCGCGAGGCATGATCGGGTTAGTTTGTGAGGTTGTCCGGTTAAGTTGTGATTCGGACCCATAGCAATCGGGCTTGATGATGGTCTGCGTCGGGTTGTGCTGATCTGTTGTCAATCGCAAAAGGAGTCCCCCGGTCGCATTGTGAGTCTACAAGCAAGAGGGCACCGGGCCATAGATTGGTGGTCGAGGCTGTGGTATTTGCCAATGAGGCTCCGAGGAGGGATCCGCCCCGCCAGCGCGAGGATATGCCAGGAAAGGATAAAGCTGGTATTTTTGAAACGGTGCTAATCCCGGCGGGATGATTCGAGCGCCAGGCCGAGATCTCGCCGATGCCTTTAGCTGGATGCTTGTCGCGCCACCGTGCGTATGGGGGCAGCCCCGGCAATCGAAAAGCTTCCCCAAGCCCGGAGGGCGTAGTTTCCAAGGCAGACGGGCCAAATTCTTGGAAAAACGCGTGGATGCGGTATGCGGATCAGTTACAAGCCGGAGCAATCGCATTGCGAGTATGGCGGGAGCTCCCTATGGCGCGGTACGGCAAAGCTATGTGTGCGACCGATGTTGAGGTGGTCCCCGTGTTTGGGCCCCGCGAGGATCTGGCGGTTTAGTTTTGGGCAAGGCTGAGGCGGATCGGTCTATACCCGGCGATGCCCTAAGAGGCTGATGAGCATTTGCGGTGAAAGGCCAGCGATGCTCGGCCCGTTTTCCATTGCCGGTATTGGTCATTTGAAGTGATGCCGATTATTGCCAGGGATTTTAGCCGTTGTGTAACGAGGATATCCCGAGCGACGCTTTGATCAGATCTTATGCGATCGATGTGGCGCCAAGGTATGCCAACGCGAGGCGGCATGGGATGCCAGGGCGACCTATGCAGCAAGGACCCCCCGGGAGCGTCGTGCGAATCTGCGTGGCCGCCTGGCTTTCGGCCCTCAGTAGTCGGCGGTGGCGCAAGGGGGGCCTGGCAGCCACGTTCGCTTTTGTCGCGATTGCCGCCCGCAGGCGCAGGCGCGAGCCCCAAAGCGATAGCAGGACGCGGCTGTCACGAATCGCGACAGGTTCAGCGGGGATTACCTCCCATTGACCATTAGTTTAGATGACAATGCGCCCAAAACATAGCGGTGACATGAGATCGTTCTTTGCGCATAGATGGCAGGTTGCGAATGTGCTTTCGGGATTTGTCTTGAACAGTAGGCCTTTCGACAAGCCCGGTATTCAGTTACGGTTTTTTTATGGTTCGGGCGCGGAAGCTCTTCGGAGCGCGTTCATACGGGCGGTTCCCAATTCGTGTGTGGGACCCAGAGTTGGGGCTCTAGTGGTCGTTTAACCCTGGATGTAGGAGGCCGTTGAGGCCCCTTTATTGTCTTGAAGTTTCCAAACAAATGCGCGCGCATCGTTTGTGGCGATCCCCAGGAATATGCCGTGATACGGACGCGAGGGAATGCGCGGGAATTGGATTGATCGACGCGATTTCGAGGTAAGCCATCGTGGCGTCGATGTTGAGGACGCGGATGCGGACGCATTGTCTTATGCGCTAATAGTTTTCGATGCCGCTGTCGGATCTTTGCCGAATGGGGGGGTGATATGATAATTAGCATTTTTCCCGGAGCTTATGCTTGGTGTCCATGTGAAGTGAGGCTTTTCCCTGGTGGGTTGGGGATGTATGTGCGGCCTCTTGAAAAAATTGCCAACGGACCCGTTTGGGTGGACTGCGGAGTGAAGTGTCCGAAATTTCGACCTGCGGCGGACAAATTTATTGATGTTTAAATGAGGGGTCTGTTAGGTTGTTTCAGGTCGGAAAAGGGCGAGGGTCAGATTTGGGTTATGAGGTATTGCAAAATACCGCGTTGGCGGGCGTACGAGATCCCCGGACGGGCCGGCGCATGGACACTGTGTCCGGCGATTATGGCTTGCTTGTGCGGAGGTGCCGGCTGGAACCCATGGGGGCCGCGCCGGCTGCAGGTATTTGGTCCAAAAAGCTTTGGCTTTTTTTCAAAGGTTTGCCAGCTATGGACGTTCCAAAAAAAAGTTGTCTTGGGAGTGATAAAGACTTGACGTTGGACGTTAACTTTCGAAAAATTTAAAAATGCAAGGGGGGGCAAAAAATTTTTGTGGTTTTTTTTTTTTTTTTT
>Ga0163217_1005076_pt1 | contig 14188 bp, 15 predicted proteins | sample SynspAceP_FD_185933 | JGI IMG/M metagenome (GOLD analysis project Ga0163217, IMG submission 185933) | Saline lake microbial communities from Ace Lake in Antarctica - Synechococcus sp. Ace-P (PacBio error correction) | ecosystem: Environmental > Aquatic > Non-marine Saline and Alkaline > Saline ... | reverse complement strand
ACTGTCCAATCGCCTCTCGAGATTGAAGTGCCGATGGAGACTCGCGGGCAAAAGAATCTGCGAACGATTCAGCCATTCAGGGATGCGGCGTCAGTGAGACGACAGGCGGGTTTTCGAATCGTCGTACTCGCTCGGCGATCGCGTACCGGGAAAAACGGGAATCCACACGCCCGACACGGCGAGTGCGGCGATGCCACGGAGGAATCCATCCATTTCGGTATGCCGCCATCGGCTGGCTCCGCAGCGGAACCGGCAATCGACTTTTGGGCGAGATTCCGGTGTCGACCTTGGCCATTTGGACTCCGCCAGCCAAATTAGGTGCAGCAGAAGCATCGCCGAATTTTCCGACGTCCCGATTGCGTCGCCGAGTGGTGGAACGTCGTCCTCTGGCGTCGTTTACCTTCCTGCGCGGCACGTTTCGACCAGGGAGACCTTTCGATTCTGAACCGCTGATTGATCGGGGAACCGCCCTTGGAATTGATCGAACAAAAGGGGTCCGTCAAATCTTCGCTGTCGAGCGTGTCCAACGCCCATCACTGCGGGGACCGTTGGGCGACGCCTGGGGCGGGTTGCCGGGTTGACGACGACAGCGGCGGGGCCGCCATCACCGACGGTGTTCAAACCTTGACTCGTCAACGCGACGCGGATCGCATCGATGAAACCAGAGTTGCTGGTACCTCTGTTTTCCAGTCCTTGTCGGTGGCACGTTAGAATTTGAGTTCGATTCTCGGGCACCCGGCTGAATCTGCAAGTTGCCCGCAGGTGAGTCTGGCAAGACCTGTTGACCACTTTGGCCGTCGTCGAGCGGCAAACTTGCCCGGTACCGAAGATGTAGTACGTCACGCGAGTGAATACTGGTCACTGCTTGCGAGCGGTTGCCATTTGATCGGCTTCGGGCGACATGTACGCGGCGTCCGAGCGGCGCTTGAGTCATGGTCGCTTCGCTGCGTTTGAGCACCGCGGGCCAAACCGAAGTCACTAGATCACGGCGAGTCCGCGATCAAACACGATGTTGGCCGGCTTGATATCGCAGTGCTGTAACGACACCCAGACGGTCCCGAAATCGTGTTATTCGGGGCGTTGAGAAAATCCAGCCCGCGGGCGACGCCCCTTCCATGTACCGTAGCAAATCCCCGGCGCAGACCGGCGCCGTCGGGTTTCGGAGTCACCTCGCTTGCGGAACGTATTTTTCCAGCTTCAAGGTCGCCCAACAACATCCCGACACCAAACAACGAGGCGTCCGGATCGGATGTTGAAACGAAACCCGAGGGTGTCTTGCGAAGTCGACGTCCAAGGCATTGAACGTTTCTTCGATCTCGTCGGGCGTTTCAGGCAGGCAACAAACGCCTTTCGTAATCCAAAACTTGCCAAATGCCCGTGATCCTGCATCAGTTGGCATGACGGGATCGACTTGATTCGCTTGATCGCGACGTATTCTTTTTGTTCCCGAACTGTCTTCCAGTTGATGAATTTGGCGCCCTGAGATCACGCCACCGGGGCCGAAGCACGCCAAACTTCGCCGAACTGCCCCTTGCGATGTACTTCTGCAAACGGTATCCAGGCGCGAATCGTGACCCACGGCGAAAGAATCATGAACGGTTCGGTTTGGAAAGAAAACGAATTGAGGGGCAGAATGGCCCCCCACTAATCTAATCGAACTCACCCCAAATCAGTGGTGCAGGCGATCTTTTGATTTTCGCGATCAGTTTCGGTTTCGCGTCGGTTCGCGTAGGCTCCTCGCCGCCTTTAGGTTTCGTCCGTCGAGGTATTCCAACCCAAACCTTGGCACGTCCGGCAGAAACCTTCGTGGCCAACCCCAGGTTGCCCTCGCCGTGTTGGGCCGGTACCCGTTGGCATGACGGGTGGCGGCCGCGGAAAGCAACGGGATCGGCAGTTGCGGGACCTTTGGCAGAAACGCCCGCCCCGCCCACCGACAACCAAGCGGATTATAACGGCCAAAACGTGTGTTCGTCGCGCGCAAATCGCCCATGGAGGCGGACCTTGTCGGCGTGCCCGGTTCGGGTTTTCGTCGCACATCCGGTACCGCAGCGTCGGGCAATCGCCTCGTCGCCGGTCCCCGGGCATTTCGTCAGGCACGGATTTCTGGGGCCGACCGGTGGATCGCGGGTCGACACCGTGGCATCACCGTGCACCCGCGTCCCCCAAACCACGCCGCCTCGGCAGCCGATTGCCGGCTGGGACACCCTCGACGTAGCCCATGTTCGACGTCACGGGCTCGGCATTAAGCGTAGGCCGCGTGGGAAATCGTTGGCGTCGAGCTCGGGGCGGTTCCCACGGCAGAAAGCAGAGGGCCAACACATTTACCACGGAGCGAATTTCGCAGAAAAAAAAGGTGGTGGATCCATGTCTCGAAACCAGGGGTAGAAGGACGGAGCACTCCACGAGGTCTTCATCGCCCCCGACGAGTCGCTCATCCAGACAACCGATCGAAGCCACATATTCACCGGAACTGGTCAAACCGGTAGAACCGTCAGAGTCCCCCCCATTTTTCGCTTGATTTGTCACCGAATGGCGAGTCTTACTCAGGGGCTAGATCCCCCGTTCTGAGAGGGGCCATTTGCTGCGTCAACCCATCCGATCGAGTCGATTTTCATTTCCCCAGGTAATTGTCCGTGTTTCGTCGTGTCGCAAAACCAAATCGTGTCTTTTCGTCCCGCCACTCAGACCCGACGGAGCCGCCTCGTCAACCATGAGGCCCAGGACAACGCAGGCTGCGGATGAAAGTCGCTGAGGCCCGCCGGTTGCTGGCCCCACCGATGTGGATGAATTGGAATTGACAGGCATGGTGTCGAAACTTATGCAGAGGACGTTCTCTCCAGGGGTGATCACCTTCACTCAGTCAGTGAGCTGCTCCGGGTCACGACTCAAATCGGTGTGGATGCAATTCAGAACAACTGGGCGTCGGGTAACAGGCGTCGTTGATCCGGAACGAGACGGACCGGCGGGTTCCACATGCGGCCCGGAAACATTCTCCGTCAATTCGTCTATTCAGATTCGGGTGGCAGTCCCGTTGACATCTTCGCTTCAACGCGGGCTGGCAGGCATCATGTTGATTCCAGGTTCTGGGCCGCGTTTCCAACACACTTGCGGGCATGGGAGTATGTGACGTTCAACGGGACCTTGAGATCGGAAACGGCACCACGACGGGGCTCTTTTCGATCACCGGCGATGTTTCAATTTCGCTTCATTGCCAAGCCTCAATCTCGTGGGGACGTCAATGGATCGACGGCCAGGCACAGGGTTGCCGACCAGTTGGTCGGGTCACGGGCGCCGGCCGATATAACGAACCACGCGATTGGTCCTCAGCGGAACGATTGGATCGGCCCCAGGGAAAACCGTGGTTCTGATTGACAACGACGGCCGCCGATGCCGTCATCAGGCACCTTGAGTGGACTGCCGAAGGTGCGATAGTTCCGATCACGGATCGATTTTGCACTCAGTTACGTGTCGGTGGCGACGGGCAACCGGAATGTTGTCTTAACCGAACCCATCCCGCGACGATCGTCGTGACCACCGCAAATGGACGAGAACGCATGGGACGATCGATCCCGGGGACCGGCGCGAGGCACGTCCAGCTGCGGGAAGCCATCATCGCGGCCAATGCGGATCCGGGGCTCACGACCATCACGTTCGTTCCTTGCTCAACGGCACGCCGACTCGGGCTGGACGATTCGGTGGCACGGATGGAGACTCCGGGTTTGACGGGCGATTTGGAACATCACGACCGGAATCGTGCATCCAGGCAACGGACCGACCAACACTCTCATCGCAGGTGGGGTGCGTTTCGATCATGCGCCACCGGCCCGGATGACGACCCCCGGCCTTCGGCGATCGCGTTCATTGGACGTGCGGACTGGTGGCAACCTGAGCCTGGACCAAACTGACCGTGACGGCGGTCAGGCGGCGGAGTATTGCCGGACAATGACGGGCGGCGGTTGTTTCGCAGCTGCATCGAGAAGGCACGCTGGCAGATCACGAGAATGCGACGCTCTCGGGCAATACGGCAACGGGTGAGGCGGCGGGTCTCCAACGGAGGCACCCGACGATCAATGACTCGACCCTCTCTGGCATACGGCAAACTGGTAAGTGGCGGCGCGGTTCTCCAGCTATGGCGCGGCTACGATGCATGGCGACACGGGCTCGACACTCTCGGGAATGCGGCAACGGGTGATGGCGGCGGGTTGACAACGGGCGGTACGGCGACGTTCACGGGCTCCACACTCTCGGGCAATACGGCAGTTTTCAGATGGGCGGCTGGGGGGTCAATAACTTTGCACGCGACGATCCCAACAACACGATCATCGCCAACGCCGTCGTAGCGGGCGACCTGTCGGGCCACCTTTCTTCAGGGACCGATAATTTGTCGAAGACGGCAGCAGGTACCGGACTGCTGAACACCGTGTGACGGGTGATCCGCTTGCTCGGTCCGCTTCAAAGACACGGCGGGCCGACCTTCACCCATGCATTGCGTAACGGCTTCCACGGCGATTGATGCGGGTGACGATACAGCGTCGATCAATCGTGGCATTCCACCCACCGACCAACAGCGGCGCAGAACCGCTTCGTGCGGCACGGGTGATATCGGTGCTCTTCGAAGTCCAAAACCGGCCATGACGACGTTTCGTGGTCACGGGACTGCACATCGGACTGAGAAACGATGGGACGACCGATCCGGAACCGGCGCGGGCCCCCACGTCGCTGCGTGAAGCCATCATCGCGCCAAACGCGAATTTCCGAGTTTGACGACCATCACGTTCGACCCTTCGCTCAACGCACCGGCCGACGGGCTGTCGATCGGGCGGCAACGGGGGAAAGACTCCCGGGCGACGGGCGAGTTGGAATCACGACCGAAAATCGTGATCCAGAGGCAACGGGACCCCCAACACCCTCATCGACGGCCGGTTGGTGCGTTTCGATTCTCAACGGGACCATCACGACCCCTGCTTCGGGCGGATCTGTCTTGGACGTGCTCACAGGTTGGCAACCTGGCCTGGAACCAATCAGCGTGGCCGCGGTCAAGACGAAATTTTGGGGCCGGTGTTCGCGCCGGCATCCGGAAGCACGCTGGCGATCACAGACTCGATTGTCTTCGGGCAATACGGGTGACGGTTGACGCGGTGGCATTTTTTGGTAGGACGGAAGTTCGCTTTCCGTGGTGAATTCCACGATCAGCGACAATTATCGCGGGCGACAGTGGCGGGGTGTGTATGCCGATGGCGGCGACGCTGACGATCACGGATCCACCATCTCTGGCAACCAAAGCCAAACGGGGTAGACAGCGGGGCGGTGGCGGTGTCAATATTGCTCGGTTCGGGTTTTGACAATTCCCGTCCGTTCTCGATCGTCAACACGGACTATTCGTTCAACACGCCAATTCGGGCGGTGGCGGCCTTGGAGCATCGTGGGACGGCGCCCGGATTCATCACCGGTGGACTGTACGAACTCAATCGGTTGTCGCGGTGATCTTCAACGCGGAGGGCGCGTGCGATCGTGATCCTTTGCCAAGCCAATCGACCACTTTCGCCACCGTCTCAAATCAGCGGCATCACGGTCAGAAAACAATCTTGCCTCCGGCGGTGGGTGGCCTGCAGCGGTCAATCCGAATCTTGAGTTGGACTTCGGTACTTGATCGAGAATAACTCGACATCCAATCTGGAGTGCTTTGCACGACCAGCTCACGGCGGCGGGTATCGCAGCGATCAGTGATGGCCTGGGCGGGCGGAGTCACGGATCACCAACTCGACCATTCTGAACCAACACGGCGATCAGTGATGCGGCAGGCATCGCGATCCATCGACGTCGACATTCGTTGATCGGACACCACCATTTCAGGTAACTCAGCAGGTGGTTGTTGCTGCCAACGACGGGCGTGGAATCGGGATGGTTGGCGTTGATGCGGACACCCGTTTTTGACGGCCAACCGAGTGGACGATCGACAACACACGTCCAACGGATAATTGGCGGAGGCGTCGGGTTGATCAACGCTGGCTGGATTCACACAATGTGACCGTGACGGACAAACGAATCCACACGGCACCAAATGTGCGAAGGGGACTGGTGTTACTGCCAAACCACCGACAGCACCGTCCTGGCGGCGGCGATCGCAGTTCTCGACGTTCGCCCAGCAACACGGGGCACCAACATTCTGGCGACCGGTGCTCCGATCCGATATGCTTTGCCAACGTGTTGGCTGACGGGGCCGTCATCGTCGGACGTGGGGTTCAGTCTTTATCGCTGGTCACAACATCTACAGCTTCCGCACGCTACCGGGGCTGGACGCACCCACGGACGTTCAATATCGACCAACGTGAACCTCTTGGGATTTGGGCTGACTTCGGGTGAGTTTCCTGGTTCTTCACACGCCTTCGATCGATTCGGTGACGTTGGATCGTGTCCCAAGTGGGCCAGTCCATCGCCGTGGATGCCGAGGCCATCCCCGGATTGGAACGACTTCCCAATCTGGTACGTGGGGCGCGGTCGAAATCGGTTCAGGTCGACACTGACGACGATCAATGTCAACGAAGCCGATGGGTCAGCAAACGTCCTTTCCATGATACGTCAACTTCCCTTTGGCGTGACGCTGACCAGCGGCCCCTGTCGACGGCGACCCGTCACCGCGGTAAGTCGAACATTTCACGGTTTCCTGGGCCAACGGACAGGCTTCACGCCGCAGGATCTTCTGTTCAACTTGGATCGATGACAATTTGGTCGGAGCTGACTTTCCTTCAAAAACATCCGTTCTGCCGAAGTCCGAAATCCTGGCATCGGCATACCGCTGTTCTTCAGGACACTCCGTTGGCGTTCATTTGCCGACGATGACGCACGGAATCACGCCGCGGACGCCAGTCGAAACCATTCAACGAGGACAGCTCGCAATCCAGCGTCTGTCCTACCGAGTCTTGGTAACCAACGCAACCGAAACGGTTCACTTTACGCCCTCGTTATCGACCACCTCGGGCACGGGCAAGCGAGTGTGGGCGAGACGCCTGTTCTTCACACCCCGCTGCTCACTTCTTTGGCCAAGGCGACACTTGGTCTACCTGGCGGGCCGACAGTAGCGGCTTAGCGACCAGGGCACGGTCGTTTTCACGTGTTTGCCGGAGTGAACGACCCTCCGATTTGCATCAGATGATGCCCTTCACTGTTGCGTTTCAACGCGAACAAAACACACCCCTGAATGTTTTGGCAAACGACGTGGCTGGGGTCCCAGGCGAGACTTGAAGTGATATTCGTTCAGTTCGCGTGGGAGCTTGCCACCAACGGGATTGCTTCGTTGAATCCCAGTAGTAGGTTGGTGACTTACACGCCGAACGATCGGATTCCTCGGGCAGTGATTCTTTCAACCTACACGATTGATCGACGATGGCGGCACTTGACGTCGACATGCAACGACTGACAACGCTCACGCCGCCAACGGGTTTCCCTGACGGGCCACGGTGTCCTTGTGATGTGAAACTCCACGGCAGTAAAAACGGATCCCGGCGAAGAAACACCAAACCTGACCGCGATGGTGTTCTTGGATCTTCATCGCAACGGACTTGTCGATGAAAAATTCGAAAAACCGATGACGTTGACGATTCGCAAGGGGAACTAGTTTCGTTTTCTAATCTGGGACGGTGGCACGGGCCCAAGTCGTGCTTGATGGGATTCCAGGCGGATTGTGGGTGCCCACGAGTTTTGCTGAGGTTGCCTTGGACTTGAACCTAGGCGACTTGGACGTGACATTGTCGGTCGTGGACGTCGATGGTGACGGCGGCGCGACGATTTGATTGCGGTCAACGAGGTGATGGAAGCGCGTGCAGTTATCGCCGGCGATACTGGGATCGTTCGCCGAAGGAATTTAGCATCCCCGGCGTCCGCCAAGCGATTGACGTATGGCACGGCGTTCGCCCGATCCGTCGACCCCAGTCGCAAAACCGAAGGTACACGTTGCAGGTGGGCAGCGACCGTGACAGGAATTAACCACCCCGATTCAATGGCGATATCCACGCCCTGGCCGTGGAGCGATCTACTGCGATCGATGGCTTGACCTCGACCGACGTGCACCGATGGGCGACGGACCGATCGATGTCGTTGGTGACGATTTCGGGGGGGGGGGAATGGGGCGGGGGACAAATTTTATTTTAAAAACCCCGGGGGGGGGGGACTTTTTTATGTTTCGCGGGCGTTTCGATCCGATGAGTTTTTGGATCCGTCTGAGCCACGCAATCAGTCCGGAAACGCTGCTCGCTCGGGCGATATGCCCGCTGCAAGTGAGAATTCGGGATTCTTTCGACGACGACGCATTTCTCGATCTCGGCACTCGGGTCGCGATGGCTTACGGCACCGAATCGGGAACCGTCCAAATCTATGTTCGGGGACGGCAGCGGTGCTTTCACGAGGTCCCGCTTGTTGCAATCGGCGGGGGAAACTCGCTGGATTGGCCACAGCGGCCCGAGTTTGCGGACGTCCGGAACCGTCCTAACAAGTATGAAATTGATCACGCTCGATGAACGCCTCGGGGGCAGTATTAAGTTGTATTATATCCTTTTTTGAGTTCTTTTTTTGGAGTGGTTTGCCGTTAAACTCGAGTTCGCTCAACGAACTCGAGTCGATCGCTTGGACGCCGCGGGACGAGCAAGATTCGCGTACGGAGATATCGATTGGCGATTCGAATGCCGACGTGGTGTTGCGTGCGTCCTGGCGAAGGCGAAAGTTGATTTCTGCTGGGAAATGGGAGCGGGGATTGATTTCGAGGGAAACTTTCCCTCAATCGGCGTCGTCGGTCGTCGATGTCGCGTTCGGGGACTTGGATGGTTCTGGGACGACAGTCTGTGATCGTGGCGGTTCGTTCGCCCCAGCGGGCGGTGAGCGGCAACGGGTCGACGAACTTGTTCCGATTGGGAGTGTCGACACACGCGAACTGTCGATCATTCCATGTGGAGCGACGCGCAAGCGCACTTTTTCGCCGAGCACGTGGAAGCCCGGTTGGATGTCAACTCGAGATTGGGATGATCACGTCCGCTCGGACGCGTTCGAGTGATCAACGAAATCAATGCTGGATCAAACGAACCCGCCGGACTCCGAACCGCTTGTGGAACCGCCGTTGTTTGCTGTGGATTTGGGGTTCTCCCTTCGCGACGTCAACGGTGGACGGGGCAAACGACCGCTTGGAGCTTGATGGTGATCAATCATCTCAACGCCCGTGATATCGACCTTTGACTGCGTCCGGTGAATCGATACCGGCGACGTGGTTACCGGCACGTATGCGAGGATGTCTTCTTATCACCCGAAGAAGATCGCATTGAAGAAATGAATCCACGACGCAGTCATTGGCCGAATTTCGGGCGGGCTTGTTCTAAACGCCGCCGTTCAGGTGGTAGCGGTTGCCAATATCGGACCGTACCAGTCCTCAACACGCAGCGAAGCTATTGCCGTATTTGCCCACGCCTAGGAGTCTTCATTGAATTGACAACGATTTACCGAAGAAGCGGATGGAAGTTCGGCTCTGCGGTCGGTTATTACAGCAACCTTTCCTGAAATCCTCGAAAGCTCGGGATCTCGCTGCTTGGTGACAACCTATCAAGCTGGCCAAATTTGGTCATGTTGCGTCCCGAAAGGCGGCTTACGTGCTGAACACGCACTTTCGATGTTCGGACAAACAATGGGAATGGCGTTCAGTCCCACCGAATTCGCGATCGGGTCGGCGATTCAGTATTATGGGAAATTTCACAAACCATCCCGGCCGTTTGCGAGAGGCTTCGACACCGGTCGGGAAGCCACGACAATTTGCCGAACGCAAGCGAGGCACGCATCCCACACGACGTTGTTTCTTACCTCGCGTCGCCCCAATTCACCGCGATATCGACCATTCACGAAAATGGTTGGTTGGGCAACGCGAAGGCGACGAGGTGATATTTGTCAACACTCGATTCTTCATGCTTTGGCCGGCGCAGCAGCACGTTCAACTTTGAACCGTTGGGCGACCAAGCTCATCACGAAATACATCCCGCGATTGCTGTCATCTCAAACGGATGGCGATGCGTGATGGCAAAGTCGACTTGCGTAACCGCGCTGCGGGGAAACGGACGATCCGGGAGGCTGGCGAGTGCGACAAGAAAGATGGTGGCGTGTTGATCGATGTTGACGTCGGTATGAATATATCCGCCGGACTTTCGATGCCCATTCCCCTCGCTGTACAAACGGAAAGTTGTATTTTGTTACATTCGGGACCGGCGGTTCGGTTTGTCATTGATCCCGCAAACGGGCAAATACGTGAATCATCATCGAGCTTCCCGGATTCACGCGCTGGGTTTCATTTGCGGACGCTGGCTTCGTCGGCTTGTCCCAGGTCCGCGAGACGGCGGTGTTCGGTGGCGTGGCGATTTGCGGAACGAGATTTTGGCCAGCGGATTTGTTGGCGTCTGGGTCATCAACCTCGAAACCGGGCAAAAATTCGTGCCTTCGTTCAGTTTCGAGGATGCGGTGCAAGAGACTTCGCCGTCGAAGTGCTGCCGGTGCCACGTATCCGGAAACTGGGTAACGAGATCGCGAGTTGCTCGCCGGGATTTACGAATGCCCGGTCGGTACTCGCCGAGGTCCCTCCGGAACTGCGTCGCTTAGTCGTTCACGGCGCAATCAACCTCGATCCGTATCCGTGGTTGCCGCCAGTGGCGAGGACGGCTTTTTTCGCCCGAAAAAGAATCGTTTGAAGAATCAAGCATCGATGGCAATCATGGCGGAATAGGCGGGCTGTTTTTAACCCACGTAGGCGAGTCTCTCGAGACTCGCAGATTTCACACCCACGTAGCGAAGTCTCTCGGGAGACTCGCAGATTTCACACGCCACCCGTAGGGCGAGTCTCTCGGAGATCGCAGATTTCCACCACGTAGGCGAGTCTCTCGGGAGGACTCGCAGATTTTCCACCACGTAGGCGAGTCTCTCTGAGACTCCGCAAATTTCACACCCAGTAGGCGAGGTCTCTCTGAGACTCGCAGATTTCCACACCACGTAGGCGAGTCTCTCTGAGATCGCAGATTTCAAACCCCGTAGGCGAGTCTCTCTTGAGACTCGGCAAATTTCACACGCACGTAGGCGAGTCTTCGGGACTCGCAGATTTCACCCCCGTAGCGGTTCTCTCCGGAGGACTCGCAGATTTCACCGCACGGTGGCGGCTCTACTGAGACTCGGCAGATTTCCACCCACGTAGGCGAGTCTCTCGGAGACTCGCAGATTTCACACCCAGTAGGCGAGTCTCTCTTTAGACTCGGGGGGGGGGGGCAAATTTTCACACCACGTAGGCGAGGTCTTCTGAGACTCGCAAATTTCACACCGCACGTGTCGAGTCTCTCTGAGACTTCGCAAATATCACACGCACGTAGGCGAGTCTCTCTGAGACTCGGCAGATTCAGCGTCTCAGAGAGACGCTGCTACGTGGATCGCTTCATCGCTAACGGGTTGCGGTTAAATTTTGGAGGGAACGCGACGCCGCCGAGCGTGTAGGCGCGACTCGCAGTTCAAGGCGGGCGAACCCTTGTTTGTCGGCGAGGTGACAACGCGCTTGGTCGACTCGTCACCGGCTGACGCCGACCCGCCGACCAATTTTCCGTGAATGTAAATCGGTTGTGTGCCGGGGAAGAACCGACGCGTTTTGATTGGCAAGGCTTCGACAGATCCGTGGCCAGTGCACGATGACTTTCGGCGTCCCGACGTCCGGAAGTTTCGCATTACGTTGAAGCGTCATACGCCTTCGTGCTGGAATGCGTTGCCGACGGGTACACTCAACGCCATGGGGGGTGCCGTCGCCAAGGTTTTTCGCCGTCAAGGGTTGATTCCCGGGGCAGACGCAACATGCTTGCGGGCCGCTTCGCAGAAAGTGGTCGGCGAGGCATCGGCAACCCGACGCGAGGTTGACGATCGGTTCCGTGCCGTCGGGAATTGCGGTCCGGGCCAGGACCGGGAATTTGAACGGATATCGTCAACGCCGTTGCCTTTTCGGAAGCGTGTCGCCGCTACGGGTTTTCAGGGATCCCGAAACAACCCCGAAAGTACATCGCCGTTGAAGCGACGATGTCGGGCTTGGAGTCCTCGGCACGTCGGCGTAGTACGCGGTATTTGCGAGCCTTGGCGATCGCGACGTCGATCGAATAAGATCGTCGCATCCGGATCCGGTACAACCCGAGCAACTCGCCCTGTTGTCCGCGACGGGGCCAACACCCATTCCGGGTTCAACGCGCCGGGCGTGAGATCGGGGTCAACGGATCGGCGGCCGGGGCCGGTCTGCTTCTTGGGATTGCCGTTCGAATGATCCTCCTCCCACCTGTCAATCGGGATCGGTGGGACTGTCCTGCGGCACCACCAACCTTCTTTAGGCACGCTTGGCCGGCAATTCGTTGTCCGTGAAATCGGACGTCGATCAAGTGCCTCGCCTTGGCCCAATCCGCGATCCGACGACATTGTACCGATCGATGCGGCACGCGGATGTTCACGCGTCGGTGTTAGATTTCGAGCGTTCAACCGACAAGTCGTTACGAGGTTTAACGCCTCCCCTCCCCTCCCACGACAAAGTCTCAGGCCCAGCATTGAGTCTGGATGTTCGAAAGAAAGCCGATTGGTTTTGGCGACGATTCCCGTGCCTGCCGAAGCGTGCGAAACGCCGGCGAAACTCAGCTTCGAGCAACTTTATCTCTGTTTGGTGCGTTTGTTTTTCAGTTGTCTTGGCGAATCGAAAACCTGGTTTCAGCTTTCTCCAGGGAAGTCCGCCGCGAACCAAGTTGGGGTCTTGGCTGAACAGCGGAATCCCGCCGGGCAAACGTCGCTCCCCTCTCTGCGTGGACGGGCGTCCATCCATGCCGTCTTTGTTCACCAAAACTTCCGGCCAGTCCGAAAAGACTGTATCGGCGACGCAGCACGAGCCGGCGTTGGCGTTGAAACGTTAGTTGGCAATCAAATCGTTCGTCGGTTCTCGCAGGCCGTCTTCCCACAGGATGCGTTTGACGGTCGCGTCTTGGTTGTTCAATCGCGACAATTCGGGACTTGCGGGCGGGTGATAGGGGATCTCCGGCGGGAATTGACCGCCGACACCCAATCGGGCGCGACGAAATCGGTCCCCGGTGCAGCGAGGTCGCTATCCGTTGGTGACGATTCGACTATCACGCTGGAGCAACGTGACCGATTGACTTGGCTTGATGAACCGGATCGTGCGACTGGTTCAGCGGGCCGCGTTGCTGTGGAAGACGCCGCCGTGCGAGCTTGGCAACCGCGCCGTCGATCGGCGAATGCAAAATGAGTATGTCGGCTTGCAGCGTCGCCGAGGGACACCTGCTTTCCACACGGCACGCCGAGGGAATCCGTCCGCTCCCGGTCGACCACCGCGGATTGATCCGCGTCTTCGCTGGACGTCGCTTGGAGGCTCGTTTGAGTGTAAAACGCGTCGACGTCGTTCCTTGGTTCAGTAGGTTTCTTCTGGGTTGGATGGTTCCGCCGTCGTCGTCGATTTCGATTGCGAAACGCCGAGGACGAAAATACGGCCCGCTGGTGACGCTGGCGTCTTTGGCTGATCGCGGCGGACCTCCGCAATTGGGAACAACGTCATCATCCGCCGACCGCTTCAACGGCAGGTGGCCGCAGGTTCGCCGTTTGAGATGAATTGATGATCTGCAACGCGTCGCGGGCGGCTTGACGTTGATCCATCGCCGGAGACGTCACGCGAAAAAAGATTAGTGATCGGTTTCACCGGATCGCAACCGGAGAGCGTTTCCTTTCGTTCAGGGAAGATTCACCACGAACGAGGCGGCATTCGCGGGGGGCCGTCCACAATTGGCCATCACGCAATTGGGACATCGAAAAACCTGCTCGGCGGGCAACCAATCCACCGGCTATCCCCGGCGAGATTTTCCCGGAGGGCCGCTGGAGTGTTTACGCCAAGGCGGAGGTCGTCGGGGCGGTTTCGGAAAGGAATCCGGGGCGCGAGAAAAGAGGTTCATGCGCGGATTCTCCGAACAAAAGCGTGTTGGCGGGTGGAAAAAAGGGGACGCCTGCCTCCAGGGGGCGGCGATCTTATCCCCCCGAAAGAAAAACCTTAAGGTTAGTTCAGCTTGGGCCACGGATTCGATAGCTGGAAAAGACCGATTGGAAATGGAATCCGGATCGGCAAAAACGGAAAAACTCGACATCATACATCCTCTCT
>Ga0163217_1066622_pt1 | contig 14189 bp, 20 predicted proteins | sample SynspAceP_FD_185933 | JGI IMG/M metagenome (GOLD analysis project Ga0163217, IMG submission 185933) | Saline lake microbial communities from Ace Lake in Antarctica - Synechococcus sp. Ace-P (PacBio error correction) | ecosystem: Environmental > Aquatic > Non-marine Saline and Alkaline > Saline ... | reverse complement strand
GGGGCTGCCCCCTGCGCTGGCCCGCTGGCATGCGACCATGCGTCCGCGCGGGCGTGGTGATGCAGCTTGGAATGAGCGGTGATATGAATTTTGCCAATGTTGCTGCGGACCACCAAGGAACTGGATTTACGCGGTCATTCCGCATCCACGAAGAGTTTGCCACCGCCGTGCAGTTGATGCAAAGCCGGGCAAGATGATGTAAAACCCCTGATTTCCCACCACCTTTGGGCATTGATGATGCGGTGGAAGCCTTTGAAGTTGGCACCGATCGTTGGCCAATCCATGAAGACGCAAAAATTCGTTTTGCAAAGAGCGCTTAGGGTGCGGGGCCCTTTATGGGTGATTGAAATAGCAGAACAAATGGCAATGAGATGCAAGGAAATGCGCGCAGGAGCGGGCTTTCTGCCCGGTCATAGCGCCTTTGACGCCGCAGGTTTCGCAGCCATTTTCTGTCCATCAAGGATCGGGCCCTGTTGCCTCAGCCGCGATCGCAAAGACTTCTGAAAGTCTTCAACCTTCCTGCTTTCTGCTCCTAGTCTTGCAAACAAACCGATCCGACTATTTTACCACCCATAAAGGCGTCCGCACCCTAGGCTTGGAGGAAAACGTATCAGCGCCAATTGCGGGCAGGGCTGCATTGGCAACGCAATAGGTCCTTGTTGGTCCCGCCGGTTCCTGAGCCTACTCCAACCGCCCAGCAGGTCATGCGATTTTGATGGGCAGTCGCCCCGGCCAAACCTGTCACGCTTCCACCGGTTGCCGCGGCAATTCCGGGACGGATGCTGATCTGGAAAGCTGCACTGGCGCGCCAATGGAGGCCGCTGTTCTGGCCTTTGGAAAGGGCCTTTTTCGGCTTAGGGATTGGCACCTGGTCATCCGAACTTCCGCCAATAAAGCTCGCGCTGACATCGACACAACAATGCTTGTGGCTGACCAAATTTCGGTCGGCCTCGGCTATGCGCATTCAGCATTGCCATGGCGCCATGGTTGCAGTTGTTTTGGCCGGGCGGTGAAACTCATGCTAACTCCTTGCAGAAACAAACGATATGATATCGGTAACATGTTTGTCGGGAATTGATACAAAAAGGGTAAAAGATTTGAATTGGCGTTTTTGAGGTTCTGGATAAATCTTTGGCAGTGTTTGTGCTGGGAAATGCACCGGTCAAGCAAATTGCCACGGGGTTTACTGGCGTTTGAAGGAACCCGGTCTGGTTTGGTGATGCCAATGCCTGTTGTTTTCGGACATTCCCAATTAACCGGATCATGCGCTGGATACCCGGACTTGGCACAAGGCATTATCGCGAGCCTTCAACTATTCAATGGGCATACCGCGGGACCGTCAGGGGGCGGTTGATTTCCTGCGAGCATGTGGCACGGGCGCGTTAAACCCGCCACAGCAGCACATGGCTCGGTCACCGTGATTGCCGACAGCTTTGAGGGCAAGCGCTGAATTCACCAAATGATGTTGTGGTGATACCGATGGCACCATCTGGTTCACCGATTCCGCATTACGCATTTCAAGACCAATTATGAAGGGCAAAATCCGAGCAGGAACTGCCTTGTCAAGTCCTATCGGGTTGATCCGTCCAAAGGCACAATGATGTTGGTGCTGACGAGTTTGCTGGTCCCAACGGCCTTGCCTTTTTCACCCAATGAAGACAAGCTCTATGTGGCTGATACGGGGCGCGATCTTCGACGAAAATGCGAGCGACAATCCGTGTCTTTGACGTTGGATGCAGATAATCGTCTGAGTTGGCGGTGCTGTGTTTTCATCAAATCAGCGAAGGGTTGCCGATTGGGTTCCGGCTGGATTAGTTGACAGCAACTTAGGTCGTTCCGCCGCTGATGGGGTGCATTGCAATCAAACCCATCGGCGTGAGTTGATCGGCAAGGTTCTGGTTCCCGAACTGGTATCGAATTGGTGTGCTTTGGGCGGTCGGTCGAACATCAGCTGTTTCATCACCGCTTTCGGACCCAGTTTTATATTGATTCAGCTTGAACCGTCAGGGTGTTGCAGTGGCCGTTAATGGCCAACAGCATTGCAACATTTATACCGTTGCAACATTATTACCGTTGCGACACTAAAAGCTGTTGCGACATTAGCTGTTTGCGCCCGCGGACGAGCCGGGTGGCACAACCCCACATCCTTGCAGGCGTTCATCGCGAAGACGCGCAACCCAGCAAAACTCGCCGCCTGTTTTCCAACGCCCCTGTGTGGACACCATGGTGGTGTGAGGCGCTGAGGCAGGATTGAGGCGGCTTTCCATGCCGCCCCCATCCGGCGAGGCAACGGCCCGGCACATCTATGTTGCGGGCCTTGGCCAGAAAAACAGACCCCCGATTGCCATTTCACATCCTGATAATAGATGCCGTTCGAGATTTGCTTTCCGGCTTCAGTAAAATTTTCTCCGTACCGGTAATATCCGATAAAACTGGATTTATCATGGAAGCAGTTCTGAGGCGGACCAGTGGATGACGGCTTTGAGAGGGCCTTTTGGAATTCCCTTCGACCGGATTGATCCCATGGTGGTGGTTGCTGGGCTGAATGCCGGACATTAGCCCAAGCCCGCCGTCGCCGCGGCCAAATCAGAAACTGACCCATTTCATGGCCACAATTCAAAGTGGTTGAAAGCCGACAGAAACATCCAGTGGGCTGGTATTGAGTCCCAGATTTCGACAACTGGTATAGAGGTGGCCTTGAGCAGTTCCAGAGTGGAAGAAGAGTGATTGGCTGCCGGACCAGAATGACACCGGCTGCCGCCATGACAGCAGACCGCGTAAACCATTTTCTTCCACATCGGGCATTTCGTCATTGACCCCGATCATGGTCTGATATCCGAAGCGGAAAAAGGAGCGGTCAATGGCTTTCCAGAACCTCGCCATACAGGCGACTGGTCACGCGGGCACGCAAAACCACCAACAATGTGAGGCAGCTTCTGATCAAAGGTTGCTGCAAGCGGTTTGCGACATAACCAAGTCGATCATCTTCGCGACATGGACCCGTTCACGGCGTTTCCTCGGAAAAGTCCCCACCACTGTTCACGGGGGGGGGGGCCCGGAAATGCGGGACACTGTTCATTTTGGAACGCCAGCTGCATCTGCAATCTGTGCAAAGATTGGCACCTAGTTTTCTGGGCGATTTCGATGTCTTTTTCGACATTGTTTTCCAAGCTGATCTAAGGGTTACGTTACCGATAACTTTCGCTTGACTCTGGAAGCACCGTGTTGAAAGTTACCAGTAGGTTACCGGTAACGTTGTCCAAGAAATCTGGAACTGGGACCGGAGGAAGTTTGCGATATGAGGACGGATAGCGCGCGCTCTTTTTGATCGTATCGAAAAGTCGTTTGGCGGCACGCAAGCGCTGGGCGGCGTGTCCATGCATGTGGATCGTGGCGAGATTGTTCGCGCTTCGTGGCGAGAACGGGGGCGGTAAAATCCACGGCTTATCCAAAGTCCTTGCGCGGTATTTCACAAAACCAGACAGCGGGGACGCGTGCTGATTATGGGCTGATTATGCCATGCGCCAGGCCGCATCAATGAAAACAAGCGGTTGCTTTTTACATCAGGATTCTGGGTCTGATTGAATGATGAGTGTTGCGGAAAACAATTTTCGGCTGGCCATTGCTACTCACGAAAATTCGGATTGATTGACTGGATAAGGCGGAAGCCACAAGCGGCGGCTTGCGCTGAAACTGGTGGATTGTGATTTTGATCCTTCTGCGGCGTTTCAAGCTTGAGCCGGACGGAAAAAATCACTGGTTGCATTGCCGTGCCGCTGCTGTGAGTGCGATTTCTGTGTTGCGATGAAACCAACAGCCAGTCTTCCCCCAGCTGATGAAGTTGAGCGCCTGTTTCACCGCGTTGCTCCGTTGCGCAGAAGGGTGTGGGCATGATTTATGTCTCCCCACCGACTGGATGAGGTGTTTTCGTATTTGCGGACCCCATGTGTTCCGTTTCTTTCCGATGGTATCTGGTGGGGTGGTGATGTGCCCATACACTCCGGAAGAGCTTGTCAGTCTGCATCGTTGGCCGCAAAGCCGCGAAATATCAAAACCTGTCATTAGACCGGCGGTGAATCCTGACCGTGAAAGGCTGACCACAGACAATGTGGGCCGATGGATTTGTCCGTCGCAATGGTGAACTTGCTTGGCATTGTCGGCTTGCGCGGGGCAGGGCATGAGGATGTTGCCGCAGCCTGTGGTGGTGTGATCGAGCAATCAAGGGTGAAATTTGTTTCTGGATGGAAGACGCCTGATTTTGTCATCACCGCGCAGCGCATGAAAGCGTTTTGGCTTTGTTGGGCGCGAGACCGGGGTCGTGGAATCCATCGCCCGTTTCTGCAGCATTCGGGAAAACGCCATTTATCAATCGGCAGCTTTCGGGGCGGACAACACTGAGCCTTCTTTACGTCAAAAGAAGCGGCTGCAGGGCCAAAGGCGTGGGAGAGCTTGTAGGCTCAAGCCGAATGATCCCACCCTTGCCAATTGAAGCCCTGTCCGGGGGCAATCAGCAGAAAAGTTGTGGTCGGGCGCTGGCCTTGGCACCAACCGGAAAAATTTCTCATAGCAGAAGATCCGACGGCGGGCGTTGATGTGGGCGCCAAGGCCCGAGATCTATAACCTGCTGTTACAATGCGCTGGCCTCCGGCATGGGCGTCTTGTTGTATCGGACCGATTTTGAAGAAGTCGCCGCCCATTCTGCCATCGCGCCTATTGTGTTCAGCCGTGGTCAGGATTGTCAGCGAATTGTCCGGGCGTCGAACTATCCACTGAATCCCTGATTCCCAGGCAAGGCATCACCGGCGAGACCGGCGCGGCCACTAGCGGAGAGACCGATCATGCAGTCCATTGAATCAAATTGCGCTGGAGCCAACCCAAAGCTGAACTGGCGGGCCAGTCCCTGTCGACCCGTTATCCGTCTTGGCCTCCGGTTTACGGTTGTTATCTTGATGTTCGGGTGATTATCCTGTTCTTCCGTCTTGCTGCAAACACGTTTCCGACCCTTCTCAATCTGCGCGGCCTATTGTTTTCGCGGACAAGTCAATTATTGCTCTGCTCAGTCTGCGCGATGATACGATGGTGGCGGCGTCGCACATCTGACGGTTGGATATGGCATTGTGCTGTGGCCACATTCTTGGCGGACTCGCTGCCAGACACTCTATGCCATTCCATGGCCGCAGGCGTCATTCATCGTGCTGCGCTGGGGTGCGGCCGTTGGTTTCTTCAACGGCCTGCTTTTGTGAAGTCGCAAAGATTGATGCGTTCATTGCAACCGCTTGGGCAACCGGTTACTGTGCTGTATGCGCTGCGCTGTGGCAACAGTGTGGACGTCAGCGTCGTTGGCGTGTGCCAGAAGGGTTTTATGCCCTGGAACGGCACCTTTGTCTTCGGTCTCCGATCACGGCTATTACGCTGCTGGCTATTACGTTTAGCGATGTGGCTTGATCCTGGAAATACACGCCCATGGCCGGTATCTGTATTTCATTGGCGCCAATCCGGCGCGCCGAACTGAATGGAATTCCCCACATAAATTTGTGTGGCGCCTTTGTAACCTCAGGCGTTCTGGCGCACTGGGCCGGTGTTTTGCTGGCTTCGAAATTGCGCATGGGTCAAGCCAGGTTGCCTTGAATATCTCCTGCCTGCACTGGTGGGGGCATTCCTGGGCTCCCACACAATTCAACCCGGAGTTTGAATGTCTGGGGCACATTGTGGGCGTCACAATTTCTGGCCAGTTGCGCATTTCCGCGCCATTCAAACAAATTTGGATGGCTCCTTCTGGGTGGAAACCGATGTCAACGGGGTCACCTTGCTGGTGGCCGATGGCATCGGCGGTTACGCCCAACGCGCCAAAGGCGTGCAAGATAGATTTTGGCCGCATGCGCGTGGCCACAAAATGTAAGGCGGCCCGGTGGGCTGCAGATATCAGATTGCGCTGGAGGCGGATACTATAACACAGGGGTCGAGTGGGACACCTTAAAACGGGCTGTGTATTCAGCCCAATCATACAGCTAGCTCTCTCTGGTAGGTGTAATAAGACATATGTCTCGACTACCTCCTTATATAGCGCCGCGTTTCTCGTCTTGATTGCTGTGCGTATGACGCGTTGCCTGCCCATCGCGGACGAAGGTTGCGGCTGCCGATGGGATATGTCAAAACGCCATGCCGACAGAAACTGGAATGGACGGACCAAACACCGGTCCCAAGTGCTGAAGCAAGACCCATTGTGTTTGGCAGAGCGTTGGAAAAATGGGAACGGCATTCTGTGGCCACCACAAAGGCGGGTGTTGAAGAAGCTGCGAAAGCCATTTGGCTGGACAGTTCGGGGCTGATTGTGCTTGGTACAGTTTCTGCCGTTTTTACTGCATCGTTGGTCAGCCATGGGCGCTGCAGCCGACGATTGGTATTATCATCAATGGATTGAACTCTGGGTTGAGCAACAGGTTGGATGGATGCGGCCAAAGCCGCCGGTATACCGCTGGTTCAGCTGGCACTCCTCACCTGTCATTGCCAAACCCTGACATCGCTCTTCGTCAATGTTCTCAACCGATGCGATGGAAGTGCCTGCAGCTTCTGCCAATGGCATTTTGCGGATGCTGGTGGCAAGCCGGGTGTGATCATCTTCACCGCATTCTTACCTATGCCATTGCCATTTGCCAAACGGACCGTATCAAAGGACCATGAAGAGCTGGGTGGTACGGTTCTGGAATTATGTTCGATTACACCGATGACTGAAAACCTCCAACGCATTGCCGACCCTGACCACTGCTCTGCTGCAGGCGTTATGGTACCAAATGACTCACAGCCTTGCCATCAATGACATCTATTTTGATTTTCATGAGCCCGGCTCTTTGCCGCGGCTGGCTATCCAAGGGTGATGGTCAGCCCAAACAGTTGCTGCCTGGTGATGGATCTGAAAGTGCCATCAGGCGTATTTCGCGCCAACCAGTATCAGTCAGTAAACCCGTTGCCGAGCCGCTCAATCTGCAGGGCTGGCAGGTTGCGTTGCATGAGCTGAACCGCCGGCCCATGGCAGGGTGCAGAATGGGTCCGGCTTACACATTCCCCATTGCCATTGGTGACCAAGTGAGAAAATTGCGTTTGATGGGTTGGCGACAAAAACAGCTTTGACCCAGGCAAGGCTTCGCGTCGAGTACAAGAAAATCTGGGGCAAATAAATCTCCCAAGCTATGAATCCAGGAAGGGGCGGTCCAATGGGCCGCCCTTTTTGCGTCTGAACAGAATCGTTTCTGAAGCTTAGAAGTCGAAAGCGGAAACTGCGCACGATGCCTATTTTGCCGCTAAACTGATCTTTATCCTACATCGGTTATGGCGAGAATCTGCCCGCATCACCGACGAGTCTGTTATAACCAGCCCTGTTTCAACGGCCCAGTTTTCATTTGAAGTCGTTGCCGTACAGAGGCTTTCCAGACCGATGGGATTTGAAACCTTGGATCCGCCATTCGAACGGATCGAGCCCACGAAGCCCCGCTTTCGTCGCGCTTTACACTGAAATACTCTTCCATATAATTGCCGGAAGCCCATGAGACCCGTGGCCCCACAGTAATTGTCCGTATTGGGCTCAGGGGCGCATCCCACATGTCGGCCCCAAATTCGCCGATAAATCCTTTGTGGCCGGTAACCGCCATAGCGAACGTCAGTAAAAGCACTGGCCCGCTTCCCATTGTTGTTAAGCCACACCCGGTGCCCAACTCGAGCGCTGCATCTGTATCTTCAAGCGCCAGTTAGCTCAGAATGGTCTGATGCTTCGCGGGTCCCAAGATAACGAAATGACGACGAAGCAAGACAGGCCTTGTCCATCGCCACCACCAAGTGCTTGAAACGTTTTCTGGTTTGCCAGATAGCCAAAGTCGAAGAAGCGGGAAAAGGTGAGACCTTAAGTCTTTTTGAGCCTTCGTAAGTCGGGGCTACTAAGCACTCCGCCCCAATTCGAACTCCAGGCCCCGGCGCCAGTCCTCTTGTGCCGATTGCGGCGCTAAAGCACATGGAGACCAACAATGCTGTGGCCTTCCTGCAACGGCGCGTTTAGACGTCTGCCGCTTATTGACTTCATGGTCCGGTGCCTTATAATTTTTATGAGCTTTGAGCGAGGGGGAGTCTGATTCCAACTCCAGTTTTCAATTGCGCCCATACACTTCAAATAAAAGCGTTAAAAAAACCAATTCAAGGTTGCTGTCGAAACCAATTTCCCCACAATGGGTGTGCGTTTCCCTGTTTGGAAGCCACCGCCCAAATTACCAAATTGCTGCCAAGATGCTAATGTCCGCTTCAGGCCGTCCTCAGAAACCGTTTTGCCACGTCGGACCCAAAGGTCAGAACTTCCGGGAACAGTTCGGCGGCCGTATCTGTTGTCAAAGCCCAAAAACCTTTTTCCTGTCGCTATTTTATCAAAACTTTTGCATGGGCCTTTAGGTGAGCCCCCGTGCGCAGATTATGTCAGCATTCTTGTCCGGTTGAATGCCCAGAGACTAAGCGTGTGGTGAACGCCGTTGATGGTTCTTTGCATCTGCGCTCAGACAACCATCGGCCTGCTTCTGCTATTGGTGGACCATGGACGCGTATAGCATTGGAACGCCAGAATATTGGCGACATGCCATATCCGTTTTCAACTCTAGGGCCGGTTGGATTTTGAAAACATAAAACTGTTAATAGCCACCGGCTTTTTCCAAACTGATTGCCCACCATTCACCCATTGCAGGCAAGCATGGCCTGAATCGTTCGCTTTTGTCTTGGTAGCAAAAGTGCCCACAATTTTTCAAAAATCTCAGCGCGCTGTTTGGCAGGCGAGCATTGGCAAACGTTTGGCGTTATCCGTTGTCAGGAACGCATCTTGATCGCCCCAGAACAAAACCCTTGGACCGGCACATCGAGAGTGTCGAGGCTTGGGTCGATTTCTTTTGTGGGCCTCAGGGTAGCTTTATTGAACCAACTTGGTGACTTGGCGCGCACGCCCCCAGTGTAGGATGCATGTAATCCGTGACTCTGCTGCCTTTTGGCTGTAGTGCAGGTAGCCAAATTACGTCGCGCCGGCGATTGAAAGGCTCATGCCTGTCAGTATTTCACCAAAGTCCGCCCCAAAAACCGTAGGCTACGACCTTTCTGATCAAAACTCCTCGTTCATCGAGGGCGAAAATGCCTGGACCGCCCGATGCGATGCTTTTGGCCTTTGTGATCGGTGGATGACGTAGTTGCAGCTGCCACAGGCCATGGCTACATCAGGTGCAACGAATGGCATATCCGACACTTCTAGCGGTTACGAAAAAATTTTTCAAGAAATGCGCTTGAGCGGCAAGGTCATTGCTACTCCAGCCCCCTTCCTTTTTGCCAAATCCGGGCATGTCGAGTGCGATTAGATTGCGTCAGACGCAAAGGGTAGCCCAGACAGCCATCGTAGCACAGAATGCTTTGTCTGGCAAACGGACTAAAGGAACAGGATCGTCGGACCATCGGTTTGCCAGCGCGTGCCATAGCGCGATGACAACCCATCCAGCGGCATGTGCTCGGGCTTTCATGGTGCAAGTTAAGTGGCGCGTAATCGATCTTTGGAGGCGGGGTGCTGGCTGCGAACGACGCGGACGCTTATAGAATTCGGGCGTGATCAACATGAGGCTCAAAGCGTTCATTCGGCCAAAACAGGCCAATAGATCATTTAAGTCTTCGTAGCTCCATTGAAAATCGGGTTAAGCGCTCACGCATTTATTTCGTAACTACAGGTACGTAAGAATATGGTCAATGATTAAGTAACCCCCAAGGTCCGCATATTGAGGCAACATCTTCACCACCCGTGGTCGACCAAGTTCGCTCGAATCACGCATGAAGTGTTTGCATGTATCCTTGATGCCAGTATTGGGCAAATGATCCACTTTGCGGTTTCGCATCAATGATATTTGCAATCTAACTGGCGCGTCCAAACCTGGGAATCTACCGCGCCTCGGAAGGATGATGGGTTGAAATCCAAGTGTTCTGGATGTTACCAAAAAAGGCTGGCGGATTTGTCCAACTTCTCGATATTTTTGAAAGCGAACCGAACCTTTGACGTTTGACAGTTGATGGCCGTTATTATTCATGGATTGCAAAGATCGTGAGGCCTTAAGGCATTCGCAAACGGCTGTTTGTTTGTCACGATGCGGGTTCACAGGAAACATGTTAGACTTGGTCCGAAAGGACGTGGAGAAGCTGGATCTGCTTCAGGCGAGCGGTTTGAATGCGTATTTTCGGATCGGGTTGAAGATGGCAAAATCCAAAGGACCCAGTTCGACAAGAAACGTACCCCCCCACTTTAAAAAAAAAAACCGTCGCCGCCTCTGTTTATTGATGCCCAACACGCGGGGGCGATGCGTATGCAAAAGAAAGGCCGTTCTGTCAGATCAAATCGAGAGCTTCTTACGTTTCGGATTTCAGCCTTACGCCCCAGTTGAACAAACGCATTGGCAAACTAACGCAATGCCACCTAGATTGATATCGATTGCGGACATTGTGTGCCCTTTGCCCAATTTAGTGCAATTGTCCGCACAGCAGACCTTTACTTCAGCGCATTGTGCAAGAGCCGCGAGGGATGGTGAATCATCGCTTTGTGGAGCACGTTCCAAAGCTGTTGAACCAAAGCTACGTAAGCCTGTTCTCATTAAAACATGCCTTTCAAGCATGATGTTAAGGTCACCAAAGTACCTCTTTCGGTAGGCGCTAATGGATTAGGATGCTGCCCCTTTTCAAAACCAAACAAAAGGTCAAACACCGTTTCAGGCGTTGAACTCGGTTCTGCAGGTGGCAAGCAGGATTGTCATTCAAAGGGCGGCTTTCGCATCACCCAAAATCAGACCAGATCGCGAGGCCCTTGTTGCCGCAGGCAATTCTTCTGCGGGTGATCCCCTTCGCGAAGCCGGATGGGGACGCGCTTTAACTCCGGGTCGCTGATACGTTGCGCCTTTCCCGGTCAGGCTTTGCAAAGTGGCCGCGATGTCATTTTTTTTGGGCCGGCCCCCTTTTCTGCACAATCGACCGATTGCGAAAATGCTGCCAATTGTGAAGCGTCAAAGCGGAAAATACCGCAGCCAAGGGTCAGCCTTTCTGTGTCCAGGCCGAAAAACCAGCAGGGCGGATTTGCCATGGGATGTCCGGCCGGAAGGAGATGTTGCATGTGGCTGCTTATAAGGTGTCTTGTCTTTTGAAAAACGAACTTCGCGGTGGATGCGGAAACAGTTTTGACGTTGTGCGGACAAGCCGGTCAAAAGCATGACGCAGGTTTGCTCGGTTCATTGCGTCTGCAAAGGCCAACGCGGGTATCTTGTCATCTTCCTCATAGTCTTTTTCTGAGCTTTAAACCAGTCGCGATTATTGTTGCTTTCAACTGCTTCATTGAAAGAGATGCGTTTGGCGGTAAATCCGGAAAATGGAGTTGCGGTCACAGGTTCATCCCTTCTGATTATTTTGGCGGAAGAACTACGACAAAGGTCAGGGCAAAGGCGCAAAAATCCAGCTCGCAAACTCGCTCATCACAATCATCCTCGTAGACGAAGATGAGGCCGGTCATTTCCGGCCACCCTGTTCACATGGTCATGGCAAACCGGGTCGCTTCAGGCTTCGGCTTCATTGTCCTGCCGGACGCGGAACATGAAACGGCCTTCGCCAGTCTTTTGCCGAATCGGGCACCGCCGAGCATGTTTCCATCCAGCATAAAGCAAAAACGCCGCCCATCATGCGCTTTTCCACGATTGCCGCCCCAAGCCTCAATCGCCTTGCCGAAAAAAACGATCTGTTCAGTTCTTTCTCATTAGGCCATGATCCGGTCCCTCCCGCTCAATGCAGATGTCAGATAAAGTTTACGAAATTAATGGGCAATGAGAATGCAAAATCGCAAATCCGCAAGTGCCAGGAAGGTCATCGACATGGCCAATGGCACGGCCATTTGCCCCAACCCACTTGCGCTATGGTTGTGGTAGTGAATGGCCGACCGCAAAGAAGTATCAGTCCGCCTGCCCAGATTAAGCGATGCGGGCGTGCCAACAGTTTCAGCAACCGCCCATCGCCAACAAGGTGATGGGAACGGTTTCGTGAAGATTTTCCATTGAAGCGCGCATTGCCGCTGCATGACTGATCGGGGATCGCCACCATCCATAACCGGATCCCGGTTATGGACGCGCTTCAGGCCCCGACCGTAATTGTCATGGGTGAATCTGGAGCAGTGCCAGCAGGCAACAAAACACAAGGTTAATTGGATCAACATAATCATATCCTGATTTTGCAAACAGAGTTTTGTGGTGAGCTGCCTGCATCTGCTTCCCAGAGTTTGCCCGAGAGTTTGGCGTTTAAGACTGCATGGCTTTCATAGGTAATCCACGGCAATCTGGCGGCCTTTGCGTTTATCGTCAATGGTGCTCATGCGCCAACGCCCGGCATGTCCATGGTTCGCTGACAATCGTTCCGCCGCTTTTTTGACCCGCTTCAACGCAGGCATTCCAACATCTTCCACATGTCACATAAATTGAGCCAGCGCCGTTTTCCTGTGGCATGGGTGAAAAACGCCAATGGGGCTGCTCGCCGATTCATTTTTGATGCCGGGAAAGCTTGGAGCCGTCCTTGCCAGGGCATGTCACCAATGGTCCAACCAATGGTTTCGCGGATAGAATTTCATGGCAGCAGCACTGTCGGGACCGGGAATGTCCAATCCAGCCTGTTGCATTGCCTTGTGTTGTATTGTTAAATGTCGCTTCCATGATTCCTCCGAAGTGGTTCTGCGTGTTGCAGTGCCCCAAGGACGGACCAAGTTGTGAAATTCCGAACATGGGTCATGAATTTCTTTGCAAGCTATCGATTTTTTCCAGCAAAGCGACGCTTCGCCTCAGTTGGATGAAGGCTCAAGGCCGTTTCATAGGCGTTGTGCGCTTTCAGAAAATTCTTTTCCAAATCGAACAGGGAAGGCGGCGGCGGGCGGCAGTGATACCAGCGATAGGTTTTGAAGCTCTTGACGCCAGTGGTGCGAGCATGGCCAGTGCTGCGTCCGTCCTTTGGTTCTTTTCAAAACAGCGACCGCCTGATTGAGGACGGATGGATGGGCGTTGGGTTTCAATAGCGTATAAAAGCGCATAAAGCCGCGCCAGTTCTCGCCAGTCAAGTCTCCGTTTGTGGGGCGAGAGAGTGGATGGAGGCCAATGGCGGCCGGACCTGAAGCGGACCGGGGAGGGTCCGCGGCGCAAGGTTTTTCAAAAGGGCCTTTGCTTTCGCATCATGGCGGCGTCCCCAAAGCTTTGCGATCCTGATCATCCAGCGGCACCAGATCTTCATTTGATCCAGGCGTGCCTTGCGGCGGGAATGCTGGAAACAGGAACAGGGGACAAAAGCCCCATCAGCTCTCCCATGCCTGAAACAAATGAGCAACCAGGTCGTGTCAGCCGAATGGCTTCCCGCATAGGCTCCTTGATCTTGCACTTCGGCCTGAACTGGCGTACCCAGCCCTCATTGAACAGCAAATAGAGCATCAGGGAACTAACCGTTTTTCAGCCGCGGCGCGCTCGGTTCAAATCCGGTGTTTCAAGGGGATGCCGCAGCCGGCATGGGTGCGTTTGGGCGCGGGTCGAGACGCTGTTTCCATGGTTTTGGGTTTTGACGACCAAAGGCGCCTGCCGCATCTGCGCCAACTGGACATTCCGGTTAATGGTTTTTTGGAGCGCAACAGCCAGTTGATTTCTTGCGCCGAACAGAGCCGGGATGACAGGCAGATGAACAAACAGCCGCAAAGCACATCATCACGCAACCCGTTCATTTGTCGAAAGCTTGTTTCAGGCATTAAATGCCTTTTTCCATGTCCCTTCATCCGGTGAAGAGAGGATAAGTATAGACGAAAACAATAGCGCTTGAGGCGCTGTGGTTTTTTGCGGGATGGATGTCCAATTGCCCGCATTGCGGCCACGCTTAGCAGCCCAGGCCAGGGGGGCTTCATTGGCAGGCCTGTCTTGGGGCCATGTCTGACGGCTCGTATGGCAGGGCGGGCTGGCAAAAAGCTTTCCTCTTTTGCCAGGAATCAACATTACGAAACTGGGGCGTTGTCCAGTGCGGCAAGGGCCTGCGGGGCGAATGTCTGCAAACCGCGCCCTTCAACAAACCCCCCCCCCCCCTCCCTCCCCACCCCCCCCCCTTCCCCCGCCCAAGCCAGAAATTCCTCTCCTCCTTTTTTT